>Ga0265318_10000292_pt1 | contig 40936 bp, 31 predicted proteins | sample 4821metaG_FD_192431 | JGI IMG/M metagenome (GOLD analysis project Ga0265318, IMG submission 192431) | Rhizosphere microbial communities from Carex aquatilis grown in University of Washington, Seatle, WA, United States - 4-8-21 metaG | ecosystem: Host-associated > Plants > Roots > Rhizosphere >... | reverse complement strand
ACGAGTCGAGCTTGGCAATCGTCTCGGCGCTGCCGACGCCCACTCCGCTCGCGACCCACGCGCGCGCCCACGGATGTGGTTCGCCCGCGGCTCGTTGGGCTCGCGCGAGGTCGTCGAACTCGGGAATCTGCGAGCCGCGCAGCTTGCCGGCTAGGACCACGAGCGCTGTCGCCGCCAGCCCAGCGTCGGATCCGCCACACCGCGCCAGCGCCTCCTGTTCGAGCGGCGATAGCGTTGTCCGGTCGATGGCAACCGGGGAGGCGCTCCAAGCGGACCACGCGATCGGGCCGTCCGCGCCGAAAAGCGGCGACGTCGCAAAAAAGCCGGCGACCAGGAGCGGACTTGGCCACCCGAACTGCACTGCTCGATTGTAGAGGGCTCGGCGAGCCTGCCCAACTTACTGGAGTCTTCGGCGCCGCTCGGCTCGGTAGCCGATGCCAATGCCCGCGCGCAGCCCGAGGAGGAATGCGGCGAAGACCGCGAGGCTGACGAAGAGCGGCGACACGCTTGCGTTCAGTTGATCGAGAAGCTTTTGGTCACGGGGACCGGACTGCCACCGAACGGCGGTACGCGGGCCTGCCGGAAACGGGCTTCGACGCACTTGCCGGTCGGGGTTCCGTCGAACGGCGAACCCGCCATGAGTGCTGCCGATTGTACCCCTCCACCCGGCGCGAAGACGATCTCCACTTTCCCCGATCCCGTCGTGTCGGCCCGCTTGCACGATTGAAGGCCGCCCACGATGGCCGCCAATCGCGACCTCGCTTCGCCCAAATTGAACTCGGCGCCGGAAGCGGCGGGCGCTTCCTTCGGGGGGGCCGGCGGCCCCTTGTACTCCTTGTACTCCTTGACCTCCTTGCGCGGAGCCTCTTGGGCGACCGGCGCGGCGGCCGCGGGAGGAGGAGGTGGCGGCGCCGCGGCCGTGCTAGCCGCCTCGGGCGTTGCCGAGGTCGGCGCCATTGCCGGGGCCGAGTTCGAACCGACCGACGTCCCGGGGGTTGGAGTCGCCGCGCTACCGCTCGCGCTCGTCTTCGACTTGTCGCTGTCGTCCGACCCCGCGAAGCCCTTCCCTCGGACGAGGACGACGGCGATCGCGACCGCGGCGACCAGGAAGAATGTTCCTGCGCCGAGGGCCAGGAAGATGAGCGCCTTGCTCTTGACCTGGGACGCGCCCGGCCCGCGGAGCAGGCTTGGCGGCGGCTCCGAGTAGTGTTCGAGCGATGGCGCGGCGAGCACCGGCGCCGCGAGCGACGGACTGAACGCTCCGCCTCCGCCGAGATTCATGATGTCGTCCACGCGGCTCTTTTTCTTGTCGTCGCCGGTGGAGCGCATCTGCGCTCCGAGTTGCCGAATGTCGATCAGCCCCGAGGCCTCGTTCGTTGCGGTCATCGAGGGCGCCGGAGCCAGGCTTCCCTTTTTCGTGGTGGTTCCCGCGGGGGCACTCGTCAGCACTTCGTCCTCGCCTCCGGCCTGCGCAACGCTGCCGAACAAGTCCGCGACCGGCGCTCGACCGCCCGCTCGGCGCGCCGCCACGGCGCTCCCGGCCGGCGCTCCGACGACGGCGCCGTTGCCTTCTTTCTTGCCGGGACGGCTGACGAGCGAGGCGGCGCCTCGGCTCGGTCCCGCAGTCCCGTCGTTGCTGCTCGTCCCCACGTGATCCTCCTCGCGCGCTTGCCGTGTCGCCGTACAGGCGGCATGAAGCGACGAAACTTCGTGAATGGGTAGCCAGTCTTGCTGCCCCTCTTTCCAGCACAACGTATCGTCGGTGACGATGCCGGCTCGGTAGGCCGTGACGACCTCTTCTTCGCTCATCGTGCGCTGGTCACCGTCGGCCACGTTGACCATCCACGGGGACGCCGCGGTCCCCTGGGCGGCATAGTCGAACGCATTGGCCGTCTGCGGGGGCAGCGAGCCGCCGGACGTCGTGGCCTCACTTCCGTTGACGACGATCGTTGCGCCGCATTTCTTGCAGCGAATTTTGACTATCTTGCCGGCGACTTTTTCGTCGGCAATCGTGTACTTGGCCTGACACGCCTGGCACGTAATCTTCATCCCACAACCATTTCCCTCGGGTTCCGACGCGGCCGCTGCCCGGAGCAGAGATCGCGCGCGATCACGTGACCCTTACACCCTCTCGACGCGGCGAGCCCTGATGGTAGCGCGATGCGGGTCTCGCGTCCGCTCCAAGTGATACGGCTAGTTCAGCAGGACCAGTTGGGTCCCGTCTTTCGAGCAGAACGAAGAGGCGCCATCGAAGCGGCCTCCACATGTAGGACAGATTTTTCCGCGGGGCGGCGCCGAGGAGCCTGCCGGCCGAGCTTCGGCGATCACGGGTGGCACGAGCTCTTCGCCGTCGTGCGGACAAACCCGCACACCCGGATTGAACCCGCGCTTGCAAGTCGGACAGACGCCCCCAACCGGGCCCGCCAGCAAGTCCTCGTGCCCGGCGATCGCCACAAGGCGGTTCGAGTCGAACGGACAGAACGCAACCCCGCCGGGGAACTCGCGGCGACACGAAGGGCAGAACGACGGGCCGGACGCGATGCCGCGAGCCGCGGCGGCGGCAGCCTGCTGCTGGGCAATGGCCACGCTCTGGATGTGCGCGCGCAGCTGCTCGGCGTGTTGGTGCTCCCGAGCGCGCTTCTTGTGCTCGTAGTCGCGCATCTTTTCGTTGTGGCGCTCCTCGGCGAGACGGGCGGAACGAACGGCCGCGCGCGCGCGCCTCGCTCCGACGACCGCCACGATGCCGAGAAAGAGCGATAGTCCCCCCACGACGAGCATGAACGTCGTTCGCCTTCGCGACGCGCCGTCTTCCGTGTGCGCGCGCGATGCGCCGATGGAGCTCGTCGCGAGGATTGCGACCGACGGTTCGCTCTGCTCGCCGTTGGAGTCGAGCCCGGACTGCACGAGCAACGCTTCGAAGTTGGCCGGGGAAGTCGCTTGCACCGACGCATGAGCCGCGCGTCCGGCGGCCGCTGCAATCACGTCGAACGTGGCGTCGGCAAAGTCGTCCTCGGGCAACGTGAGTCGCCCCGACGAATCGACCGATGGCCGTCCCTCGTGCGTCCGGCCGTCGCTGAACGTCACGGGACCGATACTCCAGGCGATGGGCGCGGACGTCACACACCCGTTTGCATCGACGACGATGCCTTCGAAGGCGAAGGTCTCGCCCAGCCGCAAGAGCTTGCGCGACGGGCGAACCTCGAGGCGAGCCGGCTCGCCCGGAGGGCTGCAGTCCATCCGGCGCCCCGGAGTCACCGTCGCTCTTTCGGGAACAGGGAGCAAAGTCGGACCGGGCACGGACGCCGCCGCGGGGATCCGGGCGAGGGGCCACGATGCAATGGGCCAAGCGGAAGCCGCCGGGGCACCGACCCTCGTCAGCGATGCCCCTCTCTTGACGTCCGCGACGCAGCGTTCGCCGCTGATCGTGAACTCGTAGCGTCCCGTCTCCGCGACCGAAATCGAATCGTCGCCCGGGACCACGAAAAAAGCCGTATTCACGATTGCGTGTCGCGGGTCGCTGGGGGGGGTGGCGCACCGCGATCGCCAAGAGCGCGCGTCCCGGGAATGGGTCTCCGGCGTTATCGTGGGCATCGAGTCGAGGCACTGATCGGTGCGCAGTGTGCGGCGCGCCGCGACGAGCGCGAGCTCGCCCCCGCTGCGACGAATCGTGACGGGACCTCCCTCCATCATCGTGCCGGAGACCGGGGGGGGGCCACACGGCGGGCCCCAGCGCTGGACCACGAACGATTCGGTGACCGCGGTCATGCTCCAAGCGCCGTCCAAGGACGCGCCGTCGGCGCGGGCGGCAGGCGACGCGAGGCCGGCGCTCAGCACAAGGGCCGCCTGCACGAAGATGCGGGCGGCGCCACCGGGATGCAGCGGCTCTCCGTGGCCGGAGGGGCAACCGAAAGGGGTTCGCACTCGAAAGCGCATCGTGGGTTTGACACGAAAGGTACCAGTTCCTTCGTTTTGGGGCCGCCGAGTCAGGAGTCGTGTGTGTTAGCCTCGCTCACGTAGGAGAGATCCGTTGTACCTGACGACACTCGGAGTGCGGCCCGGTCCTGGCCAAATGGTCCAACGTCTTTTGCGGCTGGCGCCCGCGCTTTGCGCGACGTTCGTGGCGTCGCTCATCGGAGGGACGGCTCACGCGCAGTCCACTCCGAACGCGATTCCGACCGCCAACGGCGACGGCTTCGATACCCACTTGTTCCGTCCGGCAATGGACTCCAAGGGGCTCTTTTCCGTCAACGGCACCGACATTCTGGGTGCGAAGGAAGTGAGCTTCGGACTGATTCTCGACTACGGGCACACGCTCTTGCGCACCGCCATCAGCAGCCCGCTCATCGAGCACTCGTTTCAGGGGACGTTCCAGTTCAACTACGGGATAGCCAATCAAGTGGTCGTGGGCTTGTCCATGCCCGTCGACTTGATGTCTGGTCCGCAGACCCCGGACGCCAACGGCCAGCCGCTGTTCCCGAACCAATGGGGGCCCGGAAAGCTCGACTTTCAGGGGATCGGGGACGTCGCTGCACATGCCAAGTGGCGCGTTCTGAAGGTGGAGCACGGCTTTGGCTTGGCGCTGGGCGCGGAGGCCGGGTGGGGACTTCCAGGCGCCGCGTCCAACGCGGGGGCCGAACCGGGCTTCTGGTACTGGCCGTCGCTGGCGGCCGAGAAGCGATTCGGGCCTTCCGGGAGGATTCGCGTGGCGATCAACGCGGGCTATCGCGGGCACTCCGCGAGCAGCACGGTCCTCTCTCCGCTGAGCCACGGAAACTACGCCGATGGAAGCCTGCTGACCTACGGGGGGGGAGTCAGCTTCCGTGTGCTCGAGTCACTCGATTTGGTCGGCGAAACCTATGGCACCTATTTGATCGAGAGCGCCGCGACCGGCGCGGTTCCGACGAGCAACGAGGTCGTCGGCGGCATCAAGCTCTTCGTCGAGCGAAATTCCTACCTGATGCTCGGCGGCGGGACGCGCTACGGCCACGGCTTCGAAGCCGCGGACCAGCGGGCTTTCTTGGGATTCGTGTTCGAGCCGTCCATCGGCGATCGGGACGGGGACGGGATCAAGGACGACGTCGACCAATGTCCGGACGACCCCGAGGACTTCGACGGGTTCAAAGACGAGGACGGCTGCCCCGACCCCGACAACGACAACGACGGCATCCCCGACGTCGACGATCGGTGCATCAACATTCCCGAAGACCGGGACGGAGACCACGACGAAGACGGGTGCCCGGAGGGGGGCGACGGCGATCGGGACGGAGACGGCATCCCCGACTCCAAGGACAAGTGCCCGGACGATCCGGAGGATCGCGACGGCTTCCAAGACGAAGACGGGTGCCCCGACCCCGACAACGACCAGGACGGAATCCCCGACAAGATGGACAAGTGTCCGAACGATCCCGAGGACAAAGACGGCTTCGAAGACGAAGACGGCTGCCCGGATCCGGACAACGATCAAGACGGGATTCCCGACGTGCGGGACAAATGTCCGAACGAGCCCGAGACCTATAACGGGTTCGAAGACGAAGACGGCTGCCCGGACAAGGGCAGCGTCATCATCCAGGACAACAACATCATCATTCTCGAGAAGATCAAGTTCATGACGGACAGCGCGGAGATCTTGCCGCAGTCCAACCCGATCCTCGACGCGGTCGCGACGACGTTCGCCCATCACCCGGAGTTCACACTCCTCGAGATCGCCGGGCACGCCGACGAGCGCGCCAGCGATGAGCACAACCTCAAGCTCACCCAGGACCGCGTGAACTCGGTCATGCGGGCTCTCATCGCGCGCGGCATCGCTCCCGGGCGGCTCAGAAGCAGGGGCTATGGGGAGTTCTGTCCCGAAGATCTCGGACACAACGAAGCCGCGTGGGAAAAGAATCGCCGCGTCGAGTTCAAGATCCTCAAGACGAAAGACGTCCCGACCGGTGTGGAACTGGGATGCGAGAACGCGGTCAAGCACGGCGTTGTCCCCGACGCCGTCCCCCAATAACCGGGTGACCCAGCGCATTTCCGCCATCGCGGCGGAAAATTCCAACACAGAGAGCCGAGCAAAGTAAGGGAACGGTACCGCCCCTATCTCACTTCGGATGCCACGCGCATCGTACGAAGGCGATAAGGAGCGAAAATGGTGGTGCGTTACGATCGAGTTTGGCTCTGCGCGACCCTGGCCTGTTTGGCCTGCAGTCCTCACACGGAGTCCTCGGTTTCGAACTCCGGCGGAGGGGTGGCCTCGGGCGGCGCCAATGCCGACGCGACCACGCCGGCCTCCACCGGCGGGGGGACAGGCCCCGACCCGGCGGGAGGCTCGTCCGGTGGCCCGCAGGCGAGCGGTGGCTCGTCGGGGGGCTCACCGTCGGGCGGAAGCACGTCCGCGGATGCAGGCGCCTCGTCAGGAGGCGGAAGCTCGGGGGGTGCGTCTGGTGGGCCGGCCGTTGGCCCTTCCGACGCTGGACTCGGAGCGCCACGCGGCGACGCGGCCGTCTACGTAGAGCCGGACGGAAGCTTGGCTGGCACGACGCCCGGCCTCACCGCCCCGGGTGACGCTGGCGACGGCTACTACCAAATCACGACCTATCCCGTCGATCCCGTTCTCACCGCGGGAGCGAGCCCGGCGGGAAAGCGATTCAACTTCAATCTAACCGGCAGCAAACTCTACCCCGCGACCGCCTCGCGGGCGATCACGGTCTACGTGCCCAACCTGTACAAGGACGGGACGGCTGCGCCCGTAATGGTGGTGATGGACGGCGCAGGAAGCCAGTTCCTGCGGGTGCAGGCGGGGCTCGACAATCTCAGTCAGTCGACCGATCCGACCCGCCGGGTGCCCCCGTTCATTCTGGTGGCGGTAGCGTCCGGGCAGCGCAGCATCGAGCTCGACACGATGTCCGACCTCTGGGCGCGCTACATCGACGAGGAGGTCTTCCCGGCCGTGGTCTCCAATGCCGCCATCAAGGCAGCCTATCCAAATATCGCCATCACCAAAGATCCCGAGGGGCGCGGGGCCGTCGGCTGCAGCTCGGGCGGCTCTGCGGCGATCATCATGGCCTGGTTCCGGCCAGACCTCTTCCGTCGCGCAATCGGGTACGACGCCTCTCTCGTCAACCTGCAGTCGTCGACGATGTACCCGCTCGGCGCGTGGGACCTCCACTCGGATCTCGCGCTCATCCTGAACTCCCCGGTCGAGCCGATCCGGATCGTGGGCGACGACAACGAGATGGACAACGGCGCGGGAACCGGAGAAGCGGGGGCCAAAGATTGGCTGCTCGCCGGACAGCGCACGGCTGCCGATCTCTCGACCATGGGCTACCACTACCGATGGCTCGAGGGCATGGGGGCAATGCATTGTAGCGATGCTCGCGTCCAGCAGACCAGCATGGGCGATTCGCTCGTCTGGGTGTGGCGCGGCTACCCGAACTGAGTAGAGGTTCCAGCAAGAGGGTGTCCCGCAACCCCGGCACGTGGAGTTTCTCGTCCACTCTCTCGATCGGCGGAGTCGCGCTCCCGATCGCGTGCGTGTTCGACTTCACGGGGACCAAGCAGTAGCTGCGAAATATCCGTGGGCGAGGGGATATTGGGATAGGCGCTCAGGGCGCTTCTAACCGTGGTCTTCGGGATGCGCGTCCTGCGCTCCCGAATCGCCGGGAATGCACTCGCCCGCAGGGGTCGTGCCGGCATCCGCCGCCGCGTCGCCCCCGAGCTGGCATTGCCCACCGGAGACGCAGTCCGATGCGGACGTGCACAACTGAGTCTCGCCGATCGCGCACGTCAGCTCGCACAGTTGGCTCGTGACGCCGCCGCTCAGCAAACGACAGCACACCTGGCCGCCGGCGCAATTCGTCGGGCTCTCGCATTGCCGTATCGCCGTAGGGGACGCGCACGACGACGGTGTGGCTACGCAGGTGTTCACGGGGCCCGAAGACTTGGCTCCATCGAGCGAGACTTCGGCTTCACAGCAGAACGGATTCGACGCCGCACAGGAACTCGCGCCGCAAGCGACCGGGGTTGCCGAGCTCGCAAGTGCAGCCAGGTCGTTCGGATTCACCCCGCTACACGCTGGGCTGACCGTAAGCCCCAAGGATACGAACCCCACCGTTGCTCGTCGCATGGTCGCAACCTTCCTCCAAGCCAAGAAATGGGACGAAATGTCTGGCTTACCTACCACGCTCATGCGTTTGCCGGTTGCGTGGCTTTGCGGGTCCGGCGCGAGCGCGTCCGGGCCGTTTCCGTTTTGTCAGAACGCTCCGCGCACTCCTGCGACTCCGGGGCCGATCCACGGCGTTACCCTCGCGCCGAGCATCGGCGCCCGCGAGGCGGGGGTGACGCGCCGCGAGGAACCAGCGATGAAGGAAACCGTCGCTGCCCCGGCGCCGACCCCCGCCACGATGAGCGATACCGTTGAAATATTGGCCAGCAGATTCGCCGTGTCGAAGTCCGTGGAGGAGCGACCGGGCGGGCACACCCGTCTCGGGCATTCGCCCTGGAGCGACGACGTGTCTGACCACGACATCAGACCGGATACCACCCCTGCGACGAGGCCGGCGGCGGCGACTCCTATCGCGCCGTACGTGAACGCGCTCGGCGAATGCGATCGCCTCGGCGCGGCCTCGGGAGGTGGCTCGGGCTCGAGCGCGACTTGGGGAGATGGCCCGGGAATCGGCAGGGACAGACGCACCTCACGCCGCTCCCATTCGCCGACGTCGATCTCCTGCTTCACTTCGGCGGAAGCGGTCTTCGCTGCGATCACGTGATGGCCCGGATCGACGCTGCGTGGCAGGCCGATCGTGCCGGCCGGAACCAAGACCCCGTCGATCGACACCGTGGGCAGGTCGTGTTCGACCGTATCGACGAATATCGTGAGCCCCGGCACACGGCCCTCGAGCGAAACATCCAGGTCGTCGGCTTTTCGCCGGGCTTCGTTGAACGGCTCCGGGTCGGTCGGCTTTGCCGGGTTCTTGCGGATCGTGGCGATGGTGTCTCGCGCCTCGACGAGCATCCCGAGCGCCGCCTCGACCCGCGCCACTTCGAGTCCCGTAGTCGGGACGTGCATGATGTCGTCCGCTGCGCGAAAACGGGTCAGCGCGTCCGCGAGATCGCCGCGATCGCGCAAATCGCGCCCGTCCTGCATGAGGTTGCGCGCCGTTTCCCGGTCAGCCGAGGTTGGCTCCGCGTGAGCGGTGGCTGCCGCGAGCAGCATCGCGGAAATTGAGCCGGCGAACGCGCCACACCGTGTGCCTGCCACGATTGGTTTAGAACCCGTCATCGATCCTCGGCTTGTGCGGGCGGCTCTTTGCAGTGGTCGCAGGCGAAACGGCGGCGGCCCGCCCACCCGCCGGGGCAGGGATGGAACGAACGACGAGGGCCGCGTCTTGCGCGGGCGACGCCTCCGTCGCGCCCGGAGTGTCTTCCGGTTGGGCGGGTCGGCCGGGCGCCGATGGTTCCCCGCCCGCCGGGGCGCTCTGCGGGTACGTCGGACCGAGCGCCGTCCGAGGGGTGTCGCGGCCCGGGCCCGCTTTCGGCCCTGACGGGCGAAGCGCCAGCGTCGTGAGGACGGCGATGCCCAACAGAGCCGCGACGGCCGCCACTCGGACCGAAGTTCGGCTCCCCGGGCTTCGCCGGGGGAGCAGCCCAATCGCGGCCGATCCCAGCGACCCGGCCGTATCGCTCGATTCCGCCGCTTGCGCGGGAGCCGCAGCGGCGGCCGGTTTTCCCAAGTTCGCGGTCGCATTCCCGCTCGGGCTCGCGCTCATCGTCTGGATGCTGGAGCGAAGAAGAGACGCGTAGTTCTCTCGCTCGGCCGCAGCCTTGAGTCCGAGCAAGATCGTCTCTTTGCGCGTTCGCGCGCGGTCGGCCATGTGGTCGGACAGAAAGCTCGCCACGGCGGCGGTCCCCGTTCCCAGCTTGGTCGCCACCATCGCGTCCTCGATGGCTTGCTGCAGCTCGGCGGCGGTGGCGAAGCGGTTCGCCGGCGACGTCTCGAGTGCGCGATAGACCACGTTTGCGATCGGACGAGGGACGGTTCCAGGAAGCGGCGGCGGCGGCAAGCCGCTCGTCAGTGCCAGGATCGTTTGCACGTCGTTTTCGCCCACGTACGGGGGTCGGCCGGAGAGCAAGTCGTAGAGGACGGCCCCGATCGCCCAGATGTCGACGCGCCGATCGGAGCGGCCCCCCAGCGCCTGTTCGGGCGCCATGTACCGAACTTTGCCTTTGACCGTCCCCGTGTTCGTATCGCCACCGATCCGATCGCGCGCCTTGGCGATGCCGAAGTCGATGAGTTTCGCGTCGCCGTGCAGACTGACGAGAATGTTGTGTGGAGAAACGTCCCGGTGAACGACGCCGAGAAGCTGCCCCGCGTCGCCGCGAAGCTCGTGCGCCGAGTGAAGCCCTCCGCATACGTCCGCGACGATGCGGAGGAGCACGCCGCGAGGGGCGCTCGTGCCGTTTTTCTTCAGCGTTCGATGAATCGTCGAGAGAGCGTCCCCGTCGACGTACTCCATCACGAGATACGTCGTGCCGTGGTGTTCCCCGACGTCGAGGACTCGAACGACGTTGTTGTGTTCGATGCGAGAGGCAATACGTGCCTCGTCGAGAAACATGGTTTGAAAAGAGGAATCGTTGGCGTATTTCGGGAGGACGGTCTTTATTGCGACGAGTCGCTCGAAGCCGTGTTTACCCGTTTGCCGCGCGATCCACACGCTCGCCATTCCCCCTTGCGCAATAGGGCAAATTAGCTCGTATCGATCGAGCATGAGCCCGGGGGCGAGTGTCGACGGCGGATGGAGGCTCACTACAAAGGAATTATCGCGTACGCAGGCCCTTGGCGCGAGCTATTCCGCCGTGCCTTACATGCGTCCATACGAGAATACCGATTGGCTGATGGCCTACACTCGGCGAGGTAGAAGACAGATGCCAAGACACTTGGGCTGTCCCCCGTGTTGAAGTATCGTCGATTCGTGGGGTTACTCGCCCGAGTCGTCCGCGCAGCGGCTCTCGTCCCCATCATCGCGGGGTGCGCGACCGTTACGGGTCTCGATTCATACACGAAAGGCTCGTGCGGAGCGGCGTGCGACGGCGGCGGCTCTTCTCCCGACGACGGCGTACCGCCACTCGGCTTCGACGCGACCGTCGATTCCCCGACGGGTATCGACGTCGCCGTCGCCGCTGACGAACGTTCGGAGGCCGAAGGGGACGACGCGGGACACGGCGATGACGCGACGACCGACGGCAGTCACGGCGGGGACGGGGGCTTCACCGACTCCGCGAATGGAAGCACCTGCGAGGCCGGAGGCTGTCAGGACGCAGCTCCGTCGCGTTACTCATGTCGAACCGGAGGCTGCAACGCGGCCGGCGGGGTTTGTTCGGCGCCCGGCCAATCTTGCCATTGCTTCTCCGATTCCCAGTGCGGGAGCGGCAAGTGCGTCAGGACGCTCGGACAGAACGACGCTGCGTGCGGGAGCGGCGGCTGCACCGGCAGCGGCGCGGCCGACGGCTTTGGCTGCTTGCTCGCGAGCCCGGGCATCCCTGCCGTGAACCGGCCCGTGTTTGCCTACCCGCCCACCAACTTCGACCCGACGAAGTACCTCCCGCCCTCGACCGCCACGACGATCGATTGTGACACGACTTATGACAGCAGCGGCCACGCGTTCACCGGCTGGTGCACCGGGCAGACTTTGCCCACCGTCGTCGCGGGTGTGGCGCAGCTCACGAGCGGCGGCCCGCCGGTCGACGTCCTCGCGTTCGGTGGCCTGACGCTCGCGGCAGGGCACACGCTCACCATTACTTCGAGCGGCGGCGGCAACGCCGTCATCTTCGCGGTGTACGGGAGCGCCAACATCCTCGGTACTATCCACGCCGACGGCAAGCCTGGGGCGTCTTCCAGTACTGGTCCGGGAGCGTCCGGCCCCGGGGGGAATTTCAGCTGCGGGGCGAGCGCCGGGGCGAGCCAGCCCGCGGACGGTCGCTGCAGCGGGGGAGGTGGGGCCGGTGCAGCGTTCATAGGCGGCGCGGGGGCCGGGGGCGTAGGCGGCGGCCCGGCCTCGGGAGGGGTCGCGCGCACCAACGTTTCCTACGCTCCTCTGCTCGGAGGGTGTCCTGGTGGAACGAGCGGGAGTTGGGCTTGCCAAACCTCCGGCGGGGGAGGGGGAGGCGCATTTCAGGTGTCCGTCGCCGGGTTGCTGACCTTCTCCGGGACCATCACCGCCAACGGTGGAAGCGGCGGGACGAGCGCGTGTTTCATGTCCGGGTGCGGCCTCTACGGGTACGGCGGAGGCGGCGGCGGAGCCGGATCCGGAGGGACCGTGCTGCTCGAGAGCCAGAGTTACACGGACCTCGGCGCAGCCATCTACGTCAACGGCGGCACCGGCGGGGCACCGAACACGGGAGGCGGCGGCGGGGCCGGAACCGGAGGATTGGGAGGCGCTGGGGGCACCTTACTGTCGACCGCCGGCGCTTCCGGAACGGGTTCGAGCGCATTCGCGTGTGGTCCGTACAACCAATGCGGAGGCGGCGGTGGCGGTGGGTACGGTCATTTCTTGACGAAGAAAGTCGACCCTACGCCGTGCACGACGACGCTAGCCCCGGCGCCCGTGCTCAGCGCGGCCGGTACGGCTTGCCTGTGCGTCGATGATTCGAATTGCTCGAGCGGCAAGTGCGTCGGAACGGGGCAGTGCACCGGATCGTGCACGGGCGCGGGCGCCGCGGACCTCAGCAATTGTCAGCTGGAGACATCCGGCCCGAGCGGCGGCGAGCCCTAAAGCAGCAGGCACGCGTACCCAGCAAAGCCGGGTCCCATTCGAGTGGCGCGTTTTACTCAGGGCCCTCGCTGCGCCTGGATCGCACGCGCCTCTTGCACGCACGGCTTGTCACCGAGGTCTTTGCACGTGCTGATGAGAAGCCGGATCTCCGTATCCGTCGCCTTCCCGCTGTAGACCCGCTGCTCGAGCTGTTGTTTGAGGAGAATTTTGGCGTCGGGTGTCCCCTGCAAAGAGAGCTGACGCTCTCGGTCGTCCACGCTGGCTCCCGGAGGCCGCGGCGACGTGGTCACCGGCAAAGTCGGGGGCGGTGGCACCGGCGGAGGGACGAACATCGGAGGTGCGGCTGCCGGCTCGAGGGCGACGGTGCGCCTCGCCGTTTCGATGCGAGCGCCCTGACTCCCCCCCGCATCGGCCGACGCCGACACGGTCGATGGAACTTGGGCGCGGTTGGCGGCGGCCGTGCTCGCAACGGCGTCGAGCTCCTGCAGTTTGTCGGCACTTGTCTTGCGACGAGAAGGCTCGACCGTCATCGCCTGAGCCACGCGCTGGTAGAGGGCACGCTTCACGGCGACGTCGCTCTCGGCGTCGGCGTGTTCGAGAAGGTTGTCCGCCCACCGATTCTCGACGTCCCTGAAGTCAGAACTGTTGCGCAGCGCGGACGTGTTCGAAATTGCCGCCAAGGCCTTGTGCCCACCCTCCAGATCACCGCTGTTCGAGAGCTTCTTGGCGCGATCGAGCGCCGACCGGTCCGGTGACGCTGCAGCGAGCGCGACTGAAGGCGCCCGTTCGACCCGAGGGCGGGTGTACGTCCAGGCCCCTGCAGCGCCTGCGATCACGACGACCAAGAAGGCCGCAATCGGGACCGCATTACCTCGCGAACGGCGCGCAAGGTCTCTGGGGCTCCGCTCGGGCGGAGGGACCTCGGTCGCGAGGAAAATCTGGCCCGCCCCCACGAATTTGAACTTCGCATCCCCGAGCTCGATGATGTCGGCCGGCTCGATGATCCCGCGCCGCAGGTCGGCGCCATTGACCCGCACGCCGTTGCTCGATCCCTTGTCGATGATCTCGAAGCGCCCGTCGCCGAGCGCGTGCACTTCGCAGTGCAATCGAGAGACTGAGTTGTGATTGACCGAGATTCCGGCGTCTTCGGCGCGTCCGATCGTCAGCCGCTCCCGATCGAGCGGGAACTCGGCGCCGACCGCCGGCCCTGCAATCATGACGAGGCGGTTGGGTCGGTCTAGAAGGGCGGCCGCCCGGGCGCTCGGAGCGCTCGGGATGGTCTGTTTTCCTTCGGTGCTGGCCGTGTCCGCGGCCTCGGCGAGCCGCTCGTCTTGGATGACGACGCGATAGTCCCCGATCTGAACGAGGTCGCCGTGCGCCAGCTCTTGCTCCTCGGCGACGCGGATGCCGTTGACGAAGACGCCGTTATAGCTCGTCAGGTCTTCAAGAGCGAACGTCGTCGATTGACCGGGACCGACAGGGTCCCTCTTGTGGAGACGCGCGTGCGCTCGCGAGATGTTCCGCTCCGTGAGGCGGATGGTGTTCCCCTCTTGGCGACCGATGGAATACTCGTCCCGCGTGAGCGGAACGACCGTCCGCTTTCCTTCATCGTCCTCAATGACAAGCTTCCACATGGGCCGTCCCCTTCCCCGCTCGCCTTTCGGATCATCGCAAGGAAGCCGAATTAGAACGCGCGGCCAGGGGCGCAAGCCCAAGTGTAGCTAGCGCTCTCGCTTCATTGCAACGCCTTGCCCCATCCGCCCCGGGGTGCACCCGGACGAGCGCTCTCCCCGGGGGGCCATCGCCTCCTGGCGACTCCGGGGTCCCACATCGATTGGCTCAGTCCGTGCTTTGTGGTTCGCCCGCGGGCAGTAGGTTTATGAAAGCATCGCGGGCGGCGAGGACGCGGGCTTCGTCGCGGCCGTCGAAAGTTAGCCTCGTCTTGTAACTTGCCTCGTGCCACTTCGGATAAGACCCGATCGATACGTCGGGGAAAGAGGTCACGACTCGATCCAGGGTCGGCTTGAGCTCGCCCTCGTCCATGCGCACGTAAACGCTGCGGCTCAGAAAAGCCGGCCCCGTGCGCCCGATGCGAGCAACAACGACCGGGAGCTTCATGCGGAAGACCTCCGGGATCCCGGGCAGCAGCCATGTATTCCCAAGGCGGATGGTTGGCCATGTGACCTGAGGCGTCACTTCGAGCTCGGCGCCCTCGGGCATGAGAGCCATCCGCAGGTGCCCTTCCGTGCATCGCTCCTTGTAATGGGCCCTCAGCATTGCCTCCATTTCCGGAGAGGACACGACTCGCCGGCCGAAAGCCTTCGCCACGGCTTCGATGGTCAGGTCGTCGTGGGTCGGTCCCACGCCGCCGCTCGTGAAGAGCCAGTCGTGAGTCGACGACAGATCGCGAACCTCTCGGGCGATGGTGTCGATGTCGTCCATCACGACGACGACGCGCCGAAGTAGAATTCCGAGCGCCCTCAGCGTGCGTGCGAGCGCCCCCGCGTTGGCCTCGTCGACCTTACCGGAGAGGATCTCGTCGCCGATTATCAGCGCTGCCGCGGTCGGTGCATCCGTTGGGGAGTTCATTGATGAAGGCGTGTTCGCACGGGGGTCTCGGGTGTAGGCGAAATGAGGTGGGAGGGCGCAGTGCGAACGCCGAGCAAGTTTTGGCGTGGTTCGGGCCCGCTGGTATTAGAGTACCCTTTGTAGGATCAGCGGGGATCATGCGCAGGATCTTGGTGGTCGAAGATTCGGTCTCAGCTCGCGCTTTCGTGCGCGCGGTGCTCGAATCTCCCGATTTCGCGAACCGCCAAGGCGGCTGCGAAGTGATTGAGGCGAGCAGCGGCTTCGAGGCGTTGCGGCTCCTGCCGCGAGGCCCATACGACCTCATCGTCACGGACATAAACATGGCGGACATCAACGGGCTGGAAGTCGTCCGCTTCATTCGGTCGTCCGCTCACCATCGGGCAACCCCACTTCTCATCATCTCGACCTTGCGTGGAAAGCACGACGTCGAACGCGGCCTGGCCCTCGGTGCGAACGCGTACCTGCCGAAGCCGTTCACACCGCAGCAGCTCGACGAGACGTGTACGCGCCTTCTCAGTGTGGAAAGAGTTCGAGTGGGGCCGAATGAGCCCCCCCCGGGCGGGCCGTAGACCATGGCGGAAGGCGGCGGCGGGAGAGGGGAAACCAGCGACAAAGCTCGCGAGGAGTTCTTCAGCGAAGCTCAGGAGCTCGTCGATGGGCTTGGTCGTGACTTGCTCGGCCTCGACGAGGGCGTGAAGGCCGGGCGAGTCGATCCGGAGCTCATCAACGACGTCTTCCGCGGTGTTCACACGCTGAAGGGACTCTCCGGCCTCTTCGGCGCCACTCGAATGGCGGTGCTGTCGCACGAGCTCGAAGACGTGCTCGACGACCTGCGCCTCGGGCGAATCGACGTCACGCCCGCGGTGCTCGATCTGCTCTTTCAAGCGGTCACGCTCTACGCGCAGCTCTTGGCGGCCCAGAGCGGCGAAGCGCCGGAGCCCGAGCGTGAAGTCGAGGATCTGCTTCTGGCGATCGGTCAGCTGTCGCAGCGTCGAAGTGGGGGCGGGGCTGGGGTTGTCGCTCATTACGAGCTCGATCCAGGTCTCCTGGGCGTCCTCACCGAATACGAAGAGCATCGGCTCCGCGCCAACATTCAACAGGGGCTCGCCCTATACCGAATCCGCGCTCGTTTCTCGCTCACCACGATCGACAGTTCGCTCGACGAGATCAAGCGGCAAGCTCGCCCGCTTGGCGAGATCGTCACGTACCTACCCACGGGATCCGGAGCGGACGCCGACACGATCGATCTCGAGATCTTGATGGCGAGCCGCGCATCGCTCCAAACCCTCCAGCAGGCAATCGTCGGCCCGGACCTTGTCATCGAGGATGTCGCACGCCGTGTCGATCCGAGCGTGCGTCCGGCTCGAGCTTCCGCCGCCGCTCGCGTGGCCAGCGCGGAAACGGCGGTCGTACCTGCGGAAGCCGGGGCGACGTCCGCGGCACCGCCGCCCGACAACGGAAGTGTGCGGTCGTTCGTCGAGCCTCCGGCAGGGCCAAAAAAAGACTCCCTTGCCGCAACGCCCGGGCCCCCGGCCGCCGCGGGGTCGCTGCGCGGCCCCGGTCTTACTCGTGAGCTCTCGCTTCGCTCCGCGAGCCAGACGGTGCGAGTCGACATCCGGAAGCTGGACCGGCTGATGACCATCGTCGGTGAACTCGCGATCGTGAAAACCGCAATCGCGAGGTTGACCGACCGCGTACGCCGGCGAGCGGCCGATCCGCGCGAGCTCTCCATCGAACTCGCGCGCCTCAACCGAACCTTCGAGAGACATCTCGCCCAGATGCAGAGCGGCATCCTCGAAGTGCGCATGGTGCCGCTCGGGCAAGCGTTCGACAAGCTCGCGCGCATCGTCCGGCAGATCTCGCGCGAGCACGACAAAGAGGTGCACTTGGTGGTCACCGGTGCCGACACCGAGCTCGACAAGCTTATCGTCGAGGAGCTCAGCGACCCGCTCATGCACATGATCCGAAACGCGATCGATCACGGCATCGAGCCGCGCGACGAGCGGCTGCGGGTCGGCAAGCCGCCGGTTGGTACCATCGCCCTCAACGCATTTCAGAAAGGCAACCACGTCGTCATCGAGGTGGAGGACGACGGGCGTGGCATGGACCACGGCGCTCTCGTCGCGGCTGCGGTGCGCCGGGGGATGGTCAGCACGGACGAGGCCAAGGAGCTGACCCAAGGGGAGATGCTCGCCCTCGTTTTCATGCCCGGGTTCACCACCAAGGAGGTGGCCACGGACTTGAGCGGCCGGGGCGTCGGGCTCGACGTCGCGAAGACGAACATCGGGAAGCTCGGCGGCGTAGTCGATATCACGAGCGACGTCGGCATCGGCACGAAGATGACCATCACGCTGCCGATCACGCTCGCCATCATTCACGTCCTGTTGGTGGAGATCGGTGCGCACCTCTTCGCCGTTCCGCTCGCCAGCGTCGAGGAGGCCATCGTGCTGCACGAAGATCAGGTTCGGACGGTTGAGGCGCGTGAGCTCCTCACCGTGCGGGGTACATCCCTTCCCATCTGCCGCCTGGCGCGCCTCTTCGGGCTTCCCCCGGCGGACCGGGATCGGCACGGTCCGTTCGTCGTCATCGCTCGAGTGGGAGCGCGGCGGCTCGGGTTCGTCGTCGACGAGCTCGTCGGTCAACAAGACATCGTCATCAAGCCGCTCGGTAAGTCCCTCAAGGGGGTACGCGGCTTCGCGGGCGCGACCGAACTCGGCGATCAGCGTATTGCGCTCGTCATCGACGTCGCAGCCCTCATCGAAGAAGTGCTCATGCCCGGCGAAGTCCGCTTCCTTGCCGCAGCCGACGATTCCGGTCGGACCTCCGTCGCTCTCGACGCCCGTCGCCGCATCGGGAGGGCGTGAGCCATGGCCGCGCTCATGAGGGCACGAAGCGAAAAACGGGCTGCGCGCCGCGCGGGGGAAACTGGGCGACGCGTCGAGTATCTCGCGTTCGGCCTGGCGGGAGAGACATACGCCGTGCAGATCGCGCACGTTGCCGAGATCCTTCGCTTTCCCCCGATCACCACGGTTCCGCGGGCGCCGGAAACGGTGCTCGGAGTGATCAGCGTGCGCGGCAAACTCGTGACCGTGGTCGATCTGCGGCGGCGGTTCGCGCTGCCGCCAGCCGTGGTCGATCGAAAGAGCCGTATTCTCCTGTGCGACGTCGGAACGGGCGAGCAGATCGGGCTTCTGGTCGACGACGTCCAGCAGGTATGGCGTCTGGCGAGCGAGGAGATCGAGCCCGCGCACGTCCTAGGGGGCGAGCAGGCGTCGCATGTCGCAGGCATCGGCCGGCCGACGGCCAGCGAAGGAGCTCTGCTCATCCTTCTCGATCTGCGTCCGATCCTGGAGTCGCCCTGAGGGAAGGGCAAACGAGACCATGCAGCGCTATCGCCACGACCCTTCGAAAAACCTTGTTGGATTCGTCGTCGGGGACGTCGAATATGCGGTCGCCATCGCGCGAGTGAAGGAGATCGCGAACCCGCTCCCAGTCGTGCCGCTGCCCCACGCCCCCCGCTCGGTCATCGGAGTCGCGCACTATCGTGGCGAGGTGGTGTCGGTGGTCGATCTTCGTGTGCGCTTCGGGCTGGCGGCGGCACCGGCTACGCGCAAGACGAAATGGATCATCGTGGACGTCGGGTCTGACAGGGACGAGGAAGCGGCGGCAGCGGCAACCGGTCTTTCGAGGGCACCGGGGGCCATTCCCGCGGCTGCGTACATGGTGGCGCTGGTCGTCGATGCCGTAACGGATGTCTTCGGAACGGGCAACACCGAGCTTCGGCCCGCCCCTGCCCTGGGAGGGGGCGACGATGTGCGCGGAATTGCCGGAGTGACCACGCACGGCGAGGGGCTGGTCTTCGTTCTCGAGGCGAGTCGACTTCGCCAGCTCACCCATCCGCTCACGAAATCCTCGGGCTTCGAGCTGGGGACACCGTCCGATGGCGGTAGTGGTCCCGGTGAGGGATCGGGCGGGGCCGCGCCGAGTCTTCCTGCGAGGGCGGCGACATGAGCGACGCCGCGACCGCAGTTCGCTGGCTGCTCCAGCAGGCCGAGCCCGAGGCGCGGCGCGTTGCCGTGCTCCAGATCGCAAAGGTGAGCGGCCATGAGGCCGCGGAGCTACTGGTGCGCGCCCTTGGCGACGAGGACTGGCGAGTGCGCAAGGAAGCGGCGGCGATCAGCCCTTCGCTCGACCGACGCGACGAGATCGTGGCGGCGCTCGTTACCGCCCTGGAGGAGACCGTGAACATCGGCCTCCGCAACGCGGCCGTGGAGGCGCTCGTGGCGATCGGTCCCGACACGATTTCCGCCACGGTGGAAGCGCTCCCGAGGCTCGACGCCGACGCGAGGAAGCTTGCCATCGAGGTGCTCGGCGGCGTGGCGGACCAGCGATGTATCGAGGCGCTCTCGCGCGCCCTTGGCGACGAAGACGTCAACGTACAGGTCGCAGCGGCGGAGGCGCTGGGGAGCGCCGGACTCGCTGGCGAAGAGGCGCGTAACCTCGCGACCCAGTCGCTCGTCAAGTCGCTCTCGACACGCGGCGCCATTCTCAAGATCGCGGCGCTCGAGTCGCTCGCGCGGCTTGAAGCACGTCTGCCCTGGAGTGTTTTCAGGCCGCACGTCACCGACCCGCTCCTCCGGCGCTATGCGATCGCCGCCGCATGCGGGTCCCCGGAGCCCGATGCAGTACGCGCTCTCGCGCTGGCCACCGGGGATCCGTCACCGACGATAGCGCGCGAAGCCATCGTCGCACTCGGCGAGCTCGTTGCTTCTGCACCAAAGGAAACGTCGTTGCTCGGCGTGGCGCGCGCAGCGCTCCGGCAGGTGCCGGTAGGTCGCGTCAACGTGCGCCGCGCGGCGCGTAACGTGGACGACGCGCCCGCTCGAAGCAGCGCCCTCGCCTTGCTGGGACTCACCGGGGACACGTCCGACATCGCGTTGCTCGTGGACGCCCTGGGCGAGGAAGCCGCCGAGCGTGCCGACCTGGCGCTGCGCATCTTCGGCTCGGACGCTGTCGTACCCCTGCTGGCCGCTGCTCGCACGGCGCGGCCCTCGGTCCGCGCCGCCGCACTCGAGCTCGTAGCGTCGCTCGACAGTGGGCCGGACGGATCGGCGATTCTCGATGCCTTGCGGGCCGGCGTCGAGGACCCTTCACCGGAGGTCGTCGTGAGCGCCCTCGACAGCCTCGGATCTCACGGAACCGCAGACGATTTGGTGCGAATCTCATCGATGGTCGGCGACTCCGAACAGCGGATCGCCGCAGCGGCTGCCAATGCAGTGTGGGGACTGGCTTCGCGGCACGTGGAAACGGCGCGAGCGCTTCTGAACGACGCGGCGCGCTCGGGAGGCGACCCTCTTGCCCTGGGATGCATTCTTCTCGGCGCGATCGCCTCGACCCACAAACTCTTCGACGATGACGTGCGGGTTCTCGAGCGGGCGCTCGCTCACGACCGACCCGAAGTTCGTCGCGCGGCGATCGACGCGCTCGCCCAAGCGGGCGGGGAAGCGGCCGCCGATGCCGTAGTTTTCGCTTTGGCCGATGAGGACCACGAGGTGCAGCTCGCTGCGGTGCGCGCCCTCGGCCGGCTCGGACGCGCCGAACCGCTCGTCGGCGTGGCCCGGATCCCCGAGTTGACGGGGGGCGCGCTCCGGGCGCTGGGCGACGCGGACCCCGCGCGCGCGGTGGAAGCGGCCAGCCCGCTCGTGAAACACCCAGATGTGGCGATTGCTTGTGCGGCCGTCGAGGCGATGGGCCGCCTCGGCGAAGCAGGCTTGCCTGGGAACGTCGATCGAGCGTGCGAAGACGGGCTCTTCTCTGCGCTCGATCACCCGGACCCAGAGGTGGTGAAGCTGGCACTTTCGCTCGTTGGCGCTCGACCGGGGGAAAGAGCGCTCGCGCGACTCGGCCTTTGCCTGGACCATGCGTCTTCGGACGTGCGCCGCGTCGCGGCCGAGCTGCTCGGCCACGAGGGGGGACCTTCAGCCCAAGCGCTGCTGCGCGCTCGCTACGAACGCGAGAGAGATCCCACGATTCGCGACGCCATTGCCGCGGCCGCGAGCCCTCGTCCGGCAGGTCAGAACGACGGGTCTCGCGGGCCGTCCTCTTCACGGCGACCGAGGAACGGGGAGTAGGTGGCGCGCGTGTCGTTCTCGGGGGACCCCATCACGCTCAAGCCGGATGAGTTCCGCGTTCTCAGGGACCTGTTCGCGGCTAGGACCGGCTTGCACTTCGGTCCCGAGTCGCGCTTCACGCTGGAGCGGAGATTGCGCGAGCGACTCCTGGTGCTCAAGCTATCGACATTCGCCGAGTACCATCACTACTTGCGCTTCGCCGGTCGCGCGCCCGAAGAGTGGGACGAGGCGATCGATGCCCTTACCACGAACGAGACGTACTTCTTCCGCGAGCAGCGGCAGCTCCGCGCGTTTCAGTGTGAGCTCTTGCCGATGCTGGCCGCCCAGGCCAAAACCAAACTCCGGCTTTCCATCTGGAGCGCCGGATGTTCTACGGGAGAGGAGGCGTATACGATCGCGATTCTCATCCACGCCTCGCGACTCTTCCCGCGCGAGGCGACGAATACCGCCCGCTGGGACGTTCGCATCCATGGCTCGGACATTTCCCGCCGATGTGTGGCCGCGGCGCGCCGGGGCGTGTACACAGAAAATAGCTTCCGAGTGACGACCAGCGAAATGCGCCGAGCGTACTTTCACGAGCGTCCGGACGGATGGCACGTGGCGGAGTTCATCCGTCAGATGTGCCACTTCGCACAGATGAGCCTTCTCGACAAGGACCGCTCCCGCGTCCTCGGCAAGGCCGACGTCATCTTCTGCCGGAACGTGCTCATTTACCTCGAGCCGAGGGCCCGAAAAGCGGCCATCGAAGTGCTTTACGACCGGCTGAACCCGGGGGGAGTGCTCCTTCTCGGCCACTCCGAGTCACTGCTGAACGTCTCGACGGCGTTCGAGCTGTTACACTTGAAGGACGACCTCGTGTATCGAAAGCCAGTGTCGACTCGCGAAGCGCCCCCGGACCCACTCACGTGACCTCATCAGCGGCTCGGCCCATCAGGCTCCTCGTCGTCGACGATTCCGCGTACAACCGCCGGAACATCGCCGACGTATTCGCGGATCATCCCGAAGTAGAGGTGGTGGGCAAGGCGGCCGACGGTGAAGAGGCTCTCCAGCTCGTCACCATTCTCAAGCCCGACGTCATCACTCTGGACCTCGAGATGCCGCGGATGGACGGCTTCACGTTCCTCCGGATCTTGATGTCCAAGGCGCCAACGCCGGTCATCGTTGTCAGCAGCTACGCCCAGCGAGAAAACGTGTTCAAGGCGCTCGAGCTCGGGGCCCTCGACTTCGTGCCGAAGCCAGACCGGCTCGGACCGGACGCGGCCGACGTGCGGCAAGAAATCCTCCAGAAGGTGTCCCTCGTTCGCTCGCTGCGCCCGTCCTTCGTGCCTGGGCCTCTCATCCGTCGGCAAACGAGTGGGGCGTTCGCGCAGGACGGGCGACCTGCACTCTTCGACGAACCGGCGACCCGCGCGCGCCCGTACCGCGCTCCCAAGATCGTCGTGGCCATCGCGAGCTCCACCGGCGGCCCGAGCGCCCTCATGCATCTTTTCGGAAGGATTCCGCCGACGACGACCGCAGCGTTCGTGGTCGCTCAGCACATGCCGGACAAGTTCACACGCACGTTCGCCGAGCGACTCGACAAGCGCGGCCCGGTGCGAACGATGGAAGCGAGCGACAACGACCTCGTGGGGCTGGCCACAGGCTTCGTTTGCCCTGGGCGCAAGTGCATGGATCTCGTCCGCGGACAAGGCGCGGAGCTCCGGATACGCGTCGGTCCGGCGGTTGCGGCCGACCGCTACGTTCCGAGCGCAGACCGTCTCTTCAAGAGCGTCGCCGCGCTGGGTCCCCGCTGCGTGGGTCTGATTTTGACGGGGATGGGCGACGACGGCGTGGAGGGGGCTCGCGCGATCCGCGCGGCCGGAGGCACGATCATCGCCGAATCGCAGGACACGGCGGTCGTCAACGGGATGCCCGGCGCCGCGGTGCGTGCCGGCGTGGTGACCCAAGTGCTCGGGCTCCCGCTCATCGGCGACTATCTCGCCAAACTGGGGGCCTGAGGCCGTGGCCAAGCGCCCGGCTTTGGGGCAGGAGGTCGCGACGCAGGCTGGGCCGCGGGCTCTCGATGCGTCGGTTCGCGGCGACGATGCGCAATTCGACCGCACTCTCCGCCCGAAAACGTTTGCCGACTACATCGGGCAAACGAAGCACAAAGACAATTTGCGTGTCTTCGTCGAAGCCGCGCGGCGCAGGGGAGAACCGCTCGACCACATTCTCTTGTGCGGCCCGCCGGGGCTCGGAAAAACCACGCTGGCGCACATCCTCGCGAACGAGATGGGCGTACAAGTGGTTGCCACGAGTGGCCCCGTCATCGAGCACAAGGGAGCCCTTGCTGCCCTCTTGACGACGAAGCTCATGAAGAACGATGTCCTCTTCGTCGACGAGATCCACCGGCTCAACCCCATTGTGGAAGAGAGCCTTTATCCTGCGCTCGATGACCTCATCATCGACATCATGACGGGCGAGGGGGCATTCGCGAGTGCGGTACAAATCCCGCTGCAGCCGTTCACGCTGATTGGGGCGACCACGCGCACGGGCCTGCTCACGGCTCCCTTCTTCGCGCGCTTCGGCCACGTCGTACGCCTGGACTTCTATTCCGCGGAAGACCTGGCTCGGATCGTCCTTCGAAGTGCCGACCTCCTCGGCGTGGGGGTCGACCTCGACGCAGCCCATGAGATCGCACGTCGCTCGCGGGGCACCCCGCGCGTCGCGAATCGGCTTCTGCGGCGCATCCGCGACTTCGCAGAGGTGCTCGGAACGGGCAAGGTGGACCTAGACCGCGTGCGCCAAGCCTGTCAGCGGCTCGAGGTCGACGAGGCGGGGCTGGACGAAATGGACCGGCGCTACCTGAGCGTCGTCATCGACCACTACGATGGCGGCCCGGTGGGCGTAGAAGCTCTGGCCGCCGCCCTCGCCGAACCGCGCGACACCCTCGAGGACGTGATCGAGCCATTCCTCATCCAGCAAGGATACGTCGGACGAACGCCGCGCGGCCGAACCGCGAACCGTAAGGCCTACGAGGCGCTCGGCAGAAAGCCGAAGAGCGGCGGCACCGGGGAGAACGGCGAGACCGGAGACCTGTTCGGAGGGTAAGACGGCGAAATCCAAGCAACTTGTCGGCTCCAGTTGCCACGGGTAGAGTTTTTTACGTGCCTGGCGGACCCGTTCTCGTGGTCGACGACGACACCGTCAGTCGGCACGTCCTGATTCAGGCCCTCGCCAACGCGGAGCTGCCGCACGTCGCAGTCGGCTCAGGCGCCGAGGCATTGCAGCACATCGACAGCCTCAACCCATCGCTCGTTCTTCTCGATCTGGTGATGCCGGCTCCCGACGGCTACCAGGTATTGCGCACGCTGCGGTCGCGAGCCGTGACGCGCGATTTGCCCATTGTAGTCCTCACCGCGCTCGAAGCCGATCAAGAGATTGCGAAGGCCTTCGCTGCGGGCGCCGACGATTTCGTCCGCAAGCCGTTCAAGCCCGTGGAGCTGGTCGCTCGCATCCGGGGGCAATTGCGCCTGCGCGGCGTCCTCGACGCCCTGGCTCGCAAGGAACAAGACGCGCGCGTCGTACTCGAACTCACGCAAGCGCTTGCCTCGAACCTCGACTTTCGCGGAATCCTGTTCACGGTCGTGCAGCGCATCGCGCAGGTCGCGAAGGTCGACCGTGTGAGCATCGTCCTCGTGCGCGAGGCCGCTGAAGTGGGGTACGTCGTGGCGGCGAGCGACGACGAGCAGCTTCGCGATTTGCCTATCGTGCTCACGAAATACCCCGAGATCCAACGGGTGCTTTCGAGCCGCGAGCCCCTGCTGATCCCCGACATTGCCACTCACCCCCTCCTCGAGATCGTGCGTCACGAAGGGCACAAGAGCGCGTTCAGCTCTCTCGCCATCCTGCCGATCCTCTACGAGGGGCGCCCGATGGGCGTGCTCTTCTTGCGGGCGCGGCACGCCTTCATCTTCGGAGATCGCGAACTCGACCTCTGCAAGACCGTGTCGAACGCGATGGCGATCGCGCTTCGCAACGCGCGGGTCATGCAGTCGCTGCGCGATCAGACGCAGCAAGTCACGGTGGCCCGCTTCGAGGCCGAGCGGCGCCTGCGCACCCTCCAGCGCTACGCAGACTTCTTCGAGAGCGCGGCCGATGGCATCGTGGTCATCGACGCGGACGGGCACCTCCTCTTTTCCAATCCCCGGGCGCGCGTCATCAGCGGATACAGCGAGGCCGATCTACACGGGCGTCCGGTCGGAGACCTGTTTGCCCCCGAAGATGCACACCTCGCCCATGAGCTGCGACTCGGCTTCGCGCAGGGACGTTACCCGCAAAACGTCGACGTCCGGATCAAGAGGAGCCGCGGAGACATCGGCATCCTCAGCATGAACTTCAATTCGGTGCTGCGGGAGGAGGGGGTCGTCCTTTGCACGTTCCGCGACGTCACGGCGGAGCGCGAGGTGGAGCACGAGCTCCACAAGACGAAGGACTTTCTCCAGCGGATCATCGACTCGTCCGTCGACGCCATCGTCACGGCCGATCTCCGTGGGCACATTCTGCTGGCCAACCCGGCGGCCGAGCGGGTCTACGGCCTGACGGTCGCACAGCTACTCGGTCGAGACATTCGCACCCTTTACCCTTCCGGATTCGCCGCCGGCGTGATGCGCCTCATCAAGGCCGGCGAGGGGCGCGTTCAAGGACTTCGCACGGAAGTCCTGGACGCCCGAGGCGAGCGAATTCCCGTATCGCTGTCGGCAGCGATGCTCCACGAGGACGGTGTGCCCGTCGGCACAGTCGGGATCTTCACCGACCTCCGGGAAAAAATGCAGATGGAGCAGCGCCTCGCCCAAGCGCAAGAACAGATCCTCGCCCAGGAGCGTCAGGCGATCGTCGCGGAGCTCGCCGGGGCGGCCGCGCACGAGCTCAACCAGCCCCTGACGAGCGTCATGGCCTACGCCGAGCTTCTCAAACGAAGGCTCGAGCCGGAGACCGCCCCGTACTCCGCGGCCGAGGTCATCTTCAACGAAGCCGAGAGAATGGCGGAAATCGTCCGAAAGATCGGGAGGATCACGAAGTACGAGACGAAGTCGTACGTCGGCCGCGCGCGCATCCTCGACTTGGATCGGTCCGCGCCCTCGTCCACCCCGGAATTGGAAGAAGCCGGCAATGACAAGGACACCTCGTCCGGGACCCTACCGGCGGCAGCCAAGCGGCGGAAATAGGCGCCCATGCGCAAGCTACCGATACGCAGCAAGAAGAGACACGGGGCGAACGCGCTTGCATCGGTCTTGAATCCCCACACGGCGACGGCGCCCCCGCAAGAATCGTCGGCTCGCGCGCGAATGTCCGAGTTCGTGCCGGTGGCCTGGCTGGATCGGCTGCTCGTGGCCGCGGTCGACCTCCCCGTCTTGCACGGCGAAGTCGCAGTCATCGAAGCGATGGTGGACGCCGTGTTTGCGATCGTACCCGCCTGCGCCGTGGGCGTATGCTTCGTACCCTCGCCCGGGTCGATGGCGCCCGAAAGAACGGTTGTCCGTCGGTTCCCCCATACGGCGCCCGACGACGCTGCGGGCGTAAATCCGACCCGCCTCTTCCCTGGCCTGACCAGCGAGTACGTCTCCGCCATCGCCGCAAGCCCCGGCTCGACGCTCCACGTCGCCTCCGACGACGATGACCTCGATCCCGACACTTCCGCGATTGTCCATCTCGTCGATCGTGCCGCAATGGCGCTCGGGCGCGCACTCTCTCACGCTCACGCCGTCGCATCCCTCGAAGGCGATCGACGTGACGCCACCGCGCTCGAGCAGCGCATGCTTCAAGCCGACAAACTGGCCAACTTCGGGCAAATCGCCGCCGGCGTCGTCCACGAACTCAACAACCCGCTGACGTCGATCGTCGCGTACTCCGACTATCTCATCCGGCGGTCGCTCACGGGCGGCGTCGCGCGCGACACCGACGACGTCGAGCGCCTGCGCCGCATCAGCGAGTCTGCGACGCGAATGTTGCGGTTCACGCGCGATCTCGTGAGCTACGCCCATCCGTCGGGGAGCGTTGCGGGCCCGGTCCTCCTGCACGCCGTCATCGACCAAGCGATCGCTTTCTGCGAACACGTTCTCACGTCGAGCGGGGTGCGCGTGGAACGCCGTCTCGAAGGCGACGTCGTCACGGTGCGTGCCGTCGGGGAACAGCTGGTCCAGGTATTCGTCAACCTGCTGACGAACGCTTCGCAGGCGGCTCCCACTCGCGACGGATGGGTCGCCGTGACCACGGAGCTCGAGCGCGATGCGAAGCTGGTCAAGGTCGTCGTGGCGGACAATGGGGCGGGCATCGCGGCCGATCACATCCCGCACGTCTTCGTGCCGTTCTTCACGACGAGGCGCGACCGTCAGGGGACGGGGCTCGGGCTTTCGATTGTGAAGACGGTCGTCGAGAATCATGGCGGCGCCGTTCGAGTCGAGAGCGAGCTTGGTCGTGGGACGCGGTTCATCATCAGCCTGCCGGTTTGTTGACGCGCACTTGACCACCTCGACGGCGTGCGCACGTTCTTGTCGATGCCATCGCTCGCCTTCGTCCTCGATCACTCCGACCCGTCCGATAGTTCCGATGGTTCGGTCCGTCCCGCGAACGATCAGACCCCAACCGTCGTCGACGACAGCATCGTCGACGAGAAAGACGCCCTCGACGCCTACTCGCGCGCCGTCGTGCGCGTCGTCGAGCGAGTCGGCCCAGCGGTCGTGAGCATCGCGCGCGCGTCGCGTCGAGGACCCCCAGGATCGGGTTCCGGCGTCGTGTTCGCTCCGGACGGCTACGTTCTCACGAATGCGCACGTCGTCGAAGCGGCGGTCGAGCTCGAGCTCCGCTTCACCGATGGAACGACCAGCGGCGCGTCGGTCGTCGGCTTTGACCATGCCACCGACCTCGCCGTCGTGCGTACGGCCGGGGGCGTCCCCAGCCACGCTGACTTCGGCAGCTCGTCTCGGCTGCGTGTCGGGCAGCTCGTCGTCGCGATCGGCACTCCGCTGGGCTTCAGCTCGACCGTGTCGGCTGGAGTGGTGAGCGCGCTCGGGCGAACCATGCGCGCTCGCGACGGCCGCCCGATGGAAGGAATCATTCAGAGTGACGTTGCGCTCAACCCGGGGAATTCCGGCGGTCCCCTCGTCGATTCGACGGGCCGGGTCGTGGGGATCAACACCGCGATCATTCTCGGGGCCCAGGGGATCAGCTTCAGCGTGCCGGTCGATACGGCCAAGTGGGTCTTGGGCGAGCTCATGACGAGCGGGCGCGTGCGCCGCGGTTGGCTCGGCATCGCCGGGCAAAACCGGCCCTTCGGCCGAGAGCTGGCACGGCGCTTGGGGCTCCGGCAGGCGAGCGGGGTGGAGGTCAGCGGGTTCGACGAGCGCGGCCCTGCGATGCGAGCTGGGATGCGGTTGGGCGACATCGTCGTCGGACTCGACGACGCTACCATCGCAAGCGTCGACGACATCCACCGCGCCCTCCAGAAATGGCCGATCCTCGCCCCGGTGCGGGTGCGCTCCGTTCGTGACGGCAAATTGGTCGACTTCGAGGTGATGCCGGCCGAAGCGCCGGGGTGATCGGTCTCCGCGACCGAAAGGCGTTTACAGGGGCTTTCGCCGTCGGGTACCGTCTGCCTCGGACGCTCAAATGCCGGACGCGAAGCGCAGGTCGTTCGCGCGTCGCCCGACGCGCATATCCTCTCACGTCATCATGGTCGCATTGGTGCTTGCGAGCGGGGCCCTGCGCGCAGGCCCGCCGCCCGCAACGGTCAAGGGCAGGGTGGTCGGCTGGGAGAAGGTCTCGCCGCAGGTTTACACCGAAGCGGCGAAGAGCGACGCCCGCCGTTACACATGGCGCGAGCCGTCGCCAACCGTGAAGCAAGAGTTTCGGAGGCTTTCCGCGAACGTCTCGCGCGACTTCTGCGTTGCTGCGTTCAGTAGTACGCCGCCGCAGGCGCATGAGCCGCTCGCGATTAAGGTCACCGGCGGACGCATGACGCCGGCAACGGTCGTGCTTTCACCCGGCTCGCGCCTGAGTTTCCGGAACCTCGACCCATTCCCGCACGTGTTCTTCGAGGCGGGTAACGACAAGTGGGCTCCCAACCCGACCGGCCCTGGCTCGACGCGAGAGTGGGCGGCGAGTGCTGTGGGCCTCCATGAGATTCGTGATCAGCTCTTCCCTAGCGTCATCATGTACGTCGTCGTCGATCCCGCAGTCGTCGAGTTCGCGTTCCCAGACCGCGACGGCAGCTTCTCTATGCCGCTGCCGCAGGGGGAATACACGTTCAGGGCGTTCTTCGACGGCAAGCAAGTTGGAAGAGAGTCCTCTGCCACGAAGGTCGGCGAGCGCGGTTTCGTCGAATTGAGGGAGCCGCTCCTCGTAGGAGGCGACTCGAAGTGATGGTCCTCTCGCGCGTCTGGTATGTGCTCTTGGCTGTCGCCGTTGCGGTGGCCCTCTACGTCGTTTACGTCGCCGTCGGCGAGTACGACCGTCGAGAAACGCATGCGCTCAAAGAGGGGCTGGCTTCGGATAGCCAGACCGTCGAGTGGGCGTTGAAAATCGACGCACGCCGTCGACTCGACGCCCTCCTGGCCGGCAGCGTAGACGCGACGCTCCAACAAGCGCTGGTCGCTGCTGACGCCGGAAGGGAACCAAAGATTTCCGAGAAATCCAAGGCCGATGCAAAGAGAGCGCTCGCCGCCATTCGCGACGCTATCCCCGTTGAGTTGCGCCCCGACGCCTTTTTCGCCGTCGATCGCGACGGTCGCGTGGTCGCGCAATCGGGCTACGACGTGGCAGCAGGCAACGAAGACTTCGAGATGGGGGGATACCCCGCCGTCAACGACGCTCTGCACGGGTGGCTGCGCGACGACATCTGGGTGCTGGGAAGTAAGATGTACGTCGTCGGAGCCCGTCCCGTCGAATACGATACTGCCCAGCGCCCGGCTGGGGCCATCGTCGGCATCAAAGAAATAAACGCCAAGTTTGCCCAAGACCTCGCGAATCGTACGCGCACGAGCGTTGCGATCTATGCGAGCGGACAGAAGATGGCCGGCGGCGCCGCGAAGGGCCTCGAACCGGCGAAGCTCGACGCCATCGGCAACGACCTTAAGAACATCGACGACAAGGCCTACAACGATGACATCCGCACCGAGGTCCGGATGCTCAACGGGGACCTCGGGGTCCTTTACGCTCGATTGCCGGGTGACGCGTGGGCGCTCGGCGGCGGCTTCGCGGTTCTCCGCTCGATGACGCCTCTCGGCGGACCCATGGCGTTCCTCAGCGGCGCCGACGATCAAGACAAGGCGAACGTGCCCCTCGGACTGCTCGCTTTGGTCGTGCTCGTCGCCTCGGTCGTGGGCGTCGGCTTCACGGTCATCGAGCATAGCCTCCCGCTGCACGAGCTCCTGGTGCAGACCACTCGGTTCAAAGCGGGCGCGATGGACGGACTGAACGTAGCGGGCTTCCGCGGCGCCTATCGCCTCGCCGCGCAGGGCATCAACGAAGGCATCGAGCGGGCCATCGAGAAGGCGGGAGGCGTCACGCGCAAGCCCGCCGATCTCGAGTCGATCCTGGGGCCGGCGCCTGCGCAGCCTGCGATGAGCGCGTTCTCATTCCCTACCGCGGAGGAGAGTGCCCTGTCGCCCGGGCCCCCTCCCGTGCTCGCTCCCGTTCCGCCGCCGACGGTCGCTGCGCAGCCAGCTTTCAGTCCATTCGATTCTCCTCCGTCTGCCGGGTCCTCGGCGTCGCCGAGCTCTGCTCGTCAGGCCCCGCCGCTCCCCGCGTTGGCCGCGCCACCTCCCTCGGCCCCCAAGCCGCCTCCAGTGCCGGCTGCCGGACGTACGGCAGCGGCTCCGAGGGACGCAACGGCGCTCGGGGGCCCGTCCGCCTTCGGACGGGGAGCCCCGCCGCCGATTCCGGTGGCCCATTCTTACCAAGGCCTCGAGGACGAGGACGCAACGACGATTGCAACCGTGCCCGCGGACGTCATGGCTCAGGCATCCGGCAGCGCGCTCGAAGAAAGTGCGGAGTGGCGCGCCGCTTACCAAGATTTCATCCGCATCAAGAAGCAATGCGGTGAGCCCACCGACGGACTCACGTTCGAGAAGTTCTCGGTCATCCTGCGAAAGAATCGCGATCAGCTGGCCGAGAAGCATGGTGTCAAACGCGTCAAATTCAGCGTCTACGTGAAGGAGGGTCGCGCGTCGCTGAAAGCAACGCCCGTCAAGGATTGAGGAAGGGCGCGATGGCCGAAGTGCGCAACGTCATCGTCCTCGGATCGGGGCCCGCCGGACATGCAGCCGCGATTTACGCAGCCCGAGCGAACCTCGAGCCGCTGATGTTCGAGGGGCTGGTACGTGGGGGGATTCCCGGCGGCCAGCTGATGATCACGAACCGCGTCGAGAACTACCCGGGCTTCCCCGATGGAATTGCCGGCCCCGAGTTGATGAATGCGTTTCGCGCGCAGACCCTCGCGCAGGGCACCGAGGTCGTCACAGACGACGTCCAGAAGGTGGACCTCAGCGCTCGTCCGTTTCGCGTCTGGTCCAGCGACGAGAGCGCACCACGCGAAGCCCGCGCCCTCATCATCGCCACGGGTGCGCAAACCAAGTGGCTCGGGCTCGAGAGCGAATCCGCACTTCAAGGCCGGGGCGTGAGCGCGTGCGCGGTGTCCGACGGGTCCGTCTTCCGAGGTCAGGACGTGGTCATCGTCGGCGGGGGCGACACGGCGGTGGAGGAGGCGATGTACCTCTCCGGGCCGTGCAAGAGCGTGACGCTTGTGCATGGCGGGAAGGCCCTCCGCGCGAGCCACACGTTGCGAGAGCGCGTATTCAAGAACCCCAAGATCCATGTCCTCGACGACACCCTCGTCGAGGAGGTGCTCGAAGTGAGCCGCGGCGAGGTCACGGGTGCCCGCTTGCACAATCTCGGGACCAACGAGAGAACCGTCGTGGCCTGCGCGGGTTTTTTCGTGGCCATCGGACACACTCCCAATACGGACCTCTTCCGCGGGCAGCTCGAGCTTCACGATAGCGGCTACATCAAGACCAAACCCGGTAGCACGTACACGAGCGTTCCGGGCGTGTTCGCCTGCGGCGACGCCCAAGACGCGATCTACCGTCAAGCCGTGACCGCCGCCGGCAGCGGCTGCATGGCCGCGCTCGACGCGGAGCGATGGCTCGGAGAACGCTGACTTCATGGCGTACCGGTGCAGATGCACGGTTTCTCAACGTTGCGCTGATTTCGTCGTACTCTCGTATGGCCGTGTTCGCATCTCAGACCGCCCCGATGCCGACGACCGAGCGCGAGGCGCAGCTCGCCCGCGTTCCCTTCTTCGAGGGCCTCACACGGACCGCGCTCTCGCTCATCGCGCGTGTGACCGCGGAGGAGTCCCATGCGACCGGGACCAAGCTCTTTCAATACGGGGATCCGGGCGACAAGCTGTTCATCATTCTCGAGGGCAAGGTCCGAATCTCGCGGGAGGTGGCCGGAATCGGCGAAGAAGCTCTGGCCGTCCTCGGACCGAACGAAGTGTTCGGCGAGATGTCGCTCTTCGACGAGTCGCCCCGGTCGGCCGACGCGCGCGTTCACGAGCCCTGCCGCGCGCTGGTCATCACGAAGGAGGCGTTCGACGACCTCCTTTTCTTGCACAAGGATCTCGCCTACGAGGTGCTTTGGAACTGCGTCCGAATTCTCAGCGTCCGGCTGAGAGAGACCAACGAAAAGCTGACGTTCTTGACGTCGAGCGGGAAGTTCTGACCATGGCTTCCAGCGTGCTCGTCGGCCAATAAAGAGACCATTTGTTGACGATAGAACGTCCGTTCAGGTAACGTTTTCGCACGATGCAAGGGCTCACGCAGCGCCAGCAGATGGTTCTCGACTTCATCCGTCAGTCGATCCACGACCGCGGCTATCCTCCGACGCTGCGCGAAATCGGCGCGCGCATGGGGATCCGGTCGACCAACGGTGTGAACGACCACCTGCGCGCTCTCGAGCGCAAGGGCTACCTGACGCGGGAAGACATGAAGTCCCGTGCGCTACGCCCGACGACGTTGGCCACGCAGACGCTGGGAAGCGCGGGCGTCTCTGCCGAGCCTGCCGCGAACGACGTCGACTTCGTGCAGGTCCCCGTGCTCGGACGAGTCGCGGCCGGCCTCCCCCTGCTCGCCGAGGAGCACGTAATCGACACGGTCCACATCGACCGTACCCTCGTGAAAGGAGGGCGCGAGGTATTCGGCCTGAAGGTCCACGGCGACTCGATGATCGAAGCCGGAATCTTGAACGGCGACTACATCTTCGTGAAGAAACAACTCACCGCGAACCGAGGCGACATCGTGGTCGCGCTGATCGGCGACGAAGCGACGGTCAAGTATTACTATCCCGAAAAGGACCACGTTCGCTTCCAGCCGGCAAACAAGAACATGGCGCCCATCTACGTGCGTGCTGCGGACTTCAAACCAACGATGCTCCTCGGCGTCGTCGTCGGCGTGTATCGAAGGGTCTAGAGCACCGAACGGTTTGACTCCCGTCGGCTTTGCCGCGATTTTCTTCGCATCGCTTCGTTGCTCCTCCTCAAAATTACTCAAGTAGTTCTCGTCGTCGCGCCTCGCGCTGCGCGAAACTCGCAGCAAATCCTCGGTCCGCCAAACCGTTCGGTGCTCTAGCCCCAATCCGAAGATCCACTGATGAGTTGCACCGCTCCTTGACCGCCCGTCGCCGTGGACGGTACGGTTTCCGCCCGGCGATGCGCGTCTCGAACCCCGTTTTCGGGATGACCCTCTTGAGCGCGCTCTGCGGGTGCGGGGGAGTGCAGTACGCGGTAGCCGTGAACGCTGCATCCTCCCGCGTGGAGGAAGCCAAGGCGGTCGGGGCCGAACACCTGGCCCCGTTCGAGTACTACTGCGCGAAGGAACACCTCGAGCAGGCTCAGATCGAGGCCTCGGAAGCGAGTTACTCCGACGCCGTCAATTTCGCGCGCGAGGCCGAGCAGTACGCCGGCAAGGCCGTCGAGTTGACCCAGGCTGCTCTGCGCGCCAGGCCATGAACGGCCGATGTCTGGCGTGGAGCGTCGCGCCTGCGCTCTTTGCTTGCGCGTGTTCTCAGGGGCCCGCCCTGCGCGGTCGCATCCGTGGGGTGACGGCCACCGTCGAAGACGCGCTGAAGAATGGCGCGATACGATGCGCGCCGCGTGAAGTGGCGATCGCGAAGAGCCAGCTCGAATTCGCGGAAGTCGACTTGAATCAAGGCGACTTCGAGAGTGCGCGCCTCCACCTGACAAGGGCGGAACCGAACGCGCAGGCAGCCTTCACGATGAGCCCTCCAGACCGCTGCTCGTCGCGGGACTTCGTCGAGGTCGAGCCGCCCGCCCGGGACACCGACGGTGACGGCATCGTGGACTCCCGCGACAGCTGCATCAACGAGGCGGAGGACAAGGACGGGTATCTCGACGACGATGGCTGCCCCGATCCCGACAACGATGCGGACGGAATCGTCGATGCCAAGGACAATTGTCCCAACGCCCCGGAAGACCTCGACGGCTTTCAGGACGACGACGGTTGCCCCGACCCGGACAACGATGGCGATCAGATCGCCGATCTCGACGACTACTGCCCGAACACGCCCGGTGTCCAGGGGGGCGACAAGCCAGGCTGCCCGAAAAAGGAATCTCTTGTCGTCGTAACGGAAAGAGAGATCCGAATCACGCAACAAATCCAGTTTGAGTTCAACCAGGCAGTGATCCGGCCGGGTATAAGCTACAGGATCCTCGACGAGGTGGTGAGCGTGCTCCGTGACAACCCCGAAATCGATCTCGAAGTGCAAGGACACACGGACAACGTCGGGGGCGACTCCTACAATATGAGGCTTTCCCAGGATCGCGCCGAAGCCGTGCGATCCTACCTCCTTTCCAAGGGGCTCGCGGGGCGGCGCCTGGTCGCCAAGGGATACGGCATGCACCAGCCGCTCGTGCCAAACACCACAGCCGCGAATCGCGAGCTGAATCGGCGCGTCCAGTTCATCCGCACGGAGTCGAAGCCTGGCGCTTTTCGCCGATAGCGTCGCGATCCCGGCGTCGAGCGTGCTCGCCCACGGAAGTAGGTTCCGCGCGCTCGCCGCCGGCCTCGCTCGTCTCGACGAAAATCACCAGGCTTCGAGCTCTCGCTCCGAGCGGGAACGCAGCACCGGCCCTTGCGTCCCGACTCTGCCTCTCGCCTTTTGGCGAGCAGCACCTCGCGGTGTTCTCGCTCGCCAAATGTCGCGTTTCGTGTCCCCAAGAGACGGTGAACTGCTTTATGCTCGCGCGCTGCCGGAGGAATACCTAAGTGCACTCCACTCTGCTCGCCGCCGTCCTGCGGCGCGTCTTCCTGTATCTCGTCGTGGCTTCGGTAATGTCCTTTGCGCTACCGGCGATGGGCTCCTATCCGGCGACCGAGGCGCAAGCCCAGGCGCTCCAGAAGAGGGCCATCGAGGAAGACAGCCTCAACGTCAACTATCCAGGTGCGATCAAGAAGCTGGCGACCGCGATCAGCAGGTGCACCGGCGACAAGTGCGCCGCGACGTTGAAGGGAGCCCTGTACCGCGACTTGGGCGCAATGCTGATCCTCAGCGGATCGGTCGAGGACGGGCGCGCAGCTTTCGTCAAGGCGCTTGGGTTCGACCCATCGCTCCAGCTCGATCCTTCGTACAAGAGTCAGATGCTCGAAGGGCTTTGGAACGACGCCAAGCGGAGGGCCGGCGGCGGACCGTCCACGGGGGGCGCCGGCAGCGAAGTCGGCGCGGGGATTGCCCCGGAGGCAGGCGGCGGGGCGCCTCCGGCGGGAGAGTTTGCCCACGTCCCGGCGTCGGCTCAGCTCGTCCGCACTCCGCTACCCGTCTACGTGGAGTACGTCGGAACCGAGAAGCTGCTTCGTGTGGTTGTCAAATACCGCGGCGCCGGCATGACCGACTGGAAGCCGATCGAGCTCCGCAAGGTGGAGACGGGTTATGGGGGCCTCATCCCGTGCAAAGACGTCGGTGAGGGAGCCGTCCAGTACTACATCCAGGGGTACGGAACATCCGACGATCCGATCGCGAACTCCGGGAGCCGGACCAAGCCTTACAGCGTGCCGATCAAGGCGCAACTCGCTGGCGCCGGCCCAAGCCTTCCAGGGCAGGGGCCTCCCAAGCAGTGTGCCGAGAGCGCCGCCACGAGTGATTGCCCTCCGGACTTTCCGGGCTGCCGCGTCCAGAAAAAGGGAGGCGGCGAGGAATGCAAGAAGAACAGTGAGTGCGAGAGCGGGCAGTGCACCGAAGGGGCGTGTGTCGAGAAGAAGGCCGACGGGGAGAACTGCGAGAAGGATAGCGAGTGCTCCAGCGGCTCGTGTTCGGATGACAAGTGTGCGGCCCCCAAGAAAGGCGCCGACGAAGCGTGCGAAAGCGACGACGAATGCGCGAGCGGCACGTGCGCCGACGAAAAGTGCAAAGGCGAAGGCACGAAGAAGGCGACCGGACCAAAGTTTCGACGAATCTGGGTCGGTCTCGCAGTCAGCCTCGACGTGATGTCGCTGCCGCAGTCCGACAAAGCATGCAAACTGAGCGCAAGCGGCACCGCACCGGCCAACACCGCGGGCTACGAGTGCGTCGATCCGTCCACCTCCGCCAACTTCCCCGGATCCGGACCGAACGCGAAAGCGGTCAACATGAGCATCCTGACGGGGCCCAACGACGGCGACTCCGTTGGCGGTGGCCTCCTTCCGACGAACCTTCGGCTTCTCCTGAGCTTCGATTACGCGCTCACCACGAACATTCTCATCGGAGCCCGCGCTGGGTACGTTCTCAACACGGACCCCGCCTCTGCCCCCGGACCGAACTTTCCGCCCATCCACCTCGAAGCACGCTTCACGTACCTTTTCGGGAAAGACGCCATTCTAAACCCCATTGCGCCGTTGATCCTTGCTGCGGCGGGGATCAGCGAATTCGACGCAAACATTGGAGTCCAGGTCGCGCTGTCCACCGGAAAGGTCCAAAACGAAAATGCGTGGCTGACGGCGGGACCGGCGTTCGGAGCTCTGGGCGCAGGGGCGCGCTTCCTCGTCGGAAAGAGCGTTGCCATCACGGCCGTCCTCAAAGGACAGGCCGCGATCGGTTCGCCATCATCGCTCTTCGGGTTTGCTCCGGAGGTCGGAGCGCAGCTCGGCTTCTGAGAGGCTCTTCGATTGGCCCTGGAGACGGAAGGGTGAAGGAACTTCGGTCTAGATCATGGGAAGCGAGCCTGAGCCCGTTCGAGGAAACGCCCTCTCGATCTTTTGCACCTCATCGTCGGTGAGAACGACTTCTGCTCCGCCGGCGAGCTCTTCGACGTGGGCAAGGCGCGCTGCCTTTGGAATCGCGAACACGCTCGGATGGCGTAGCAGGAACGCCAGAGCGATCTGGTGCGGCGTGGCCCCGCGGCCCTTCGCGATCTCGAGCAGCACTCGGCCGGGTACGGTGCGCGTCGAAGGAAATCTTCCCGCGCCGAACGGGCTGTACGCCACGAGCGCCACGCCGTGCTTCTCGCACCAAGGCAAGACCGCGCGCTCCACGCTGCGCTCGTTCAGGTGGTAGAGCACTTGATTGCATGCGATTCGTCCCGGCCCCGAGATCTCGAGCGCCGCGTCGAGATCGGCGACGTCGAAGTTGCTCAATCCCCAGGAGCGGACCTTTCCGTCGCGCCGTAGCTGCTCGAACGCGCGGATCGTGTCGACCAGAGCGTGCGAGCCTGGCCAGTGGAGAAGATAGCAATCGAGCCGGTCGGTACGTAGTCGGCGCAAGCTCTTGTCGCAGGCGCGGAGCGTGCCTTCGTAGGTAGCGTGCTCCGGAACAACCTTCGAGACGAGGAACACGTCATCGCGCCGACCGGCGATGGCCTCGCCGACGAGCTCCTCGACTTCGCCGGAGCCGTACAGCTCCGCCGTGTCGATATGTGTGAGCCCGAGATCGAGACCTCGGCGCAGCGCCGCGATGGCCTCGACGCGATCGTCGCGTTCCATTTTCCACGTTCCCTGGCCGATCGATGCGACTTCTGCCACATGCCCGAACGCGCGACGGTGCATGCGGCCCAGGATAGCGATGCGCGAAGAGGGGGCTAGGAGCGAGCGATGCCCATGGGACGCAAACCATCAAACGCAGACGTCGAGGGGCTGGCGGCCACCGTGGATTTGCCCGGCGGAACGGAGCGACCGTCCATCGAAGCGGCGCGGCGCAGGCTCGGAGGGCGAGCGCACGTTCCCTCGCGGCGCGCGCCGGGTTCGCTCGTGCAAGTTCGGCTTCTCGGCTCCGAGCGAACCAAGGGCGTCCTGCTCTGGGCATTCGACCGCCACTGCGACGTGTGGTTCGCAGACGGGGTGGCCCGACGCGCGGACGTCCACGCGATTACGCCCTGCGTTGGTCCGACCCCCGCCGCGCTCCTTTGCGTGGCAGGCGAAATTCGCCTGTTTGCTTCGCTCGCCGAAGGCGAGAGCGTGCGCTGGCAGCGCGGAGCGGAACTGGCCGAGGGATGCATCGTGGAGAAATGCCGCTACGGCGCGATCATCGTCTCGCGCGACGGAAGAGTCGTCGCCGTCGGGTTCCGAAAGCTGTGGCCGGTGGTCGTGCGCGGCGTCGCATGAATGCGCTGCATCATGCCTCGGATGCCTCAGTCTCTAGCGCCGGCGAGACCACCGTCGAAGCCGGAAGAGCCCGAACGCTGCGGCGACCAGCGTGACGGCCATCCCGCCGAAGTTCCGGCCCCTTCGCCTTTCTCGGTCCCGCTCGCCTTCCGGCGCTCGTGCGCCGGGCGTTTCCGGCCCAGGGAAGTGGCCGAGCGCGATCGCGAGCAGCGACCGCCTCGCTTCGAAGAAGGACGCGCCTCGCGCGCTCCAACTCGGCGGACGCTCACCCGCGGCGTCTGCGAATGCTCTCGGGATCAGCGAATGCGTCACGGCGTCGGCGCGCGCCGGATCGCGCGCGCGCGCGAGCTCAACGTAGCCCGCGTCCTCGATTCCGCGACGCCAGTTCTTGAGTCGGATCGACGGAAAGACGCCTTCGAATCCGAACGAATGCTCCTGGAATCGATCGAGCTGCTCACCGGGATAAACGAGAAGGCCGTCTCCGTTGGCCCAATCGCCGTCGCGGTTGCGCAGCGTCTCCGGCTCGACGAACGGATCGAGCGGCTCTGTCCCCCTCTGCCCGTACCAGTGCACCGACTCCCAGTAAAACCAGCGGGGCACCCCGTACATCGCGCTGAGCCAGCCGTTGACCCGCGGCGACACCGCATCGGCGTCCAGCAGGAATGTCCCGGTGCGGGGCAAGACCCCGTTGTAGACCCACACGCTCTTGCCTCGACCGTACGCCGCGCGGACTTGGCCCAATTCGAAAGCCGCCTGGACGATTGCGATGTCTACCGGTTGCGACGCTGGGTCATCCGAGCACGTCCATCCCACCCGAAGGAGGCGGGCATTCGCGTTGCCGGACGCCCGCAGCCGCGAGCGCCAGCCGCCCCCCCACGGGCTCGCGCACTGCTCGTCGGCCGCATAGAGGAAGACATCGTTGCCGTCGAAAAGATTCGCGTCGGCGATCGCGTCGGCCACGGCGCTCGCGCGCGCGATCGCCCTGTCGTCGGGAGGCCCTAGCGCCCCGTACGCACCCACGCTGAGGACGCCGTCGCCCATGCCGGCCCCAGGCCCCTCGTAGCCACGCTCGCGCGTGTAGAGCGTCCCGTAGAGCGCATCGATCTGGCGCCTCACGTTTTCCGGCGACGTGGCGTCGTGCAAAGGCGCAATGCGGTGCGCATGGAGAAGCGTCCAGAGGTGCGTCTCGGCGCCCGGTCCGGCGCGCTTTGCCAGCTCATCCCGATCGTAATAGAGCATCGTCGCCGCGGTCCGGTCGGGCAAGCGAGCATCCACGACTTCGAGCTCCACGGGGATTTCGGCGAGCGCGCGCGCCCCGTCGTAGACCTCGATGTGTCCGCGGTAAGGCCCCGGCGGCTGCTCGGCGCGGACGTTGAGATCGATCCAAACGATGCCATTCGCGTTCGGTTGGATTCTCATCGGGTATTCGTTCGACGACGAAGCGAACTCCACGGGGATGAGGGCATCGGGCACCGGGCCGACCCAGGCTTGCGGCGGAGGCCCGGCGCCCCTCTCCCATCCCAGCGACTCTCCCGGTGTACGCCCCCCCGATGCGCGTCGGACCACGATGAAGTGCTCGACGAAGCGCTCGATTGCGGCACCCTGATGGGTGCGATCCGCCCCGCCCTCCTCGATGATAGCGGCGCCCTCGGGGCCGCTCAGGCGCGCGAGGTCGACCGTCGCCGCGTCGATCGGCGTAGGGCCTGCCTCAACGACCACCTGGAGTGCGACGGACTCATTTCGCATGGCAAACAAGCGAACGGGTCCACCCGGATGCCAGACGGGATTCTCCGCGCCCCGCTCGAACTCGGTAGCCGTCGCGTCTCGGCGGATCTTC
>Ga0265318_10000290_pt1 | contig 41060 bp, 37 predicted proteins | sample 4821metaG_FD_192431 | JGI IMG/M metagenome (GOLD analysis project Ga0265318, IMG submission 192431) | Rhizosphere microbial communities from Carex aquatilis grown in University of Washington, Seatle, WA, United States - 4-8-21 metaG | ecosystem: Host-associated > Plants > Roots > Rhizosphere >... | reverse complement strand
CGCGGCAAGGTGTGGGTCACCCCGACCGGGTTCACCGCGGTGCCCGCCTCGATGGCCTTGAACGTTCCCACGTGGCCAAACTCGGTCGTCAGGAAGAACCCGGCTGCGGGGCCGTTGGTCTGCGTCACCGAGATGGTCAGGGTGACCGCCTCACCGACGGCGGGGTTCATCGGGCTCGCCGACAGGGTCACCGTGGGGATCTTCCCCCCGGTGTGGCAGCCGTTGCAGCTCCCGCCCGAGATGATGCCGTTCTTGTGGGCCGAGGCAACCCGGCCGTGTCCGCCCGCCAGGCCCAGCACCACGCCCAGCACCACGGACCCGCACCAGGAGCGCCTTCGCCGCCGGGCTATGTCATTCATCTGGTCCAAGCCATCGCGGGCGTCGAGCCGCCTGGGGAGGATAGCCGAGCGGCCGGTTTGGGTCCCCCCGATCGGCCTGGTGCGTTCGAGGTCAAGCGCTCGCCTCGCCTTCGCGAGGCGGACATCGCGAGGCTCCGCGCGCTCTGCGAAGACTACCGGTGTCAACCGTCGATGTCGCGCCGGCAAAATCTCCGTAACGTCTCGCCCGTCCCGATGAATTCCCCTGCACGGCCCCTCGGCACCCTGGTTAACTCGTGCGGCCGATGCCCATGTCGTGGTACGCACAGCTCCTGACCGGCGCCAACGTCGCGGGCGTGGTCCTCGGCCTGTGCGTCGCGGCGACCCTCGGGCTTGCCGTCGGGAGCGTCAAGGTGAAGGGCCTGTCGCTCGGCATCGCCGGCGTGCTCTTCGCCGGGATCGGGATGGCCTTCGTCTTCTGGGGCCACGCCCTCCTCGTGCGCCTCGCCGGCGGAGGATCGCCCGAGGTGGCGCCCGAGGTGGCGCGCGCGGTGGATGCGATCGAGCAGCGACGCCACGAGATCCTCGAGTTCACGCGCGAGCTCGGCCTCGTGCTGTTCGTCTACAGCATCGGCATCCAGGTCGGGCCGGGATTCTTCTCGTCGCTGCGTGCCCAGGGGCTGCGCTGGAACCTCATGGCGGTGGCCTTGGTGGCCTTCGATCTCCTGGTCACGGTTGTGGTGCATCGCTGGCTGAAGGTCGACGCCATCGCCACGGTGGGCCTCATGTCGGGAGCCGTGACCAACACCCCGGGGCTGGCCGCCGCGGAGCAGGCGCTGCGCGATCTGCCGGGGCTCTCCGCCGAGCTCCGGGGGATGGCCGAGGTGGGCTACGCGGTCGCGTATCCCTTCGGGGTCTTCGGCACCATCCTCAGCTTGCTGCTCGTGCGGGTGGTGTCGCGGCTCGACCCGAAGCAGGAGGCGGAGCGCTTCGAGCGCGCCGTCCGCCAGGGACGCGCCCTCGCCAACATCGATCTGCGGATCGCCAACCCCGCCGTGGTCGGCGTGCCGGTCGAGCGCCTCCCGACCCTGCTCGGGGCTCCGGTGGTGGTCTCGCGCCTGATGCGGCGGGGCAGCGTGGAGGTGCCGCACGCGGACACCGAGCTGGCCGCCGGGGATCTCTTGCACGTGGTCGGCGAGGCGGAGGCGCTGGATCGCCTGGCTTACCTGCTCGGCGAGAAGAGCGGGGTCGACCTGCGCCAGGTGCCGGGGGATCTCGGCGTGCGACGGCTGATCGTCACGCGCGGGGCGGTGGTCGGCCGGACCCTCGCCGAGCTCGAGATCCTCGATCGCCACGGGGTCAAGGTCACCCGCGTGCTGCGCGCCGGGCTCGAGCTGGTCCCGAGGCCGGGGGTGGAGCTGCGCTTCGGCGACACGCTGGTCGCGGTGGGAGAGGAGGACCGGCTGACCTCGCTCGAGACCATGGTGGGGAACTCGGTGGGGGAGCTCGAGCACGCCCAGCTCGTTCCGATCTTCGTGGGCATCGCGCTCGGCGTGCTCCTCGGGTCGATCCCCTTTCACCTCGGGGGACTGCCCGCGCCGGTTCGCCTCGGGCTCGCCGGCGGCCCGCTGCTGGTCGCGCTGGTCCTGAGCCACCTCGGGCGGCTGGGGCGCATCAGCTTCTACCTGCCCAACAGCGCGAACCTCATGCTGCGGGATCTCGGCATCGTGCTGTTCCTCGGGTGCGTGGGCCTGCTGTCTGGCGAGCGCTTCGTCGAGACCCTGGTCCATGGGCCCGGGCTGAGGTGGATGCTCTACGGGTGTGCCATCACCTTGCCGCCGCTCCTCCTGATGGAGCTCCTGGCCCGGGTGGTGGGGAAGCTGGACTACACGGCCCTGTGCGGGGTGGTGGCGGGGAGCATGACGAGCCCCTCGGTGCTCTCGTTCGCCAACCAGACGGCGGGGGACGGCGCATCGGTGGCGTACGGCGCCGTCTATCCCCTGGCGCTGATCCTGCGCGTCGTGACCGCCCAGGTCCTGGTCGTGCTGTGGGTGGCCTCCCCCTGAGATCGGGCCCGGGGCTCGGGCGCTCGGACTCGGCGCGCATTTTTCGCGGGCGGCAGGCCAGTCCCGCCAAGGTTGCGCGCCCCGGGCCCCCGGCCGCACCCATGCTGGCGGGATGTGCGAGAATACGGTCCGTCGATGACGCCCGCCTGGGGCCCGCTTCTTGCTGGCGTTCGAGCCCTGAAAGAAGAACCGAAGAAGTCGGTATCCGCATCTGCAGACATCCAGACATCATCCAGAGGTCACACCTGCCACGCCGAACGACCGCCGCGCCCGATCCGAGCCCCCATCGCGCGCCACCTTGGACGGCGCGATGCCAACCACTCGAAAGGGGCTCTGTCATGGCCACCGATACCGAAACGACCCAGCGAGACACCACCGGCGGCGACGGCCGCAAGAACGAGACCCTGATGGCCTGGGTCAACCAGATGACCCAGCTCTGCGAGCCCAGCGCCGTGCACTGGTGCGACGGCTCCGAGCGCGAGAGCACAGCGCTCATCGGCGAGATGGTCGCGCAGGGGACCCTCATCAAGCTGAACCCGAACAAGCGCCCGCGCAGCTACCTCTGCCGGTCGGATCCGCGGGACGTCGCGCGGGTCGAGAGCCGCACCTTCATCTGCTCGAAGAACCGCAACGACGCCGGCCCCACCAACAACTGGGTCGAGCCCGAGCAGATGAAGAGCCGGATGCTCGGCCTGTTTCGCGGCTCGATGCGGGGGCGGACCCTGTACGTCGTCCCGTTCAGCATGGGGCCCCTCGGGTCGCCGATCGCCCAGATCGGGGTCCAGGTGACGGACTCGCCGTACGTGGCCGTCAGCATGCGGATCATGACCCGGATGGGGGACAAGGCCCTCGCCCAGCTCGGCGAGAGCAAGAACTTCGTCCGCTGTCTGCACTCGGTGGGCGTGCCGCTCTCGCCTGGACAGAAGGACGTCACCTGGCCCTGCAACCCCGAACAGACCCACATCACCCATTTCCCCGAGCAGCGGGCGATCTGGTCGTACGGCAGCGGGTATGGCGGCAACGCCCTGCTCGGGAAGAAGTGCTTCGCCCTCCGCATCGCCTCGGTCATGGGGCGCGACGAGGGGTGGCTGGCCGAGCACATGGCCATCCTCGGGCTGACCTCGCCCGCCGGTGAGCGGACCTACGTCGCGGCCGCCTTCCCGAGCGCGTGCGGCAAGACCAACTTCGCCATGATGTTGCCGCCGGCTGGCTTCGAGGGCTGGAAGGTCACCACGATCGGCGACGACATCGCGTGGATCAAGCCCGGTGCGGACGGACGCCTCTACGCCATCAACCCCGAGAACGGCTTCTTCGGGGTGGCCCCGGGCACCAACGCCCGCAGCAACCCGAACGCCATGGAGGCGATCGCGGCCGACACCATCTTCACGAACGTGGCGCTCACCGACGAGGGGGACGTGTGGTGGGAGGGCATGACCGAGACCCCGCCGCGCCACCTCATCGACTGGCGCGGCGAGGACTGGACGCCCGCGGCCGGGAAGCCCGCGGCCCATCCCAACTCGCGCTTCACCACGCCGCTCGCGCGGTGTCCCTCGCTCGACGAGCACTGGAACGATCCCGCGGGGGTCCCGGTGGCGGCGTTCATCTTCGGCGGCCGGATGAGCCGCGACATGCCGCTGGTCTTCCAGGCCTTCAACTGGTCGCACGGGGTCTACAGCGCGGCCACCATGGGCTCGGAGGCCACCGCGGCGGCCGAGGCGGGGCTGCCTCCCATGCGGCGCGACCCGATGGCGATGCTCCCGTTTTGCGGCTACAACATGGCCGATTACTTCAGCCACTGGCTCGAGCTCGGGCGCAAGCTGCCGAACGCCCCGCGCATCTTTCGGGTCAACTGGTTCCGCCGCGGGGCCGACGGCCGGTTCTTGTGGCCGGGCTTCAGCGAGAACCTACGGGTGCTCTCGTGGATCGTCGATCGCGTGCACGGGCGGGCCTTCGCGCTCGAGAGCCCGTACGGATGGATGCCGCGGCACGAGGATCTCTCCTGGCGGGCGCTGGACTATCCCGCCTCGGTCTTCCGGGAGGTGATGGCGATCGACCGCGACGCCGCGGCCCTCGAGGTCCGACAGCACGAGGAGCTCTTCGACAAGTTCCTCGATCGCCTCCCCAAGGAGTTCCTGCTCGAGCGCGAGCTCCTGCGCCTGCGGCTGTGGCGGTCGCCCGAGCACTGGGAGCTGGCCCGCGAGGACTGATCGATCGCGGCCGCGGGCCCGATCACGGCGGAGTTCACGTGCACGTGCACGTGCAGGTTACGTGCAGGTCGACGATCACGGGATCGACCACCACCACGGGTCTTGACGGCTCGCGCGGGTCTCGGGGCCAGCGATTCCGCTTATCATGCGGCTCGTGCCGAGGGTGAGAACGATTCTGCTGCGGGTGACGCGGGCCAGACCGGACGAGCTGGGGGCGGCGGTGTGGGCCTTCGTCTATTTCTTCGCGCTGCTGGCGAGCTACTACGTGCTGCGCCCGATCCGGGACGAGGTCTCGATGGAGGTGGGCACCGCGGCGCTGCAGCGGCTGTTCCTGGCGGTCTTCCTCACCATGCTGGCGGTGGTCCCGGTGTTCGGCTGGCTGACCCGCCGCTTTCCGCGGCGCAGCTGGCTGCCCGGCGTGTACCTGTTCTTCATCTCGAACCTGGTCGGGTTCTACGCGGTGCTGACCGCCGAGGGCCTGCAGGCCGCTCCGTGGGGAAGCGTGTTTTATGTCTGGGTCAACGTCTTCAACCTCTTCGTGGTCTCGGTGTTCTGGAGCGTGATGGCGGAGACCTTCGACGTCGAGCAGGCGCGGCGCCTCTATGGGTTCATCGCCGCCGGCGGGACCGCCGGTGCCCTGGTCGGGCCGCTCATCACCTCGGAGCTGATCAGGCTCGTCGGTCCGACGCGGCTCATGCTGGTCTCGGCGGGGTTTCTGGCGCTGGCGATCCTCGCGGTCGGGCGCCTCGGTGCCTGGAGGGACCGTCGAGAGCGACCGTCGGCGCCCCCCTCCCCGGAGACCCCGGCGGCAGCGACGACGGCGGGCCCCGCGGCCCCGCCCGCAGGTGATTTTCAGGGTAGCCTCTGGAGCGGGCTCGCGGACGTGGTTCGCTCGCCTTACCTGCTTGGAATCTGTGCGTTTCTCCTCGGATACACCCTGCTGTCGACGTTCCTCTACTTCGAGACGGCGGAGCTCCTGCCCCGGCACGTCCGAGATCCCGCGGCGCGGACCCAGCTCCTCGCCCGTCTCGACCTTGCGGTCAACGTCGCCACGCTGCTCCTGCAGGTCCTCACCTTCCAGACGCTGGTGGCCCGGCTCGGCACCCGCCTGGTGCTCGCCTCGATGCCCTTCCTGTCGCTGGCTGGGTTCGTGGTCCTCGGCGCCTATCCACACATCGCGGTGTTGCTCGTCTTCGGGCTGGCGCGTCGGGCGGGTGAATACGCCCTCAGCAAGCCGGCCCGCGAGACCCTGTTCAACCTGCTGCCGCTCGAACAGAAGTACCGCGCCAAGAACGTCATCGACACCCTCGTCCACCGAACCGGAGACACCGCCTCGGCCTGGGCCGTCTCCGCGATGCGAGCCGCGGGCCTCGAATGGATGACCATCAGCTGGCTCTCCGTGCCGATCGCCGGCGGCTGGCTCGGCGTCTCGCTGTGGCTCGGCGCGGCGGCCGAGCGGAAGCGCCGGGCATTGCGGACAGCCCCTGCGTTGCCCGGGGCCGGGCAAGAGTGATCTGCCGGGGCCCGGCCAAGGTCAGGCCCCGTTCATGCATCCTGCACCAGCAGCGGAGGTAGCCATACATGCCGTCACTGGTGTTTCCGGCGCTGGTGCGAAACCAGATCCTGGAGCAGCACCGCCAGCTGCGCGAGCTCCTCGAGCAGGTCCGGCGGATGCGTGCATCGGACAGCCACCTGCCCGGCGCCGAGCAGCCGTCCCGCGACGCTCGACGACTGGCCGATGCGGCCCAGGAGCTCTGTCAGCGCTTCCAGGACCACCTGTCCTTCGAGCAGGCCGCCCTCACGCCGATCTTCGCCATCATCGATGCCTGGGGCCCCGAACGGGTCAAGGACCTGTGTGACGAGCACGAGCGTCAACGCCGCGAGCTCGACGGATTGCGCAGCCGCTTCGAACGGGAAGAGGATGTGGAGCGGTTGGCGGATGCCCTGCACGGCCTGGCGGACGAACTGCTCCACGACATGGAGGAGGAGGAGGCAGGTTGCCTGCGCGCCAGCCTCCTGTCCGCCGACTCCCTGTTTGCCGAGCCACGATCGCCGTGATCGCGGCTCCGCGAGGCTCATTCGCGGCGAGCTGAGCGGGGTGGCAAGCCCACGACACATCATCCCCCGACCCCGGCCCGCGATCGCGCAAACATCGCGCGCTCCGACCGTCCGCAGGCAGGAAGTGCGGGTCTTCCGGATGGCGGGGCTCAGGCCGGCGGGGGGACCGAACGCGTCGTCGGCGACGAACGCGCCACCTCCGCCTCGAACACCCGGGCGAGGGCCAGCGCCGGATCCTCGCACAGGCCGGCGTGCGCGGCCGACGGTTGAACCACGGTGCTGCGCGGAGCGGACAGCCAGTGAAAACGCTCCGAGCGCGAGAGGCGCGCGATCGGTCCAGCGCTCGGCGCTCCGGCACACACGGCGCGAATCGCCTCGAGCTGTCGACGGACCGCCGGGAGATCCAGCTGTCTCGCCAGGGAAGAGGCCCGCAGGTCGCGCTCGACCTCGTCCCCGGCCAGCAGGCACCCGAGGTACCCCGCGCCCGGACAGAACAGTATCGCCCCGAGGTTGAGCCGCTCGTCGCGCTCGACCCGCGGCACGAGCTGCACGATCACGTAGTCAAAGGCTTGCCGCACGGACCCGATTCGCCTCCTCGAGGAGCTGCGGCAAGGCCGACCGCCGCGCGCGCAACCACAGCCAATAGGCGGATCGCAGCTCCCGCGCGTCGTCACCCGCCAGCCAGATCTCGGGAACCGCGGCCACCGCGCGGGCGATGGCGTCGTCGTCGAGCGCCGCCACCAGGGCCGGCGCCGCCGCCGAGAGCCCGTCGGCGAAGGGCAGGAGCGCGTGCTCCCCCACCCGCGCGAACGGCCGCTGGGCCGACGCTTGCAGCTCGGCTGGATCGACCCGCCCAGCGTAGCCGTGGTGCCAGTACAGCGAGGCGCCGTGATCGATCAGCCACGGTCCGCCCCGCCACCACAGCAGGTTGGGATTTCGGGCGGTCCGGTCCACGTTGGCCGCGAACACGTCGAAGGCCACCAGCGCCGACGCGAAGGCCGCCGACACCGGATGCCCCGCGGCCACGTCGTACCCGAGCGCGCCCGGCAGGAACGCCATCGCCAGGTTGAGGCCGGCGCTGGCCATGAGCAACTCGCGGATCTCCTGGTGGGGCTCGCTGCGCCCGAGGGCCGCGTCCACCTCGATGAGCCCGAGCTCGGGGACCGGCAGGCCGGCCGCGCGGGCCAGCTCACCCGCGATCACCTCGGCCACGAGGGCCCGGGTGCCCTGCGCGGCCCCGTGAAACTTCGCCACGTAGAGCCCGCCATCGTCGGCCTCGACCACCGCGGGGACCGAGCCGCCCTCGCGCAGCGCGGTCACGTAGCGGGTGGCCACCAGGTGGCGGAGCGGCGGCGGTCCTGGGCCCCCCTCCCTCGAGGTCGGCAGCTCGGTTGCGCGCGACATGGTCACAGTGTGCCAGAGACCGCCCTGGCGGTCACGTTGGGCGCGCTCGGCCGGTCGCGAGACGGCCCTCCGGGCGCCGAATCGCAGGCGCCGCCATTGCGACCGCGGGGAACCGTCCTTATATCCGGGAGGTAGACGTAGGCAGGTCGCGCCGTCGACCGCCCCAAGGAGAAATTGCGATGCCCATGTTGCTCATCTGCTCGATCGCCACGCTGCTCGTGACCTGGATGTTTGGAGCCCGCTGGCTCGGAGATCGGTCCTGGGCGCGACGGCTGCCCGCACCGGAGCCCCGCGCTCGACCTGCCCGGCAGCGTTCGCGGGCCCGGCTGCCCGGACCGGCCTTGCTGATCGCGGTGGTCGCCGCGCTGGCGCTCGGCCCGGTGTCGCTGAGCCTGGCCAAGGGGCTCGGGCTGCCGGAAGCGGCGCCGACCACGCGGGTGCAGCCAGGCCAGCCCGTCACCGTCGGCGCCTCGGCCGTCCCGCCGGCTCGAACCGTGGTCGCCGAGGCGGGCCCACGCGACCGGCCTCCCTCCCCCGCCCCGGCGACCTACGCCGCCCGCGAGCGCAACGCCGCCGCACAAGGACATTTCAAGGGTGGCGACACCACCGTCGTGCTCGGAAGCAGCGCGCTGGTCCTGATCCTGGTGATCGTGCTCATCGTCGTGCTGCTGTGAGCGCGGCCTGATCCAGATGTTCCTGCCGCACCGACCACCAGCGCCGCGCGGCGCGTGGCTCCGGGCGGTGTGCCTGGCGGGGCTCGCTGCCGCCGCGTGCGCGTCGATGTCGGGCTGCTACCACGGCTCCGCCCACAACGTCTCCGCGCGGCAGGTGGTGGAACGGGGGGCGGAGGCCGGCTGGGTGGTGGTCGCCCGCATGGGGCTCGTGCGCCAGAGCGCGAACGACGACTGCGGAGCCGCCGCGCTGGCCATGATGCTCGGGCACTGGGCGGTGCCGACCTCCGCCGCCGAGATCCTCCGATCCATCCCGCGCGAGCCAGGTCATGGCATCGCGCTCGATGCCCTCCGCGACTTCGCCCGGGCCCGCGGTCTCACCTCGTACGTGATCCGCGGAGAGCTCGCGGATCTCGCGACCGAGATCGGCCTCGATCACCCGGTCCTGGTCGGGCTGGTCCAGCAGTACGGAGACCATGCGCGCGCGCACTACGAGGTGATCACGGGGATCAATTCCACCACCCGGAGGCTGTTGCTCCTCGATCCCGCTCGCGGGCTTCGCGAGGACACCTTCGAAGGGTTCATGTCGGAATGGACCACCGCTGGCCGACCCACCCTGGTCATCGTTGCCGCCGCCTGATTGGCGGCTCGCTCGGCCGGATGGGTGGCCGGCTGAACGGGCTCGGCGCCGGCCAGGGATCGGGGGCCCGTGGCGGGGGCTCCGGGTGGGGGTCGGGCTCGGGCTCCTCGCCGCGGGAAACCTGGCCTGCGGAACGTCCTATCGCCCGCGCTCCGACGGACAGGTGCGGCTCGTGATCCACCACGGCGCTGCCCTCTACGTGCAGGACGGGCGGGAGCTGCCGGTGGGCCCCTTCAGCGGGAACCTCCCCGGCCTGGTGGCGACCTGCCCTGCGGCGCGCGAGAACGCGCGGATCGCCCACCGGGATCTGGCCGTGGGCGCCTCCGCCTACCTGGCGGGTGCGGCCGGCCTGGTGATCGGCCTCCTGGCGCTGTCGGGTCCAGCCGGCTGGGTGGTGATCGGGGCCGGCGCCACCGTCGGAGGAACCGGCATCGGGTTCCTCGGCGCGGGACTCACCCACGCGATCGATGCGGTCAATCTCTTCAACGATGCGAGCCCTGCACGACCGTCGACCTGCGCCCAAGGCGCAGCGGGAGGGCCGGCGTGTTCGAGCCCGAGTTCGTGTTCGAGTTCGAGTTCGAGTTCGAGTGGTGCCAGAGTGTTCGCGAGCTGCGGGACCGCCAGGCGCTGAACGCTGCCACGCTGCGAACACGGACAGGGGGTCGCTGGCCCCGCGTCCGCCCCCGACAGTGTCCTCGATCCTCTCAGCCGCCGGTGGTGCCCGCGTCGGCCGCGCCGACGGGTGTGGCGCACAGCTTGAGCGCCGCGCAAAACGCCCCGGGCGGGCACCGCAACGTCGGGGCGGCCACGCAGAGCTCTCCAGCCGGACAGTCCGCGTCCTTCTGGCAGAGGACGACCTGAGGCAACGGGGCATCGGGGACGCACTTGCAGGTGGTGGTGTCGAAATGATCTCCCTTGATGCACAGGACGTTGTCGACGCAGACCCTTCCCCCGTCACCAGCAGGAGGAGGAGGAGGAGGCGAGCCCGCGTCCGCCGTCCCGTCCGTCACGCACTTGCAGGTGGTCCGATCGAAGTGGCTGCCCTTGACGCAGGCCACGTTCTCCACGCATGCCCGTCCGCCGTCCCCGGCTGGCGGAGGCGGAGGCGGCACCGCGGCGTCCGCCGCCCCATCCGGCACGCACTTGCAGCTCGCCCGGTCGAAGTGGTCCCCCTTGACGCAGGCCACGTTCTGCACGCACGCCCTCCCACCGTCCCCGGCCGGCGGCGGCGGCACCGCGGCGTCCACCGCTCCATCCGGCACGCACTTGCAGCTCGCCCGGTCGAAGTGGTCCCCCTTGACGCAGGCCACGTTCTGCACGCACGCCCTCCCACCGTCATCCCCGGCTGGCGGCGGCGGTGCCGCGGCATCCGCGGCCCCATCCGGTACGCACTTGCAGCTCGCCCGGTCGAAGTGATCGCCCTTGACGCAGGCGACGTTCTCCACGCACGCCTTTCCACCGTCCCCGACCGGCGGCGGAGGAGGAGGCGGCGGCACCGCGGCGTCCGCGGGCGCGTCCGGCACGCACTTGCAGGTCCTCGTGTCGAAGTGATCGCCCTTGATGCAGAGGACCTGTCGCACGCCGCACGCGCCCGGCCCTGCGGGACCGGCGCCCCCATCCGGCGAGCTGCTGCTTCCCCCTCCGCAGCCCACGGCCAAGGTCACCAAGCCAACCAGTGCGACCAAGCAGACAGGGCCAACCACGTTCGCGGCCACGGTCAATCGCGTCATCCAGCGCATGCAAGGTTGGTGCGCCGAGCCGGCATCCGTCATCATTTCGCATTGTTTCGCCGCCCTGCCCCGCCCCGTGCCTCAGAGCACGCCACGGAAGCCGATGGTGGGAACCACGTAGCGGATGGAGCTGGCGCCGATCAGCCCACCCGACTCGGTCGCCACGGTGGTGTTGATGATGTCCACGTAGAAGTCGAGCAACCAGCTGTTCCACACCGCCCGCTTGTCGAGGCGCAGATCCACGCGGAACTGGCTGTCTCCCCGCACCACGTTGGTGCCGAAGATGGTGGTGAGCGGGGTTCCAGTCTGGTACAGGACCCGGGTGCCGACCTCCCAGTTGCGCGGCAGCTCGAGGCCCGTGACCAGGTTCACGACGTGCAGCCGATCGAAGTCGAAGAGCGACCAGCCGGTGCTGGTCTGACGCTCCGACCGTGACAGGGTGTAGCTCAGCCACCCGAAGACGTGCCCCGCCTGGCGGCGCCGCAGCAGCACCTCGAGCCCGTAGCTGCGTCCGACCCGCGAGACGAACAGGTTGTTCAGGGTCTGACGCCGCGAGGCGGTCGCCAAGGTGGGAGGCAACCAGGCCGGCTGGGTCGGCTGCGCCTGCTGCACCGAGGCCGCGGTGGGGTTCACCGTCAGATCGAACAGGATCGGGTCCATGGAGTTGTAGTAGACGTTGAGATCGAGCTCGGTGGCCGCCGCCAGGCGCGCCTCGACCCCGGCGCTGTACTGGGTGGAGGCGAGGAGCCCGAGGGACAGCGACGAGGCGTCGAGCCCCGGGACCGGAAAGAACAGGCGCGGCGGCTGGTGGTAGCGTCCGACCACCCCCTTCAACCACACGCTCCCGTGCTCCGCGTCGGTCAGGCGATACCGGCCGAGCAGGCGGGGATCGAGGCTCCACTGCGTGGTGTCCCCGCTGGTCTGGTGCTCGTCGTACAGATCGCCCCGCACCCCCGGGATGAGCCGCAGCCGTTCGGTCGGCTTCCAGACCAGCTCGGCGAGCGCCCCCGACTGGCTGTAATAGCCGCTGGTCCCGAAGAACTTTGCGATGTTCATTCCGGTCTGGGAGGCGACCGTGCCGCTCGACTGGTTGTCGACCGTGTGGTCGTACGATTCGAGGCCGAAGGTGGCGTCGAGGTTCGGCCCGAGGGCGCGGTGCACCCGGACCTGAGGGTTGACCGACCAGGTCCCGTTCCCGAGCCCGCTGTCGCCGAAGACCGAGCCCCCCCCCGCCGCCCCGCCGACCTGGGTGTCGTCGTACCCGAAGATCACCCGGTAGAGCTCCCAGTCGCTGGCGCCGCCGTGCTGGTACCGCAGGTCCAGCCGATGAAAACCGAAGCTCGCGAGGGTGGTGAGCGGCTGATCGGACGAGGTCCGCGACTTGAGATCGTCGGACGCCCCATACGCGAAGATGGTCCAGTGATGGGTCCCGCTGCCTCCGTCGAAGCGCGCCTGGTAATCCCAGTACGAGAGCGACACGTTCGGGGCCAGCAGGCTGAGCAGGATCCCCGGGTAGCCGATGCGCCCGGCCAGGGTGGCGGTCATGCCGAGCACCGGCACCGGCTGGCGCACCATGCCCCCGGCCTGGGTCAGGTTGAGGTCGAGGTCGACCCGGTGCTCGTCCTTCCGGGCGGGTCGGGTCACGCCGTCCAGGATGCCGCCCGTGTATCCGCCGTAGGTCACCGGGAAGCCGCCCGGGTAGAAGTCCACGTGATCGATGAACTCAGGGTGAATCACGCTCGGGCCCGCCAGCAGGTGAAACAGCAGCGGCAGCCGCACCCCGTCGAGGAGCGTCCCGGTGGCCCCCGGGCTCGAGCCCCGTACGATGGGGAGCGGCAAGAGCCCCATGGCCGAGGTGACCCCGGGCAAGAGGTTGATCACCCGGAACGGATCCCCGAACGTCCCTGGAACCCGCCGGATCTCCGGGCCGGACAGGGTGGTGCGGGAGACCTCGGTCCGATCGGTCTCCGCCCGCACGTACGACTCGTACTGCCCGTAGCTGCGCGCCTCGATCAGGTACTTGACCCGCAGCCGCTGACTCTTCTCGAGCCGCTCGGTCTGCAGGAACTTCTCGTGCTCGGGCGCGGTCACGCGAACCTCGAGCGCCCGCTCCGAGCGCAGGGGGAGCTCGAACACCCCCGTCGCATCGGTCAGCGTGGTGTAGACCGCCCCCGACTCCTGGTCGCGCGCCGAGACCGTCGCCTGCGCGATGGGCTGCCGCGTGCCTCGGGTGAGCACCAGCCCCACCAGCACCGCGTCCCGCTCGGGCTCGGCCGCCACCAGGGGCGCCGGCGGCACGGGCGGGGGTTCGAAGGTCTGGGTGAAGGGAATTCGCACGGCGGTCGGCCGGCCGTCGCGCAGGGCCGGATGAAACCGGAAGGCCTTGACCCCCGCGACGACGGCCGCGTCGAGGCGCGGTCCTCCCGAGCCCGTCACCACCGCCGCCGTGACCTCGCCCCGCGCATCGATGGTGAGGACCACCGTGACGGCCACCGGCTCGGCGATGGGCGGCGCGTCGGCGGGGAACCCGATGGTCGGCAAGTCCACCGCCACCGGCGGCGTCAGCAGCCCCGGGCCTCCTGCGTCGCGCGGGGCCCCGCGGTTTTCCGCATCGGCTCCCGCCAGCGCATCGGCTCCCGCCGCCCCATCGCCGCCCCCTCCGTCTCCTCGGGCTTCGAGGGCCCGCGGGGCCGCGACGCCCGCATCGGCCGCCTCCGTCGGTGCGGCCTGGACCGGCCGGGCGCCGAGCAGGCCAAGCACCAGCACCGGGAGCCACCCGACCGCGGCGACCAGGTGAGCCGCCCCGGGAGGCCGGCCACGCGTCAGCGCCAAGTCAGCCACCAGCCGAGGTCGAGGGCGACCTGTTGCCACCACTGCGACAGGACCACGGGCTGGCCCGTCTCGTCGTCGACGCGTCCGAAGGTGGCCTGACAGCGGGTCCATTGTCCGAGCCCCTCGACGAACGGACCGGTCGCGAAGAGCGGCCCCACGACGAACAGGTACTCCGTCCGCACCACCGCGGTGAGCGCCGAGCCGGTGCAGCTCTGCAAGCGTTCGCCGGAGGTCAGGTCCCGACTGATGGTCACCGTCGGCCCCTGCAACCCACCGGTGGGCGCGCTGGGATCGCTGACCGAGAGCCCGCCGTACCCGACGCCCGCGCTGATCCCGAGCTGTCGCCACGGGAAGAACGTCGGCTCGAGCGTGGCGCTCCAGCGCAGCCCGCCGGGTCCGGTCCCGTACGCGAGCGCGATGCCGAGCGCCCAGTGCGCGTCGATCCGGACGCTCGGGCGCAAGAGCGCCGCCTTGCTCGAGAAGGAGAGGGCCGGCCCGAGCCCGTGCAGGCTGCCCATCTCGTAGCCGAGCTGGACCCGGACCCCTGAGCTCGCCCAGGCGTCGCGGTCCGCCTGGGTGGGCAGCCCGACCCGGACGTTGTCGGTCTGGGCCAGGGCCACCCGCTCCTTCTCGTCGATGACGTGAACGGGCGGCGTCGGGGCCGGGCCGGACGGGGGCTCCCCCGGCGTACCGGAGCCGCTGGCGGGCGCGTCCGCCGCCAACGCGCTCGCCGGCATCGCCAGCGCCAGCGCAAGCGCCAGCATCGCCGCCAGCCGCAAGCCGAGCCTCCGGATCCGCGCGCCGCGCCACCCGATCCGCGGGGTCATGGTCATGGTCATGGTGCTGGACACGGCCACCACGAGGGAGGTGGCTCGACGAAGTCCGAGCCAGGGGTGGCGCAGCCGGGATCGAGGGCGCAATGCAGGGTGTAGCTGCGCAGCGAACTGCAGATGCGGCCATCGCCGGTGAACAGCCGGGCCATCACGGTGTTGTCGCTCGAGCACCAGATCCCATCACCCTGGTGGATCGGTGAGTCGAAGGGCAACCGGCGAAAGGAAGCATCGGCGAGCTGCACCGGACGGCAGATCATCCCGAGCCCCTCCGCGGCGGAGATCGGCGCCACGGTCAGGCGGAGGTCGGGGCTGGCGACGGTGCACGCCTCGGGTGGCGGCAAAGGGTCCGAGCGGGAGGGCACGCCGAGGATCGAGAACCCAGGCGGCGGCACGTCGACGTTGGGGGGATCGGGCCCGGTCCAGGCGCAGGCCGGGTAGAAATTGGATGGGCTCACGAAGCCACCCTCGCGAAACACGATTCGCTGTTGTGGAGCGTTCAAGGACCAGAAGGTCGCGCCCACGATGCGGTCCGAGGAGGTGGCGGCCGTCGGTGCCCCGAGATCGGGGCCCTGGCCACCGACGACGGGGGTCGGAAAGGACGGCTGCCCGTCTCCGTCGAGATCTTCCACCACGATGAGGGAGCCGTAGGAGATGCGCGTGACCGCGTCCCCCACCGAGAGACTGGCCTTGGGCAACGACAGCAGGGTCACGTCGAAGTCGCCGCTCGCGTCGATGGGCACCCCGGAGCCCACCTCTCCATCGAACACCCCGTAGGGATCGGCGCACTCGGATTCGAGCCCGGTCGGAGGCGTCGGCAGACACACCGGGTTCACCGCGGCCACCGCGGCCCAGACGAGCGCGCCGATCAGCGGCGCCTCGGGCGGCGGATCGAGGCTGGCGAGGTCGACGTGACCGTGAAAGGTCACGATGGGGACGCTGGCCACGCCGAGGTCGTGAACCCGACCACACCCCCCGCCGCCGAGCGCAAGCGCGCATCCCAGCACCTGCGCCAGCGTCGGCGCCGGCGTCGATCTTCGGGCCGAGGGTGCGCGGCCCCGGCCCTCAGAACTCATAGGAGATGCCCAGCTTGCTCGCGGCGCCGAGCCGCCAGGAGGCGCCGGCGGCCGCGAGACCGATCCTCGAGACGACGGGCCCTCCCGAGATCCTGGCGCGGAGCGCCCCGCGAAGGCGCAGGGCCACCCCCACCTCGGCGAACCCGAGCGGCCCGAGCCCGAAGGAGGTCTCGGTCCCACCGCCGAGCTCGGCCATCTGGATGCGCTCGAGCTGGTGGCGACCAAGGACCTCCTCGAGGCCGAGCAAGCCGCCACCGGCCTCGGCCCACAGCTTTCCCACCCCGAGCTCGGTCTCGATCCCGAGGCCGAGCGCGAGCGCCATCTGCCGGTGATCGATGGTCCAGGACGGGTTGGCGCCCGAGGCGGATGCCACCGCGAGCTGTCCCGCGACGAACCAAGGGCCCTGCCAGAGCCGCCGCGTCACCTCGCCCGCCGCGCCGATCGCCAGGCCCGGCAACACCGCGGGCGTCCCCGAGACCACGGCCACTCCCACCTCCCAGCGCGGCGGACCAGGGTCGGTCGCCGCAACGCTGGCGACGTTCGCGTCGGCGTTGGCCACGGGAGCCGCCGGCGCGGAGACTGCGACGAGCAGCATGGGCAGGAGCAACATGATTTCCGCGCCTGCGCCAGTATAAGCATGCGATCGACGTTGTTGCACCACCTGGTCATGACCTATAACGAAAGCTCTCCGTCGGAGAGCACCGAGCACCAGCAGGGACTCGCGTGGAACACGTGACGGTCGCCACCAATCGCACGTCGCGCGCACGTCGCGATGGACACTCGAAGGGAAAGCATGATGATCCAGCACAGCGCCACCATCGTCGATCGGCTGGGCGAAGCGTTTCGCGGCATGGGGGCCGGCTGGGTGATGTGGCTGCTGCTCTCGCTCTCGGTGGTGTCGATCGCGGTGATGATCGAGCGCACGATCTTCTTTTCGCGCCACTCCTTCGGGAACATCGACGGCCTCATGCGGGCGCTCGCCGACGGCGATCTCGAGGGAGCCGTCAAGATGGTGGGAGAGCGCCGCGGGCTCGAGGCCGAGGTCCTGCGCCAGGCGGTGCGCACGGCCCCCCGGGGCGCCGATGCGGTGGGGGAGATGGTCGAGGCCACCATCGGGCGCGAGCGGCTGCACTACGAGCGATTCCTGTCGTACCTGGGGACCCTCGGGAACAACGCCCCCTTCATCGGGCTCTTCGGCACCGTCCTCGGCATCGTGGAGGCCTTCGCGGCCCTGGCGACCGACGCCAAGGCCGGGGCGGTGTCCCAGGGCGCCGCCAACATCATGTCGGGCGTGTCCGAGGCGCTGGTCGCGACCGCGGTGGGCCTGCTGGTCGCGCTGCCGGCGGTGGCGGTCTACAACATCTTCGGCCGCTGGCTGCGGACCATCGTGGCCCGCAGCGAGTGCATCGGGCACGCCCTCGCCAGCCACCTCAAGTCGGTCTTTCCGGAATCGGGCGCCGCGCGCTCGTCCACCGGCCCGGTCTGAAGGGAGCGACATCTTGGCCTCGAGCTCGAGCAACGACGAATTCCAGATCACCAACATCAATGTCACGCCGCTCGTCGACATCATGCTGGTCCTGCTCATCATCTTCCTCGTCACCGCCACGTACATCGTGAAGGAGGCCGTCCCCATCGATCTACCCAAGGCCGCCTCGGTCGGCGAGAGCACCCCGCACACCCTGCAGCTCGTGATCACCAAGGCCGGGATCACCTACGTCGATGGGAAGCCGCTGGGCGACGCCGAGGTCGCGCAAAGACTGCGCGTGACCGCGGCAGGCAAGCCGGGCGATCTGCAGGTGGTCATCAGCGCCGACCGCGACACCCGCCACGGGGCGGTCGTCCACGCGCTCGATCTCCTGCGCGCCGAGGGCGTCACCAAGTTCGCCATCCAGGTCGAGAGAAGCAGCGACCCGGCCGCAGCCGCGCCGTGACCGCCCGGAGCGCGCGCCGCGCGGCCTGGACCTCGCCGCGCCCCGTCCGGATCGTGCGCGAGCCGAGCCTGACGTTCCTCGACCGCCGCTCTCCCCTGGTGGTGCTGGCGGCGTTCGCGCTGGCGAGCGCGCTCGCGCACGGGCTCGTCCTCGGGTGGCTCGGTCGCCACCCGTCACACGCCGCGCCGGCCGCCCAGCCCGAGCGTTATCAGGTGACCTTGGTCGACCCGAAACCGGCCGCGCCGCCCAGGCCCGAGCTCCCGGTCCCGCCCCCCCCACCGCCGCCGCCCGTGGTCCCGCATCGCCGGATCGCCTCGGCCGCGCCCCGTCCCGCCCGGGCAGCCGAGGCCCCGACCCCACCCTCGCCTCCTTCCCCGGTTCCACCCGTGCCGACCCCCTCCGCACCCACGCCCACCGAGGACATCCCGGATCTCGCCCCCGCGCTCGTCCCCGGTCTCGCGCTCTCGGCCACCTCGGTCGCTGGCGGGATGAGCGTTGCGCGCGGTGGCAATCCGGGCGGCCGGCACGGCGGCAGCTCGGGGAGCGGCGGTCCGGGGAACGGCAAGCCCTACAAGGCCGGCGAGTTCGTGGACCTGTCGGGGCTGACCGAGGAGCCGATCTTCCTCGACAACGTCTCGGCCGCCGAGGTGGAGCGCTTCTACCCGCCGGTCGCCCGCGCCGAGCACTTCGAGGGCGCCGTGGCCGTCAAGCTCATCGTCGACGACGACGGCTCGGTGGCCCGGGTGACCGTCGTCAGCGACCCTGGGCACGGCCTCGGCGCCGCGGCCGCCAAGGTGGCGCGGCTGTACCGATTCAAGCCCGCCAAGGTCGATGGCCGCCCGGTAGCGACCGAGATCCTGTTCAGGGTCCACTTCGAGCTGAACTGATCGCCCGCCCCGCTCCCCATCGCCTCGCCCCGAGGGGGCCGAACGGAACGATGCGCGGATGGCACCTGGATGCACAAAAACGTGCCTTTACGGATGAATACGTCAACACTATTGTCCAGCCGGGTAAACTGTGGTTCCTCCCGCTGACAAAGGTGCGACGTCGGAATGAACTTGGCGCAGGTGGCATGGGGCCCAGGCACCCAATTCAGTCGATATGAAATCGTGAGTCGTCTCGCGCGGGGCGGGATGGCGGAGGTGTGGCGGGCGGTCGTCACCGGCATGGCGGGGTTCCACCGCGAGGTGGTGATCAAGACCATGCGTCCCGAGCTGGCGGTGTCGGAGGATCTGGTGCGGATGTTCATCAACGAGGCCCGCATCGCGGCGCGCCTGAACCACCCGGGCATCATGCAGGTCTTCGATTTCGGACAGCTCGACTCTCGTTACTTCATCGCCATGGAGTTCGTGCCGGGGCGCACCCTGAGGCAGCTGGCGCGGGCCCTCCGGCAGTCGGGCCGCACCCTCCCGCGGCGCTTCGTGGTGCGGTTGTTGATGGAGACCGCGCGGGCGCTCGGCTACGGACACGCGCTGACCGAGCGGGGGGTCTCGCTCGGGTTCGCACACCGCGACGTCAGCCCCGAGAACATCATGGTGTCCATCGAAGGCAGCGCCAAGCTCATCGACTTCGGGGCGGCGGTGACCCGCGACTGTCCGCCGCCCATGAACACCTTCGTGGGAAAGTACCGGTACCTGCCCCCCGAGCGCCTGGAAGGCGCGATCGGCGATGCCCGGGCGGACGTGTACTCGCTCGGCATCGTGGCGTACGAGTACCTGACCGGCCAGCGTCCCTACGATGGGCCGCAGGTCAAGAAGGCCATCCTGCGCGGGGACGCGGTGGATCCGTGCCGGGTGATGCCAAACCTGCCGCGCAGGCTCGGGGCGCTCATCGTCAAGGCCACGGCCCGCGACCCAGGTCAGCGCTACGCGGACGGCGCGGAGCTGGCCGCCGAGCTGGCGGTGCTGGTCGAGCGAGATCTCGGGGACGCCGAGAGCGCCGCGACCGAGGCCGAGGTCTTCGAGATCCTGCGCGCCGAGCCGGAGGCTCCCCGCACGGCCGCCCCCCCATCGCCGCGTGCCCGGGCAGGAGGCACGGGCGGGGACACCGACGTCCGGCTGCGGGCGGCGGTGCTGAGCCTGGCGGGGGTCGGCCCCGCGGAGGCTGGGAGCGGGGCCGTCGGGCCGGGCGGCTTGGTCGGCGCGATCGCCCCGGTGCCGGGCCGGTCCCCTGGGGTCGCGGTGGTGGTCAGCGACCCCATCGACGCGGACGGCGACGTGGTCGACGACAGCGCGGGCGCCGGCATCGACGGCGACGTCGAGGCGACGGTCGGCGAGGCTGTGCATCGCTCCATCCCTGAGCTCCTCCCGCCGCTGGCCAGCGGGGGGGGCGGAGCCTGGTTCGGTGGCCTCGCGGCCAGCGCGGCCGCGGGTGGGCGGGAGACGACCGACGGCACCGAGGAGACCGCGAAGGGACAGGCCGAGCGCCCAGGCGAGGAGCCTTCGCCCTCTCGCGGGAGTGGGAGCGGGGCCGGAGCGAGCGCGGCCGGGCCCCATCCCGCGGTCGACGACGATCCCACGGGCGCGGCGCCGTCCTCGGCCGCCGCGTGCTTCGAGCGCGGGCTCGAGCTCGTGGCTCATCACCACTTCGACGAGGCCCGGGAGCTCTGGCAGCGCGCCATCGCGCTCGATCCCGAGCGGCGGTCCTATCGCATGAACCTCGAGCGGCTCGAACGTCGCATCGCGCTCGAGGAGAGCACCCTCGACACCCACTCGCACGCCCGCGCGTTCCCCAAGCCCCCGGGCTAGTGCCAATGCCGTTCTCCGATTGGAGGACGGCCGACAAGCCGGCCCGATGCCCGCTCTTGAGTGAACGGCATTGGGGATAGAGCTCCTCCCGCGAAATAGAGAGCGCTGCGCCGCCGGGGCTTCGCCCCCGCTGCGGTGCTCGCCTCGCTCACATCCTCAGTGTGCTCGTCGCCCGCGCTGCCAGCGCCTCCACCAGGCGAACCAGGGTCTCGAGTCGGCTGCCCGCACGTCCCAAGGTCGGTGCCGGGCCCGGTCCAGTCAGAGTGTCCCCGCCATCCGCCTCGGGGCTGGCGGCGAGCGCGTCCTCGACCGTCTCGAACCTCCGCCGGTGGAGCTGGGCCGTCGCGCCGCGAAGATCGAGCCAGGATTCGCCGAGCGCGATCCGGTCTTTGGTGGCGAGGGCCGCGTAGAACATCCCCCAGGTGACGCAGACGTCATCGGGCCGCAGGAACGCGCTCCAGCTCCCGCGCCATTCCTCGAGCGACACCCCGCCGAGGACGGCCGCCTCGCCGAGGCCCGCGTGCCGCAGCGTCGCGTCCGCCAGCGGGCCGCGCGGGGCGATCAGGGCCTCGTAGCGCGCGCCGGTCGCGACCCTGCGCGCCACCCAGTGAATGAGCTCCGGGGCCCTGCGCCGCGGATCCCGTCGCGGCCAGGCGTTGGCTTCGCCCTGCACGCACACGAGCCGCGACCAGTCGGCGCGCAACCGTTCGGGCAAGCTCGGACGCGGCGGCCCCTTCTGCTTTCGTCGCGTCCCGTGGTGCCGGCGCGCGTGGACGTCGTGGATGAAGCGCTCCTGCTGCGCCACCATGTACCGGAAAGGGGCCAGCAAGGCCTCGAAGGAGGCCCCGGATGGCTCGAGGATTTGCAACACCTCGGCCAGCGCCTCGATGGTCGACACGCAGAAGGGGGCGGGTTGCCGGCGGATCCGGTAGTCGCTCGGGTGGCTCGGGGTGAACGCCACGTGCGGCAACTCCCGCAAGAACGGATTCAAGGTGAGGAGCTTGCGCGCGAGGGTCCACGTCCCGTCGAGGACCACCAGCGTGACCGGTCGGTCGCGCGGCAGCCGCGCCACGTCCGTGGCCCCCGGCCCTGGAAACAGCACGCACACCGGGCCGGGCGCCTGCTCGACGTCGACCATCCGTCGCACCACCTCGTCCCGGGAGAAGTCCACGCCCATCCGCAGGGTCGAGCTCGGCAAGGCCAGATGGGCCATCCGAGCGGTCCCGATCGCCACGTGTCGCTCGCGCGGGTGCTGCAGCAGGAGCACCCGTGTGCGGGCGGGAAGGCTCGGCAGGACGGCGCAATAACACACCACGGGCGGGCGGCGGCAGCGGGCACAGACGCTCCGCCGCGGGCCCGGGCCGCCGTCGTCGGGCGGGCTCGACGCTCCGCCGAGGGTGGCAGTGGCAGGTTGTCCGGGACGCTCAGCCGCGTCCATGCTCATCTTCCTCATCCTCCTCGTCGTCCCGCTCGCCTGGCTCGGCCATCTCGCCCACGGGATCCCGCTCGGCGACCGCGATCCGCAAGCCGCGCGCCCGTCGGCACATCCTGGCCGACAGATCCACGCCGACCGCGTCGAGACCGAGACCGTTGGCCACCGCCAGGACCGTCCCCCATCCGCAGAACGGATCGACGATGGTCCGGGTCGCGGTCTCGCGCTCCACGAAGCGACAGGCGTCGAGGCAGGCCTTCACCCCCATCGACTTCGCGCCCGGCATGAACCCCGCATCCGGCAGCACGTCCGGCGTGGTCCTGGCCAGCGAGGGCCGCAGGCTGCGGGCGTACCCGAGCAGGTGCGCGTAGCTCGCGCGACCGAAGGTCACGGTCCCGGCGGGCCGGCGGCAGACGATCTTGTGGAACAAGAGCCCCATCCCGGTGCGGTCGGCAGCCCGCGCGACGAGGGCCCCCTTGTCGACCCACAGCCCTTCCCGGCGGATGTCGCTCTGAAAGAAGATCGCCACCCCTTCGTCCGACGAGGCGCTCATCACCCGCGCCGCGGCCTCGACGAACCAGGCGCTCCACTCCGCGAGGCCGAACCGCGGGAGCTCCGACAGATCCGGCAACGAGGTCACGAAGCTCTCGCCCGGCACGCGTCCCCGGGCCTCGAGCCAGCTCATGGCCTCGGCGTGGTGGACAGTCCGGCTCGGTGGCCGCCGCGTCCCCCCCGCCCCCTCGGCCGACGCTTCGCCTACGGATTCGATGCCGACTTGCCGCCGTGCTTTGCGCTGGCCTTCTTCTTGGCGCTGCGACCGGCCTTGCTCGATTCCCTGGACGGGTCCTTGCTTCCCGCACCGCTCCCCTGGGCGCCGCCGAGGCCGATGGCCACCTGCGGAGCGGTGCTCCCGTGCGCGTCCCCGAAGACGACCTCACCGAACCGGTCGAGCGCGTGAAAGTCCCCGACGAGGGGCGGCGACCACCCGGAGGCCTGCTGCGGCTTGCCGGCCGGCTGATCCATCCGAAACATGTTGATCCTCCAGCTGTCGCCGACCTGCGGCGGAAGGCGCGGCAGCTCGGCCTTCGTGTCCAGCCCCTTCACGTCCTCGAGCGGCAGGGCCAGCTCCACCACCCAGCCGTGGTCCTGGTCGTCCCGCTTGTTCAGGGTCCCGTTCACCACCACCGCCGCCTTGACGTTCGAGTTCCACGAGAAAGGCTTCCGCTTCGGATCGATGGAATCCTCGTACTTGCGGTACTCGGGCAGGTAGGTGTCGAAGATCGCGCCGTTCGGAGCCACCTGCAGCTCGACGTACCCCTTCCCGTTCTTGTCGGCGTCGATCATCAGCTCGACGGCCTCCTCGGTCCACAGCTTGTCGTCGCGCTTGTCGAGCTTGGACCACACGTCGGTGTCCGCCACGTCGAAGGCGGCATAGAGGAACTTGTCGTCCCAGAGCAGCTTGGCCTCGACGGCCTGCTCGGCAGGCCCACCGTTCATGGTGTTGACGAAGGGTCCCGTCGACGGAGCGTCCTTCCAGGCCTGCTCCTCCAGCTTGCCGTCGATCACGAGGGCCTTGTCGATGCGCCGGGCCACGTACCGCTTTGGGACGGCGGCGGCCTTCGGCGCGAGCTTGACCGGCACGTTGGCGGCGATCACCCGCCCGGCGGCGTCGCTCGGGCCGCTCTTGACCGCCAACCGCGTGGGGCCGCGCCAGAGGCCCGTGTACACGACCAGCGTGTCGAAGGCCCAGCTCGCGGGAAGGGTGACCGTGTGCTCGTCCTTGATGATCTCGCCGGGCTTCCACTGGCTGACCGGGTACTTCCCGCCGACCGGGCCGTGGTCGGCGTTGATGAAGCCCTGGTTCTTCGGGCCCTCGAGGTGCGTGAAGGTCTTCCAGCCATCCCCGGGCGAGGCGACCGCCTTCCAGTAGTGCGTGAGCTTTGCCGGCTTGCCCGGCTCGATGGTGGGCGGCTCGACGTCGAGCCCAAGGTAGACGACCTTGCCTTCCAGATCGGCATTGACCGGGTACCTGGGGCTCGGCGCGACGGTCAGGATGCTGGCCTTGACCGACTGCAAGTCCTCGGCGCTGGGCTTCTCGCTGTCCTGCTCGACGCAGGCGGGCTGGCCCATGAGGTCGACGGCCAGAAGGGCGAGACCGAGGGCCGGGCCCACCCGCCACCAGCCAGTGGCACGGCGCGGCTGCTCGCCGCCGAGGCGTCCTCGGTCCGTTCGCTGCCGCCGCCCGAGTCTCCGTTCCCAGAAGACTACAATTCGTCGCATCACAGAACGCATGCAAGCTCCCCCGCGAATGATGGCCGCAAAGATTGGGACGAGATCGATCCCCGAAAGCAAGTGCCCACTCGGGCGCGTCGTTCTATCGGAGCGGGGATCGATCCGCAAGAGAGGGCAAGCCCGCCGCAAGAGAGGCACGCCCGCCGCCGTCTCCGCGGGGCTGGGGGGGGAAAGTGCAGCGGCGTCAGGCGGGCGTGGACAGGGAGGCGGCCGTCCGCGGATAGGCGTGGGCGGTCACCCGGACGGTGACGGGCTCGGCAAGCTCGCTGATGAGCACCGGCGCGGCATCGGGCAGGACGTGGTCGTCGAAGGCGCGCGACACGGCCAGGACCGCGTCATCGACCGTGCGGTAGACCCCCACCAGTCGGTCGCGACAGAGCACCGCGAACTGGCCCGGATGGCTCCGGAGCAACTCCCCTTTCAACCGTTCGAAGGTCTCGTGTACGTCCAAGATATCCTCCTGCTGCCTCCTGCCTGTTCCACGCTCCCCTCCAGGCTAGCGGAGTTGGCCGCGGCGTCAAAAATTCGACTCGCTCGCCCTCGCCGTCTCACCGAGGCGCTCCGAGCGCACCTCACGGAAGGCGTTGGTGGGCTCGTCGTGGGCCCTGGTGGTCACGGCCACGGGCTCGCCCTGTGCACCGAACGCGTAGATGTTGTATCGGGCCCGCCGATCGGCGGCCCCCGCATACGAGGCCGACCCGGCGCCGACCACCGGAATCGGACGGTCGGCGGGCCCGGGGAGCCTCGCGAGCTCGTCCCGGTGATCGTGCCCATGGATGACCAGGTCCGCGCCCACTTCCCTCAGCACCTCGGCCAGCACGTGCCGGTCCCGCAGGTTGCGCTCCTCGCCGCCCTTCAGCTGGACGGGAGGATGGTGCAGCACCACCACACGGCGCCGCGCCCGAGCCTCCGGGAGATCCAGCATCGCGCGCAGAGCCGCCAGCTGCTCCGCCCCGATGTCCCCCCAGGCGCCGAGGTCGCCGGTCGCCACGCAGCTGTTGACGGCCACGATGGCCACCGGTCCCCGGAGGCGCAAGAATGGATATCCGTTCCGCGTGCGCCCCGCGCGCTCGCCCCGCTCGGGGCGCACGCTCTGGTACGCCCCGAACAGGCGCTCGAACACCCCGGACTTCACCACGTCCGGCACGTAGGCATCGTGGTTCCCGGGGATCACGGTCACGTCCTCGGCCGAGCGCCCGAGCCGTTCCAGCCAGCGCAGTCCCTCCCGCCACTCCGCCTCGAGCGACACGTTGGACAGGTCGCCGCTCACCACCACGTGGTCCGGCCGCTGGAGCACGAGATCGTCCGCCATCGCCTCGAGCAGCTCCATCTTGTGGACGCGCCGGCGGTTGACGGCGACATTCAGGATTCCGACCGCCCGCTTTCCCGTGAAATCCACCAGGCGCACTCCGGCAAGCGAGCGAAAGTGCGGGTCGGTCAGGTGGGCCAGTCGATAGGGCGCACCAGTCACGGCGCCCCCTCCCCTCCGACCGGCGCCGGGACGACCGCCGGGGTCGGCTCGGCGCCCACGATCTGGACATCCGCCACCACCCCGGCGTGGTCCGATGGATGGATGCCGCGGGCCCCGGGCTCGGTGAATGCCAGCTCCGCGCCCCGGATGGTTCCGCGCCCGTCCCGCCGCGCCGGCGTGACGAAGATGTAGTCGATGCGGCGGTTGGCCGAGAGCCAGCTCATCCGGGCGCGAAACGGATTCTCGATCCTCCAGGTGTACCCTGGCTCGCCAGGGCGAGCGGTCGCCCAGGCATCCTGGTAAAAAACCCGTCTGCCCCCGAGCGTCGTCAACCCGGAGAGCCAGCGGATCTCGTCCGACTCCGGGGTGGCGTTGAAGTCCCCGAGCAGGATCTGGGGCGATTCCTTGACGGCCGGCGGCTGCCGCCGGGTCGACACCTCGCCGTCGATGAAGAGGATCTGGTCCTCGCGCTCCTTGCCCTCCTCCTGTCGGTAGCTGAGGTGGGTGGTGTGGACCCAGAGCGCCCCGGCCGGCCCGGCCAGCTCCGCCGAGAACAGCACCCGCCCCTCGGTCTTCGCCGAGTGAGGCAGCGCCCGGATCACCGACTGCCTGAACCCGAAGCGACTGAGGATGGCCACCCCTTCCCAGCCACCTCCCCACTCGGTCGCCGGACCGAACCCGTAATCGAAGGACAGCGCGCGCGCCACCGTCTCGGCCTGGTTCCGCAGACGGCCGGGCGCCTCGCGCACCTCCTGGAAGGCCACCACGTCGGGGCCGAGGCGGCGCAGCTCGGCGATGACCAGGTCCAGCCGCTCGACGTGCGGACCCTGTTCACCCCACAGGTTGAGCGTCACGCAACGGAGCCGGGTTCCGCGCCCCGCGCCGTCCTCCCGTTCACCGGACCTTTCATCGGACTCTTCAGCCGCCTTGCCCATTGGCCTTCTTTCCCATTGGCCCATTGGCGTTCGCTCCCATTGGCGTTCGCTCAGGCCCCCCGGTAGGTGCACTTGCTGTCGTGCGTCTCCCACACCGTGATGGCGGAGACCTGCGAGATCCGCGCCTTCATCGCGCCCCACAGGTACGCCGCCAGGTTCTCGCAGGTGGAGTTGTCCAGGCCGGGCACGTCGTTCAGGTACTGATGATCGAGGCGCCCATGCAGGTCCGCCCAGACGTCGTCGATCGCGCCGAAGTCGATGAGCCACCCGGACTGCGGATCCACCGGCCCGACGATGAACACCTCGACCCGGTAGCTGTGCCCGTGCACCCGCGCGCACTTGTGGCCCTCGGGCACCCGCGGCAACCGATGCGCGGCCTCGAAGCGGTACTCTTTCATCAGCTCGACGATCATGGTCTCGCAGCGTACCAGGCGCGTCGCGATGGGGCGAGGTTCCCCTGCGCCCTCGGCGAGTTCGGCTACTATTCAGCGCTCCCCTTGAGTCAGCCCCCTTGAGCCTGCTCGGCGATTTTCGGTCCCTCGACCGCCGTGTGTTCATCCTCGGCGCCGCCCGCATGGTGGTGACGCTGGGGTTCGCGGCCGTGCTGCCTTACCTCGGCGTGGTGCTGCACCAGGAACGCCAGGTCCCCGCGACCGTCATCGGCGTCATCTGGACCGTGGCCGGGTTGTCGGGGGCCGTCATGCAGTGGGTGGCCGGGGAGGTGGCCGACCGCCTGGGACGCCGCCCGGTCTTGCTGTCGGCGATGGCGCTGCGAACCGTCAACCTGGTGGCGCTCGGCTACGCGATTGGACATCGGGGGCCCATCCTCTCGATCGCGGCGCTGGTGGTCCTGAACTCGGTGCTGCGCGGCTTCTTCGATCCGGTGGCCTCCGCCATGGTCGCCGATCTCTCCGCCGGGCCCCATCGCATCGCGGCCTTCTCCCTGCAGCGCATCGGGGTCAACATCGGCTGGGCCCTCGGCAGCCTCGCCCCCGGGATCTCGCGCGCGCTCGATCTTCCGTTCGGGCAGCTGTTCTACGTCAGCGCCGCGATCACGCTGGTCGCCACCTGGGCGGCGTCGACCATCGTCGAGACCCACGCCACGGGGCGGACATCGACATCGACATCGACACCGACCTCGAGCTCGACCTCGGGGCAGCCGCCCGCGGCGGGGTTGCCGGCGTTCTGGCGTTTCGGGATCTTCCGCTCGGTCAACCTGCACAGCTACTGGCGCGACCGGCGCTACATGGGCTTCCTGCTCGCGTCGCTCTGCTACTTCCTGCTGCAAGCCCAGCTCTACGCGCCGCTCTCGCTCTACGCCGCCGATCACCTTCGCCTCGACCTCGGCGCGGTCTCACACCTGTACCTGACCAACGGCCTCATGGTGGTGGCCCTGCAGCTCCCGGCCTTCTTCTACATCCGCCGCGTGGGTCCCGAGCGCGTGCTGATCGCCGGCGGCCTGGCGTACGCGGTCAGCTACGCACTCTGCGGCCTCGCCACCGACCAGGCCTCGCTCCTGGCGTGCGTGGGCCTCGTGACCCTCTCGGAGATCATGAGCGCGCCCGCTCAGCAGACCGCCATGACCATGATGGCCCCGCTCGGTCGGGTCGGCGCCTATGCCGGTCTCTTCGGCCTCACCCAGTCGGTGGGACAATCGCTCGGCCCCCTGCTCGGCACCGCCCTGCTCGACGCCCTGCCCGATCGCCTGACCTGGCCCCTGCTCGCGCTCTTCGGCGTGGCGGCGGCGCTCATCTTCCGACGCGTCCTCGCGCAAGATCCGACGCACCCACCCACCTGCGCCCCGGTGGCGGGAGTCGGCTGAGGGGGTGTGGGGTTCAGTCCAGGTTGGGCAGCGGGAAGGGCTTGCCGGGCTTGGCGAACAGGTAGCCCTGGCACAGGTTGCCGCCGAGTCGAATCAAGGTGTCGCGCTCGAGCTCGGTCTCGATGCCCTCGGCGATGATCTGGATCTGCAGGTCCCGGCACAGCTCGATGATCGACCGCAGCAGCTTCTGCTTGGTGGGCGAGCGATCCACCCCGCGCACCAGCGACATGTCCACCTTGACCACGTCCGGCTCGAGCTGCGCAAAGCTGGTGAGCCCGGCGTAGCCGGCGCCGAGATCGTCGATCGCGATGCGATAGCCCATGGCGCGCAGGCGCGACACCCGGGCCATGAGATCGGGGATCTGATCCAGCGCCGCGCGCTCGGTGATCTCGAGGACCACCCGATCGGCGAACGCCGAGAGCGGCGAGTCCGGGGTGAAGAGGCTCAGATCGCCGAGATCCGCGGGGTGAACGTTGACGAAGACGTGCCCGGCCTCGAGCGACGGGATCGAGGCGGCCACCCGCGCGCGGATGACGCGGCCGAGATCGTGGACCCGATCGAGGCGCTCGGCCGCGTCGAACAGCTCGCCCGGGCTCCGCAAGGTCGGCTCGTCGCTGCGCACCAGCGCCTCGTACGCGAACAGCGATCGCTCGGCCCACGACACGATGGGCTGATAAGCGATCCACACCCGCTCGAGCGCGTTCGCGAAGCGCGCCTCGAGCCCGGCGCGGTCGCCGAGCTGGAGCGCATCCTCCCGGTGGCGCTGCTCCAGGACCTCGCGCCGGACCCGGGCCATCTGCCCGAGCCGCACGGCCCGCGTCACGACCTCCTCCAGGTCGCAGGCCTCGACCGGCTTGACCAGATAGCGAAGCGCCCCGTACTCCATGGCCTTCATGGCGCTCTCGAGCGCCGGTCCACCGGTCATCATGATCACCGGGACGTCGAGGTCGCGCTGACGGATGGCCCGCAGGAGCTCGATGCCGTTCATGCCGGGCATGGCGATGTCGCTCACGATGGCGTCGAACACGCACATCTCGAGGCGTTGTTCGGCCTCCAGGCCCGAGCCCGCGGTCTCGACCTTGAAGCCCACGTCGGCCAGGATGCGCGCGTACCCCCGCGTGATGGTGGGCTCGTCGTCCACGAGCAGGATTGTTCCGCGCTCCGTGTCGGCGAGCCCGGTGGGGGGCGCTTGGCCGGGTCCGGGGCCGGCTGGGCCCACGGTGGAACGGATGCTCAGAGATGTCGACATCACACCTGACATCGGCGGGTGCGATTGGCGGGTTGAGGTCGAAATCGCGACCTCGGGTCGGCCGGCCTCCCCCGCACGTGACGCCCATTTTTCGGGCCCATTCCTTCGACCGAGCCTATTCCTTCGAGATCGATCTCTGATATATCTTTCGCTCTTACACGAACCGTCACGGAACGGCGGAGCAGGAGATCAGGTCCAAGATGAGCGCAATCGAACGGGAGGTCATGGAACCTCACGAAAAGACACGAAGCGTCGAGAAGGCCCAGCTTCTGGAGTACTACCGCCAGATGCTCGCCATTCGTCGAATGGAGGAGGCGCTGGCCAAGGCCTATTCCCTCCGCAAATTCGGCGGTTTCCTTCACCTCGCCATCGGCCAGGAGGCCGTTGCCGTGGGGTCCATCGCCGCGCTCAAACCGGAAGACTACGCGTTCGCCACCTACCGGGAGCACGCCCACGCCTACGCCAAGGGGATGAGCGCCCGCTCCATCATCGCCGAGCTGTTCGGCAAGCGGACGGGCTGTTCCATGGGGCTCGGCGGGTCGATGCACCTGTTCGATGCCCCGCGCAACTTCATGGGCGGCTACGGGATCGTCGGCGGGCACATTCCGCTCGCCGCCGGAACCGCCTTTGCCTCGAAATATCGCGGGGATGGACGGGTCACCCTGTGTTACTTCGGTGATGGCTCGGTCGCCCAGGGCGCCTTCCACGAGGCGCTGACCCTGGCGGCGCTCTGGAAGCTGCCGGTGGTCTTCATCTGCGAGAACAACCAGTACTCGATGGGGACCCCGCTGCACCGATCCATGTCCGTGCTCGACGTGTCGCAGAAGGCGCTCGGTTACGGGATGGCCCGCGATCGCTTCGACGGCGACGACGTGGTCAAGGTGCGGGACCGGATGGCGGAGGCGATTCGCCGCGCGCGCAGCGAGTCGCTGCCGACCCTGGTCGAGGTGGTGACCTACCGATTTCGCGGGCACTCCATGTCCGACGCGGGGCTCTACCGCACCAAGGAAGAGGTGGACGAGTGGAAGAAGCGCGACCCCATCACCGTGGGGCGTGGCTTGCTGGAGAAGGCTAGCGTCGCCGAGTCCGAGGTCCTCGCCATCGAGGAGGGCGTCAAGCGCGAGATCGAGGACGCCGTGAAGTTCGCCGACGAGAGCGGCGAGCTGACCTTCGAAGAGCTCGAGCAGTTCACCTACAAGGAGTGAGAGACCCGATATGGCGCAGATCGCTTTTCGCGAGGCCCTCAACCAGGCGATGGTCGAGGAGATGGAACGGGACGACCGGATCTTCCTCATGGGCGAGGAGGTCGGACACTACAACGGGGCGTACAAGGTCTCGAAGGGGATGCTCGAGAAGTTCGGCGAACGGCGGGTGCTCGACACGCCCATCGCCGAGAACGGGTTCGCCGGCATCGGAATCGGCGCGGCCATGGCCGGCCTGCGGCCGATCGTGGAGTTCATGACCTGGAACTTCTCGTTCGTGGCCGCCGACCAGCTCATCAGTAACGCCGCCAAGATCCGCCAGATGTCGGCCGGGCAATTCACCCTGCCCATCGTCTTCCGCGGCCCGGGCGGCTCCGCCCACATGCTGGCCGCCCAGCACAGCCAGTCGACCGAGGCGCTGTGGGCCCACGTTCCCGGCCTCAAGGTCGTGATGCCGGCCAACCCCTACGACGCCAAGGGGCTGCTCAAGAGCGCGCTCCGGGACAACAACCCGATCGTCTTCATCGAGGGCGAGATCATGTACGGCGACCTCGGGGAGGTCCCCGAGGGGGAGTACCTGATCCCGCTCGGTGTCGGGGACGTCAAGCGCGAGGGAAAGCACATCACCATCGTGGCGTGGTCCAAGATGGTGAAGATCGCGCTCGCCGCGGCGACCGAGCTGGCCAAGGAGGGGATCGAGGTGGAGGTGGTCGATCCTCGCACCATCCGCCCGCTCGACGAGGAGCTGATCGTGTCGTCGGTCAGCAAGACCGGCCGGGCGCTGATCATCGAGGAGGGATGGCCCTTCAACGGCGTGGGCGCGGAGATCGCCTACCGGATCGCGCGGCGGTGCTTCGACGACCTCGACGCCCCGGTGGAGCGGTTGACGGGGGCGGACATGCCGATGCCGTACAACCACCACCTGGAGGAGCTGTGCATCCCGACGGTTCCCCGAGCGGTCGCCGCGGTGAAGAAGCTGCTCTACCTCGAGGACTGAGGAGGCGCTGAGCGGCGGCGGCGGGCGTGGCGGCGGCGGCGTGAAGCCCGGGATCGGTGTGCTTTCGGTGGCGTGATTTTCCTGAGAGAGGACTTGAAGAGATATGGCCCAGATCGTTGATATGCCTCAGCTTTCGGACACCATGCGCGAGGGGGTCCTGCGCAAGTGGAGGAAGAACGAAGGGGAGAAGATCGTCCCGGGGGAGCTCTTCGCCGAGGTGGAGACCGACAAGGCGACGATGGACTGGGAGGCCTACGACGAGGGAACGCTCCTGAAGAAGCTGGTGGCCGACGGCAGCACGGTGCCGGTCGGAACCCCCATCGCCATCCTCGGCAACCCCGGCGAGGACATCACGGCCCTGGTGGCCGAGGCCGCCGCGCGCGCGGGTGGCGCGGGCGGAAAGAAGCAGCCCGCGGCCGTCGCCCCGGCCGCGGCCGCGCCAAAGGCCGCCCCGCCGCCTGCTGCCCCGGCCCCTGCCACTGCCCCCGCGGCGGCAGCAGCCCCACCGGCGCCGTCGGCAGCGCCGTCAGCACCGACGGCTCCAGCCGCCCGGCCGAGTGCAGCCGCCCCGGCCGCCCCGTCGCCATCGAATGGCGCCAAGATCTCGGGCACCAAGGTCCTGGCCTCGCCCCTGGCGCGGCGGCTCGCGACCGACCTCGGCATCGATCTGCGTGGGGTGAAGGGCAGCGGTCCGGGGGGGCGGATCGTGGAGCGAGACGTCCAGGCGGCCTCCGCCTCGGGCGGCTCCGCGGCGCCCGCCGCGGCCGAGCCGGTGCCTCCGCCCGCGCCTCCCGCCGCCGCACCGGCGCCGGCGCCGGCTCCGGCACCCCTGCCCGCCCAGCTGATCCCGGAGCGTCGGGCCGAGGCCCGTCCCGCGGCGGTCGTTCCGCCGCCCGCCGACGACATCCAGAAGCCACTGTCGCTGATGCGCAAGACCATCGCGCGGCGCCTGGTCGAGTCGAAGACCACGATCCCCCACTTCTATCTGACGACCCAGGTCGACATGGACGCGGCGATGGAGTTCCGCGAGCAGGTGAGCCAGGTTCACGGCACCAAGCTCTCGGTCAACGACCTGGTGCTGAAGGCGGCGGCGCTCGCTCTCCGCAAGCTCCCGGAGGCCAACGCCTCCTTCACCGAGGATGCCATCGTGCAGCACGCGCGGGTGGACATCGGGATGGCGGTGGCCATCGAGGACGGGCTGGTCACGCCGGTCCTCCGCGGGGCCGACAAGAAGACGCTGGGGCAGCTCAGCAACGAGGCCCGGGAGCTCGCCGCGCGCGCCCGCGATCGCAAGCTCCGCCCCGAAGAGATGACCGGCGGCACGTTCTCGGTGTCGAACCTCGGGATGCTCGGGGTGGATCACTTCGCCGCCATCATCAATCCGCCGGAGTCGGCCATCCTGGCCGTGGGCCGCGTGCGCAAGGAGCCGGTGGTCAAGAACGACAAGATCGTGATCGGCCAGCGGATGTTCCTGACGCTGTCCTGCGATCACCGGGTGGTGGACGGCGCGATCGGCGCCAAGCTCCTGCAGGCCATCGTGGCCATCCTCGAGCGACCGATCACCCTGGCGTTCTAGCGGGGCGGGGCGGGGCGGGGCAGGTCAGCTGGCGGCGCGCTCGCGCTTCTTGCGCTGGGGGCGGCGCTTGGGGAACGGGATGAGCGTGCCCTGTCGCGGGCGCGTCAGGGCAGCGAGGTTCTGCTCGGCGAGGCGCAGATCGTCGACGCTGTCGATGCGCATCCGGTCGAGCAACGCCGCGCGGATGGGTAGGCGCTGGCCGAGGTGCTGGAAGAGCGGCGCGGCGCCGGTGGACACCAGCATCGCCGGCGTCAGCAGGGCGGTCTCGGCCCACGCGTAGTGGCTCTCGTCCGTGCGCGACAGCGAGGTGACCGAGAGCCCGGCCTGGGTCGAGCGTACGCCCGCGAAGATCGGGGCGGCCCCGAGCTCGGTGCAGATGCCGAGCAGCGGCTTGCCGTCGCTGGCGGTGGCGCGGAAGCGGGCCAGCGACTCGCGTCCGTAGATGGCGTCGCCGTCCACCACCAGGAACGGCTCGTCGAGGCCCCGCACCCCGAGCTGCAGCGTCTCGAGCGTGGTCGTCCGCAGGAAGGCCGGGTCGCGCACGAAGAGCACGTCGGGGCGCAACATGCGGACGTGGGCCATGACCTCGGCCTCGCGAAAGCCGACCACCAGTCGGACGTGTGGGACGTCCACCAGCGCCGCCAGCAGGTAGTCGATGGCCGGACGGCCGGCCACCGGGACCAGGCACTTCGGCACCCCGAGGCCGAGCCCCGCGCCGATCCGCGAGGCGGTTATGACAGCGTGGCGAGCAGCTGGCACAGCGCCCCCGATTCGTAGGTGACGAAGTCCGCGATCCCGAGCAGCGACTCGGGCGGGTCGTAGAGCCCGCCGTACGCGACGTTGGCGTCGGCCTCCTCGAACATGGGCAAATCCCGCAGCGTCTGTCCGATGGCGATCACCCGGCCGCGCTTGCGCAAGGCCTGGATCGCGCGCGTGCGATTCTGGACGCTGCGGATGCCCACCAGGGTGTCGCCCTGGGTCGCCGCCACGGACGCATAGAACGTGCACCCCAGCCGCTCGACCAGCGGGGCGATCCAGCAGTCGAGGTTCCCGGTGACGATGGCGCAACGACCACGGTTGGCCGCGATGAACTCCTCGATCTCCCGATCGAGGGGGATCGCGCCCACCACCTTCTGTACGCGCGAGACGGGGATGCTGCGCAGGATCTCCACGCTCAGACGGAAGGCCTGCTCGAAGCGCATCGATCCCTGCAGGACCATCCGGGTCAAGAGTGCAATTTCGTTGGCGAATCCCAGTTCGTCCGCCACCACCGGCAGGATCTCGCGCCGGGTGACCGTCCCGTCCAGATCGAGCGCGAAGATGGCGCCGCCGTCGCGCTTCATCGGGCCGGCTCGCTCGCCGGGCGGCCGGGCGGGTGGCTCGGCCAGCGGGACCGCAACATCTGGTGGGCGCTCGTCATGTTTCGAGTCGTTTGCATCGGCGTCCGGGGGGCCCCCCTTGAGCACGGCACGAGCGGCCCTCTCGACCGCGCCAGGCGCGCGGGTCCCCGGCCACCCCGTGCCCCGCGCACCCGCCTCGGGTTTGTTCGCCTCCCGCCGAGAAACTTGGTAAGGACGAACGAATGGCTGACAAGTTCGACCTCATCGTCGTCGGGGCGGGCCCCGGTGGTTACCCGGCCGCGATCCGTGGCGCCCAGCTGGGGTTCAAGGTTGCCTGTATCGAGCGCGAGCGGGCGGGCGGAATCTGCCTGAACTGGGGCTGCATCCCGACCAAGGCCCTCCTCAAGTCGGCCGAGGCCATGCGGACCGTCCAGCACGCGGCGGACTTCGGCGTGATCGTGAAGGGCGAGATCGGCTTCGACTGGAGCAAGGTCATCGCCCGCAGCCGCGGTGTGTCCGAGAAGCTGGCGGGCGGGGTCGAGTCGCTCTTCCGCAAGTATGGGGTCACCTCGTTCAAGGGCACCGCGCGCCTCACCGGCCGCGGCAAGGTGGAGGTCGACACCGCCTCGGGTGCTCAGAAGCTGGAGGCGCCCCGCATCATCATCGCCACGGGAGCGCGGGCCAAGTTCCTGCCGGGGATCGAGCCCGACGGCGACCGGGTGATCACCTACCGCGAGGCGATGGTCCTGCCGGAGGCGCCGAAGTCGATGGTGGTGATCGGCGCCGGCGCCATCGGCGTCGAGTTCGCCGACTTCTGGAACGCGTTCGGGATCGAGGTCACCATCATCGAGTTCATGCCGCGCATCCTGCCCATCGAGGACGAGGAGATCTCGAAGACCCTGACGCGCAGCCTCCAGAAGAAGGGCATCAAGATCCTCACCGGCACCAAGACCACCGGCATCAAGGTGACGGGGAAGCAGGCCACCACCTCTTACACCACCGCGGATGGTCAGGCGGGTCAGGTGACGAGCGACCGGGTGCTGCTGGCGGTGGGCGTGCGCGCCAACATCGAGGGCATCGGGCTCGAGGGCATGGGCGTCAAGCTCGACCGGGGGTTCATCCAGGTCGACGATCGCTACCAGACCACCAGCCCCGGCATCTGGTCGGTCGGCGACTGCGCGGGGCCGCCGCTCCTGGCCCACGTGGCCATGCAGGAGGGCGCCCGCTGCGTCGAGTGGATGGCCGGCAAGCACCCGGAGCCGGTGGACTACGACGCCATCCCGGGGTGCACCTACTGCGATCCCGAGGTGGCCTCGATCGGCAAGACCGAGGCGCAGGCGCGCGAGGCGGGCATCGACATCAAGGTCGGCAAGTTCCCGTTCTCGGTCCAGGGCAAGGCGCTCGGCTCGGGGCACACCGAGGGGTTCGTCAAGGTCATCATCAACCAGGCGCGCGGCGAGGTGGTGGGGGTGCACGCCATCGGGCACGGCGTGACCGACCTCATCGCCGAGATGTCGCTGGCCATGACGTCGGAGGCCACGGCCCACGACATCCTCACCGCCATTCATCCCCACCCCACCTTGTCCGAGGCGATGCTGGAAGCCACCGCCGAGGCGCTCGGCGAGGGCTTCCACCTCTAGCGAGCGGAGGAGCGCGGGCGGGCACCACCACCCACGCAGCACCACCAGATGTCCGAACGCATGGTCGAGACCCGATCCCGCCGCCTGCGCATCCTGCAGGACAGCGGCGGTGTGCCCGGGCTCGGCGGGGCCGAGCAGCAGCCGGCGCTTCAGCGCAAGCCGGACTGGATCCGCGCCAAGGTGCCGGCGGGCGAGGCCTTCTTCGACCTGCGCCGGCGGGTGGGCGAGCTCGGGCTGCACACCGTCTGCGAGAGCGCGTCCTGCCCCAACATCGGCGAGTGCTGGAACCGCAAGTCGCTGACCATCATGATCCTCGGCGGAACGTGCACCCGCTCGTGCCAGTTCTGCGACGTCCCGACCGGGCGACCGCTGCCCCCCGATCCAGACGAGCCCGCGCGGGTGGCGACCATGCTGTCGGAGCTCGGCCTTCGCCACACGGTCATCACCTGCGTCGATCGGGACGATCTGCGCGACGGGGGCGCGGCGCACTGGGCCGCCACCATCGGCGCGGTGAAGGCGGCCGCGCCCGAGCTGGTGCTCGAGGTGCTGGTGGGCGACTTCAAGGGCGACACCGGGGCGGTGGACGTGGTGCTGGGGGCCGGCCCCGACGTGTTCGCCCACAACCTCGAGACGGTGCCGCGCCTGTCGCGCCAGGTGCGGGTGCAGGCCAGCTACGCGCGCTCGTACGCGATCCTGCGTCACGCCAAGTCCCGGGGGGCCATCACCAAGACCGGGCTCATGCTCGGGCTCGGCGAGGAGCTCTCCGAGGTGCGCCAGGTGATGCGAGAGCTGCGCGAGATCGGGGTGGACATCCTCACGCTCGGGCAGTACCTGCGTCCGTCGCGCAAGCACCTCGAGGTGGCGCGCTTCGTTCCCCCGGAGGAGTTCGCGGAGCTGGCCCGCGAAGGGCGTGCGCTCGGCTTCCCCCACGTGGAGTCCGGCCCCATGGTGCGCTCCAGCTACCACGCCGACGGCCAGCGGGACATCGTCCGCGAGCTGGCCCGACGCGCGTGATCCCGTACATCGACTTCGACGTGTTCCCCCGGCTCGGGCTGCCGTTCCTGCAGCCCTTCGGGGTGCTGGTGGCCCTCGGGGTGATCATCGGGGACCGCGTCACGGTCCGGCAGGGCGCCAAGCGCGGGCTCGATCCGCGGGACGTGCGCTACCTCAACGCGCGGATGGTGATCGGCGGGTTCGTGATGGCCCACCTCGTCTCGCTGGTCTTCTACTTTCCCGAGCGCATCCGCGAGAACCCCATCATCCTGCTCAACCTGTGGGCGGGGCTGTCGTCCTTCGGCGGCTTCCTCGGCGCCGCGCTGACGTACCTCTACCTCACGCGCAAGGAGAAGATCCCGCCCCTGCCCTACGCGGACGCCGTCGGGCTCGGGCTGGCGGTGGGCTGGGTGTTCGGGCGCTTCGGGTGCACGACGGCCCACGATCACCCCGGCCGGCACACCACCTTCCCGCTGGCGGTGCGCTACCCCGACGGCCCGCGCTTCGACCTCGGCCTCTACGAGCTCGTCTTCACGGTGGTGCTGACCGTCGTCCTCTTCGTCTACGCCCGCCGGCCTCGCCCGGCTGGCCGGATCATCGGCCTCTTCGCGGCGATCTACGCCCCCGTGCGCTTCGGCCTCGACTTCCTGCGCGCGGTGGACGGCCCCCACCCCGACCTGCGCTACGCGGGCCTCACCGCCGCGCAATGGGCCTGCCTCGGGGCCCTCGGCGTCGGCATCTGGCTCCTCCGCCGCCCCTCCCCCGTGGTGGAGTTCACTGGCCCCCCGCCTCCCCTTCCTGAGCCGCTCCCAGCGACGCCCGGCGCCCCAGCCCCCTGAGTCGCTGGCGCCGCCACCTCTGGATCAGTACAGATCCCCCTCGGCGTGGGCAATCAGGTCCTCGTATCGGCGGCGGTCGTCGGAGAGATCGGTCTCGCCCAGGAAGGCGGCGTAGCTCATGAAGGCCGTCAGGTAGGAGAGATCCTTGGCCCAGGCGGGGACGTAGCGCGGGCTGGTCACCAGGCCCTCGCGCAAGAGCCGCCCGAAGAGGGGGATGTCCGTGAGATCGATCTTGCCGGCGAAGAAGAGCGGCACGTACTCCACGTGGCCCTTGACCAGCGCCACCCGCAGGAAGTTGGTGACCCGCAGGAGGCCGTCGAGGTAGCAGACGTCCTTGGTAAAAGGCGCGCCCCCGCTGAGGAGCCCGCCCCGGAACGCCCGCCGCACGAGATCGAAGGCGTTGGCTTCATCGTAGCCCCCCGCCCGGAAGAACCGGTAGACCTCCAGGAAGCTCCCGCCATCCTCCGCCATCTTGATGGCGATGGTCCGGTCGGCGAGGCGGCGCAGGCGCTCGACCCCGGTGGACTGCGTGAGGAACTCCGTCAGCACGGCCAGGCCTTCCTGGGTGCCGGTGGTGCGCGGCGACGGGAACCCGATGAAGGGCATGATGGGCTGGGCCCGGCCGTTGAGGGCGGTCGCCACGTGCACGTCGCCCTCGTGAACCTCGAGCTGCATGAGGTCGCGCCTCGAGAACCGCGCCCCGCGCTTGAGCTGGACCATGTCGATGCGCGCCGCCGCCTTGGCGGCGATGTGCTCGACGATCTCCACCCGCACCACCCGGTCGGGGAACGACGCCGCGAACCGCCGGGCGAGCTCGGGGGCCACCTCCTCCGGCGAGAGGATCTCCTCGTCGAGCACGCTCGGTACCTGGCCCGCCCCGCCGAACTCCGCCACCACCTGCGCGAAGTGCCGGGCCAGATCCAGGTTGGTGGTCTTGCGGTCGGCCGACAGGCTCCCCGGCCGGCCATAGAGCTCCGCCGAGTGGAAGTAGAAGGCGCGGGTCCCCACGGCCAGCAACATCCGCGACGCCGTCTCGAACGAATCGCAGGTGTCCCGCAGGAAGCGCTCGATGCCGTTGTCGCCCCCGACCGCCGCCTTCAGCTCCCGGAAGCGCTCGAGCGAGCGCAGGATCTCGGTGGTCGGGACCGAATAGACCGGCTCTGGCAAGACCTGCGCGCCGCCCTCGAAGAAGGTCCGCTCGACCGCCGGATCCCAGGTGAGGCAGCGGAGCACCCGGACCGGCCGCTGGGCCTCGAGGATGCCCGCGGATACCTGGCGCAAGAGGTCCTGGCAGCGGGCCGAAACCGTCACGAGCGGGCTTTCACCTCGCGCGCCGGTGCGTGCAACAGCCGAGACGGCGACGGTGACGGCGACCGCGCCGGCAGCCGCGGTGGGATGGAGGCACGAGGCCCGGCCCCTGTCATGTCCCGACCCCGACCCGGATCCCCGCCGGCACCGAGTAGGTGATCCAGGCGTTGCCTCCGACCACCGCGCCGCGCCCGATCACCGTCTGGCCGCCGAGGATGGTGGCATTGGCGTAGATGATCACGTCGTCCTCGATGGTCGGGTGACGCTTCTTCGTTCCCGGGTGATCCGTCCGTCCACGGTCCCGGATCGACAGCGCCCCGAGGGTGACGCCCTGGTAGATCCGGACGCGATTGCCGATCGTCGTGGTCTCGCCGACCACGATCCCCGTCCCGTGATCGATGAAGAACGACGAGCCGATGTGGGCCCCTGGGTGGATGTCGATCCCGGTCCGGGAGTGGGCGTGCTCGGTCAACATGCGCGGAACCACCTCGGACCCGAGCCCGAGCAGACGGTGCGCCACCCGGTACACCGCGATGGCGTAGAGGCCCGGATAGCAGGCCACCACCTCGTCGATCCCGGTCGCCGCTGGATCGGACTCATAGGCCGCCACCACGTCGCCGGCCAGCGCGGAGCGCAGCGCCGGCAGCGACTCGAGCAGGCCGCGGACCACCGTGCTGGCCCTCCGCCGGTAGCTCTTCTGCTGCGCTGGCGAGACCTCGCGGCCGCCCCGGCGCAGCCCGAGCAGCACGGCGGCCTCGAGCCGCTGCCCGAGCGACGCGATGGTGCGCGCGACGTGCTCGCGCAGGCTGCCGCCATTCATGCCCATCCGGTGCGACTCGGGAAAGAGCACCTCGATCAGCTCCTCGACGATGAGCCGGATGTCCTGCCGGGTCGGGAGCGGTCCCTCCGAGGCCAGCCCTTCCCGGAGGCCGGCGGCCGCCGAGAGGATCGCATCCGCGAGGTCCAGATCGCCGGCGACGAGGGTCGCTGCCGGATCCGGGGCGGTGACCACGACCTTCTCCGCAGGCGAAGGAACGGGTGAGCCCTTTGCCGCCGGCGGCACGCCCCGATGGGGCCGCTGCGCCGCACGTCCCCGCCCGGCGCCACGGACCGCGACCAGGCGCCCGTCGCGGGCCGACGCGCCTGCATCCCCGCCCGCTGCTCTTCCGCGCGCTCCCCTCATGGTCTCCTCATGTGAGCCCGCTCGGGGTCCCGTTCGGGCCCGTGCTCGGGCTCGCCGTCTTGTCGGCCGCCGGGTGCGCGAGCGCGTGCGCACGCACTGCCTGCGCCAGCTTCCCGAGGACCTCGTCGTGTCTGGCCTCGGCCACTGTGACCCGGGTGGGCATGCCCCCGCCGAGCTGAAACATCTTGACGAAGTCGAACCCCGAGTCGAAGTCCGCGGCGATGGTCAGCGAGCCCGAATCCCGCACCACCGAGACCGGGGCCCGCTCCTGT
>Ga0265318_10000289_pt1 | contig 41070 bp, 35 predicted proteins | sample 4821metaG_FD_192431 | JGI IMG/M metagenome (GOLD analysis project Ga0265318, IMG submission 192431) | Rhizosphere microbial communities from Carex aquatilis grown in University of Washington, Seatle, WA, United States - 4-8-21 metaG | ecosystem: Host-associated > Plants > Roots > Rhizosphere >... | reverse complement strand
CGCCCTGCGGGGTCCGCGCCCCGCCGAGGACGGGCTCTCGGTGCAGACCCTGATCCAGATCCCCCTGCACCGGTTCGAGCTCGTCCGCCGCTGCAATCAACTGGTGTTGCTCGCGACCTTGCGCCTGCTGATGCTACGGGAGAAGGTCAGCCGGCCCATCACCTGGTTCGTGGTGCCGCACATGGCGCCGGTGGTCGGGCGTCTCGGCGAGCGCCTCTCGGTGTACTACTGCATCGACGACTACGCGTCGCTGCCCGACGTCGATGTCGCCGCCATCCGGCGGATGGACGACGAGCTCACGCGCAAGGCCGATCTTGTGTTCGTGGCCTCGGACACCTTGCTCGAGGGGAAGCTGGCGCTGAACCCGCACACCCACGTCAGCCCGCACGGGGTGGACTTCGACCACTTCGTCAAGGCGCAGTCCCCCGAGCTCGACATCCCCACCGACGCCCGCCCGTCCGGCGCGGCCGCCGGTGGCCCGGTGATCGGCTTCTTCGGACTGATCGAGCGCTGGATCGATCTCGATCTCGTGGCGTACCTGGCGGATCAGAGGCCCGGGTGGACCTTCCTCATGATCGGACGGGTGGCCATCCCCGACGAGGAGGTGCCGAAGCGCCCCAACATCGTCTACCTCGGACGGCGCCCCTACGAGTCGTTGCCCGCCTACGGCAAGACCTTCACCGCCGCCATCATCCCCTATCGGCTGACCCAGCAGGTCCTCCACGCGAACCCCATCAAGCTGCGCGAATATCTGGCCATGGGTCGCCCCATCGTCTCGGTCAGCACGCCTGAGATCGACAAGTTCAGCGACCTCGTGGCGGTGGCCCGGACCCGCGAGGAGTTCCTGGCCCGCCTCGATCACGCCGTCACGGTGGGCCTGTCCCCGGCGGAGGTTGCCGAGCACACGCGACGCGCCTCCACCATGACCTGGAACGCTCGCCTCGAGCAGGTCATGCAGGTCGTCACCCGCGCCCTGCGCGGATGACGTCACCTTCGTCACCGGAACTTTGACGGCTCCCGTGCCGCGGGTGTCGCGGCCGGCTGATGTGCCGCCGAGGGCCTGCCACCGAGGGCCTGCCCGAAGGCCTTATCGATCGCCGCCTCGGCCAGCGGCGCCATGATGGCGTAGCCGGCTGCGTTCGGGTGCAGGCCGTCGTCGGCGAGCTGCCTCTTCAGCATGCCCCGCTCGTCGACCATCGCCGAGAAGTAGTCGAGGTACACGGCGGCACCTCCCGCGGCGCAGGTGGCCTTCAACCATCGGTTGAGGGCCTCGATCTTCTCCGGGGGGCGCAGAGGAAACGCCAGCTGGGATTGGGGCGTGTCATTGTGAACGGGAAGGATCGACGCGAGGACGACCCGGATGCCGTGCGCGCGCGCCAGCTCCAGCAGCGACGCGAAGTTCGCCTCGATCGCCTCGATGGTCATGGGCCCGGTGTTGCCCGCGAGATCGTTGGTGCCCGCCAGGATCACCACGACCTTGGGGTCGAGGTCGATCACGTCCTGACGAAAGCGGAGCAACATCTGGGAGGTCGTCTGGCCGCCGATGCCCCGGTTGACGTAGCTCTTTCCCGGGAAGGCTCGGTCCAGGTGCCAGAGATCGGTGATCGAGTCACCAAAGAACACCACCCGGTTCTCGCCGGCCGCCGGCGCCTTCAGCCGGGCGTTGGCCGCGCGATAGCGGCCGAGCTCGCCGAAGTCGTTCAGGTAGATGGCCATCCGACCTCTCCGCCATTCCTCCAATCGCTGGACCGCCAGCGATGGCTCGGCGGCCACCACCGTGGCCGCGGCCAGGCAAGGGCCGAGCCCCAGCAACACGGATGCAGCATCGAGCCAGCGACGCACCATGGGCACCCCTCAGGTGTTCGGCGCCGCCACGGCGCCGTAGAGGGCAACCACACCGCGATCGTTCGAGAAGCCGCTGTCCCTGACGTCACTACCCGAATCGACGCCGGCGTCGGTACCTGGGGAGATCTGGTCCGCGGGAACATCGGCGCTGGTGTCGGCGGCGACGTCGCCACGGGTATCGGCGCTGCCGTCGGCGGCGGCGAAGTCGCCACTGGCGTCGGCGGTGGCATCGCCGCTCGCATCGGCGGGGCGACCGTCCGGGGTCGCACCGGCCTCGAGCGAGGCGGCGTCGGCGGCTGGCGCCCCGTAGACCGGGGTGGCCACGGTCTTCTCGCAGGCGGCGCCACCGATCAGCGTGGCGCCCGCCGCCCACAAGGCGGCACGGCTCATCCGTCCGAGCGGCTTTGCCGCCTTGCCCGTCGTCCCCGCGGTCAGGCCCTGACCGGCGCCAGGCGGCGCCGAAGCGCAGGCGCAAAATGGGCACGTGGCCTCCGAAGCCCGGATGTGCCTCTGGCAGCGGGGACAGGGAAACAGACTAGCCATGACCGACCTCCTCCACGATGATCTCGAAATGGCCGCGGTCGAACGGTTCGCCCGGAGCGCGCTCCACCTGAACCAGGCGCTCGCGCAGGCCGCGGCTCTGCATCTCGAGCGCCCGGTGATGGCACAGGGGGTTGTTCCCCGCCTTGCCAAGCAAGCTGAACCCCGTCCACGTGCATCCGGCGCGACACTCGTCCGCATAGTAGCAGGTGCGGCAATAGCCCCACAGATCGTCGACCGTCCGGTCGCGCATCACCCGCAGCGGCGCCGACCGCTCCCAGATGTCCCGCAACGAGGCGTCGCGGATGTTGCCCCCCGTCCACGGCACCGTCTGTAGCGACGGGCACCCCTTGATGGCGCCGTCTGCCTCGATGCCGAGGGTTGTGCACCCCGCGCCGCACGACCCCATGTGGCCGCGCGGCAAGTGTCCGCGCAGCGCCGATTCGTATGGACCGAAGTAGCCGACGTTGTTGCCGGGCCACAGGGAGATCCCCGCGGCCGCACATCGCTCCTTGAGGCCGCCGAGGAGCGGGAAGAGCTCCAGGAGCTCGTACGGTTGAAGCAGGAGCTCGGGGATGTCGGCCCCACGCCCCATGGCCACCGTGAGCTGGATCTGCCAGGCGTGTCCGCCGAGCTCGATCAACGTCTCCAGGATATCGGACAGCTCCGCCATGGACAGGCGATTGATCTGCGTGTTCACCGACACCGCGACGCCGGCGGCCCGCAGGTTGCGAGCGGCGGCCAGCGCCGCCCGGTACGATCCCGCGACCCCGCGGAGCCGATCGTGGGTGGCCTCGTTCCCGTCGATCGACACGCTGGCGCTCTGCAGCCCAGCGGCGGCCGCGGCGGCCGCCCGCTCCGCGGTCATCCCACGTCCCCCCGTGGTCATCGTGCATTGCATTCCGGCGGCGCGGATCGCGGCGATGAGCTCGACCCAGTCGGGGCGCAGATAGGCCTCGCCCCCGATGACCGTCACCTCGAGGACCCCGAGGTCCGCCATCTGCCGCACCAGATCCAGACATTCGGCGGTGTCGAGCTCGTCGGGGCGTTCGCGGCCCGCGCGCGAGCCGCAGTGCCGGCAGGCGAGATCACACTTCAACGTGGTCTCCCAGACCGCGTAGACGGGTCGCCACCGCCGGTCCGTCTCCCGGATATCGGACGCGAGCGGCAGGTGGCGCAGGCCCCGGGGAGCCTTCGGCACCAGCGGCAACGAGCGACCATTCGCGGGCGAAACCACGGCCAAGGGAGTATAGACCCGCCCGGGCGCCCGTTCTCGCGAGCGTCTCGGACGCAGCCGCCAGAGGTGCATGCCCGCCCCCGCATCCCACGGGATGGGCGCAGCTCCCACCTTTCGGGAAACGTCGGCCCGGCTGGCGCACACATCTCGTCGTCGCCAGTCGTCGCCAAATGAAGCAACAGGACCAAAATGCGTTACTCTCAAGCCCGAGGGGACGACACATGCAGGAACGGATCGCAGTGATTGGTCTTGGATACGTCGGGTTGCCGGTGGCCCTGGCCTTCGCACGGAAGTTCCCGGGCGCCATCGGGTTCGACGTGAACAAGGAGAAGGTCGAAGAGCTCCGCCGCGGGTTCGATCGCAACCAGGAGGTCCCGGAGAGCACGCTCAAGGGGACCTCGCTGACCCTGACCAGCGACGTCGCCGATCTCAAATCGGTGACGTTCTTCGTGGTCGCCGTGCCGACGCCCGTCGACCACAACAACGTCCCCGATCTCACCCCGGTCGTGAAGGCCTCGGAGACCGTCGGACGGGGCCTCAGCAAGGGCGCCGTCGTTGTCTACGAGTCCACCGTCTACCCGGGCGTCACGGAGGACATCTGTGGTCCGATCCTCGCCCGCGTCTCGGGGCTCGCCCAGGGGAAGGACTTCAAGCTCGGCTACTCGCCTGAGCGGATCAACCCCGGCGACAAGGAGCACACCCTCGAGCGCATCGTGAAGGTCGTCTCGGGCGAGGACCCGGCCACGCTGGAGCGGGTCGCCGCCGCCTATGGTGGCATCATCGAGGCCGGGGTCTTCCGCGCCGCCTCGATCAAGGTGGCCGAGGCCGCCAAGGTCATCGAGAACACCCAGCGCGATCTCAACATCGCGCTCATGAACGAGCTCGCCATCATCTTCGAGCGGCTCGACATCCGCACCGCCGACGTGCTCGACGCCGCCGGCACCAAGTGGAACTTCCTCAAGTTCCGCCCCGGGCTGGTGGGCGGACACTGCATCGGGGTCGATCCCTACTACCTGACGATGAAGGCCCAGCAGCTCGGCTACCAGCCCGAGGTGATCCTCGCCGGTCGGCGCATCAACAACAACGTCGGCCCATACCTGGCCCAGCGCCTGGTCAAGATGCTCATCAACCAGGGGTTCCCGGTGAAGGGGGCGCGGGTGGGGGTGCTGGGCCTGACGTTCAAGGAGGACTGCAACGATCTGCGCAACAGCAAGGTCCCCGACATCCTGACCGAGCTGCGCGAGTACGGCATCGAGGCCCTGATCCACGACAGCCGCGGCAACCCCGCCGAGGCCAAGCACGAGTACGGCCTCGAGCTCTCCCACCTCGAGGCGTACAAGGATCTCGACGGCCTCATCGTGGCGGTCAGCCACAAGGAGTACATCCAGCTCGGGCAGAGCAAGCTCCTCGGCATGCTCCGCGACAACGGCTGCTTCATCGACGTCAAGAGCGTCTTCTCGCCGGCCAAGATGGATCGCGGAATCCAGTACTGGAGCCTCTGAGGACCTCGCGCCGCGATGGCGGGAACCTCGCGAGACGCATCGTCCGAGCACCGGCCCATCGATCTGAGACGCCCGTCACGCAATTTGCCTATGGCGCATCGCGCAGCGACCTGGCATTGGATCGCCCGGCCTCCCCGGTGCTAAAAGTGGCTCGATCGGGGAAGCATCGCGGGCCGGTTCCTCCGGACCGGGGTCACCGAATATCCGAAGCACACGAAGCACGCGAAGCGCGCGCCTCGGCGGGGTTCAATCGAAGGAGGAGTCCATGTCCACCGTCCGTCGGAATCAGCAGGGCGTCGAGATGACGCGGGCAGCGACCTCGGCATCAAGGCTCGCCCGGAGGGCCCGGGCCATTGGACTCGGCTCGGCGTGTCTCTTCGCGGTCGCCTGTGGCTCGAGCGGCAGCGACACGAGTGGAGGCTCAGGCGGCTCGTCCACCGGGAGCGGCGGAAGTCTCGCCAGCGGCAGCGGCGGAAGCACGAGCTCGGGCAGCGGCGGAAACGTCAGCACCGGAAGCGGAGGCAGTGTCTTTCTGGGGAGCGGCGGGGCCACCGGGAGTGGGGGAAGCACGAGCAGCGGCGGCAGCCCCGGCTCTGGCGGGACCACGAGCAGCGGCGGCACCCCTGGTACGGGCGGGAGCAGCACCGGCAGCGGCGGGCTCACGGCCGCTGGCGGTGGCACCGCCACGGGCAGCGGTGGCGCCGGTACAGGAAATGGAGGGAGCAGCGCTGCCGGCGGTTGTCCCACCGGAGCTGCCTTCTGTGACGACTTCGAAGCGAGCAGCACGCTCGGGCCCGCCTGGACCATGGACAACACCCTGAAGGGCACAATCGGTGTGGTCAGCACCTTCACCACCACCCCGGGGCCGAAGACGGCCCACTCAGGAAAGAACGCCGTCCAGATCACGGTCCCCACCTCGAGCGGCTACGCGATGATCGTCACGAAGATGGGCGTCCCGACGCCGCCGTCGACCACCGGCTACTGGGCCCGGGCCTGGATCTACTTCGAGACCTCGGCCACCGATGCAGGCCACTGCGTGATGATCGAGGGCTCCACGGGTCTGGCTGCCGATCTCCAGAATCATGGTGCGCGCCCGCTCAACACCACGCGGGGCAACATGGAGATCAACATCGATCCAGTCGGCGCCGGAGAGGCCAGCTCGGCCGCCACGATGCCGCTCCCCCGGGGCGCGTGGACGTGCTTCGAATGGCAGATCTCCGCCACGGGCGGCACCGGTGACATCGGGCTCTATGCAGGAGGCACGGCGGTGGCCACCCTCAAGAACCAGCCGATCCAGGCCCTGACCGAGAACCGGATCGGGTACGAGCGTTACGGGAACGGGGGGGCAGGCAACCTCTGGATCGACGATTACGCCATCGGGCCGGCCCGCCTCGGTTGCATGTAGCGCCGAGGCACAGGCTCCGCTCCCGAGCGCGGGGGCGGCGAAGGCGACCCGGTCTCGCCGCTCCCACTGGCCGCTTTTCTCGACGTGAGCCAGCCCCGGTGGCTACTCGAACATGGTGACGCCGGCCAGCGGCGCCGGGGCGATCTGCTCGATGGCCCGGCGCAGGCTGCGCTCGTCGGACTGGCCCTTGCGCGCCGCGAACACCACCGCGTCAGCGGTGTCTTGCATCAGGTTCACGTCCCCGCCGGTGAGGACCGAGGGCGCGTCGATGATCACGTAGTCGAACGCCTGGCGAAAACGGTCCAGCGCCGCGGTGAATCCTCCCCAGTCGTTGAAGCTCGTGCCGAGCCCGGTCACCGCGCCGCCGCAGCGCCCGCAAAATCGCGCCTCGGCGGGCAGCGCCACGCCGCACTTGATGCAGCCATTCACCTCGGCCGCCATGATGTAGAGCGGGGGCGGTCCCACCTGCACCAGCACCCACGGCTCCTCTGGATTGCGGCGGTGCCGGAAGATCTGGGACCGGAAGCCCGACGGGATGTCGAACCCGAACAGGCCGGCGATGGCCACCCGCCGAAAATTCGCCTCGAGCAGCAGCACCCGGTGGCGCCCGAGCTCCGAGAACGCCAGGGCCAGGTTCACGGCCAGGGTGGTCTTCCCCTCGCCGACGTGGGCGCTGGTGCACAGGATGGTTCGGGCGTCCCCGCGGTCGATGAGGCGCTGCCGCAGCAGCCGGAAGCTCGCGGGGCGCTTGGCCTCCTGATCGGCGAAGGCCAGCCGGGTGTCGAACGGCGGCTTCGGCACGAAGCGAACGAAGCAGATGCCGCGGTCCCCATCGCGGGTGGCGAGCGCCGTGACCGGCTGGTCCTGCGTGTGGGTCGCCGCCTCGGTCCGTCGGTCTCGCCCGGTGCCGTCGCCGGTCACGAAGATCGCGGAGGGCCGATAGGAACGGCCGCTGCCGTTGTTGTCTTCAGCCACCTTTTCCCGTCAGCCTCGGCACGACCACCACGATGTCGGCGTGAACGGCCTTGAGCAGGTCATGCGCGTCGTACACGCGGCGATCGAACAAGCCGGCCACGATGGCCGCCAGCAGCCCCAGAAGGGCCGAGCCCACCGCCCCGGCCACCGCCACCTTCGTTCGCCCACCCGAGACCGGACGCAGGGGCTTGAAGGGGGGATCGGTGATGACCAGCCCCCCCGCTTGATTGCCAGCCACCAGGGTGGCCATGAGCTGGGCCTGAAACTGCTTGCTCTCCATCTGTTGCTGCCGGTCACGCGCCTCGGCGACCGATCGCGAGAGCTGGGTGAACTCGGTGTCCACCGAGACGATGGTCTTCTCGTCCCGCTTGACCTCGACCTTGGGCAAGGCCCGCGCCCGCACCGAGGCGATCTGGCTCCGGATGGCCCCGAGCGCCCGCCGCAGCGAGGCCACCTGCGCCGAGTTCCCCGGCGCCTCCTCGACCGGCGGCGGGGCCTGCGAGCGGGCGGCGGCCGCCGCCGCCAGGCTGGCGGTCGCGGCCGCCCGTGCCTGGCGAACGGCAGCCTCGGCCTGCTGCACGTGCGCCACCGCCGCCTTCACGTCGGGGTGCTCGTTGGTGTAGCGGCCCTGCTTGTCGGCCAGATCGGCCTCCGCCGCGTGCAGATCCGCCTCGGCCCGGGCCTGGGCCGCGGCGATCGACGGATCCAATGAGAGCGGACCGGCCGGACCGGGGCCCGGGCGCCGAAGGGCGTTCGCCAGCTGGTCCTCGATGGTCGCCGCCTGCATCTCGAGCGTGGCGACCTCGCCCGAGCTCGAGCCACCCGCTCGGTCGCCGGTGGTCGCGCGGATGGTGCCACCCGTGGTGGTCGCCTCGTTGGCCAGCTCCGGGTGCCTGGACAGGAACCCGGCCAGCGCCCCTTCCCGGGCGTGCAGCTCCTCGTCGGCCCGGCGGCGCTCGCGATCGAGGAAGCCCTTGGCGTCGTCGGCGTCCTTCTGCCGGCGTTTCGCGTCGTCGTCGATGATCGACTTCAGCAAGTACGCCAGCACCTCCTGCGAGCGCTCGCGCGAGTCCATGTCGAACGAGACCCGGAAGGTGTATCCCTCGCGGCCAGCCACCTTGAGCCGCGCCCGCATCTCCTCGACCGCGTCCACCATGCCCCGACGATCCACCGTGGCCGGGTACAGCTTGAGCTCGGTGATGATCCCCTCGAGCCGCTGACGGGAGGTCACCATGTCCTGCAGCCGCGCGGCCACTTGACGAGGCGACTCGCCGACGTTGGCCGCGAGGCTCGCCGTCGCCGGCTCGTACATCACCACCGCCTCCGACCGGTAGATGCGGCTCGTCGCCAGGACCGCGGCCGCGGTCCCGAGGAGGCCGAGCCCGAGGGCGACGATCCCGAACCACTTGGCACGGAGCACGCGGGGCAGGAACGCGACCGCCACCGACATCAGATCCCGGGGAGGAGAATCGCCTGCACTCATGCGTGGCCGCAACTATACACGGGTCGCCCCGTGGGTCGTCGCCTCGACCCGGCCGAGGATCACCACGCCCATGGCCGCCAGATCTCGCGCGTCGAGCACCCGGGGATCGAAGGCCCCCGCCAGCAGGGCCGCTGCGAACAGCGCGAACGGGAGCGCCAGCAGCCCCGAGACGACGAGCCCGAGCGGGCTGCGAAACTGATCACCCGGGTACTGCCCGGGATCCACCAGCTCGAAGCGCAAGCTCTGGTTGGCCTCGAGCGCCTCCCGGGCCAGCCGCGCCCCACCCGCCTCGCGGATGGCGGACTCGACGTCCCGCTCGATCGCGGCCGAGGTCACGGGCGCGGAACCCACCTGCGGCCGGTCGCCCGGACGTGCCGCGCTCATGCCCCGCGCCCCGGCGCCAAGACCGCGCGCGGCCTCCCCGATCGCTTCGGCCTGGGCGGCGGCCCGCTCCCGGCGGCCGCGCTCGGAGCGCATGATGAGATCCGCCAGCTCGTGCGCGACATTCCAGGAGACATCGGCCACCGACGAACGAAACGTGAGCTCCATTCGCACCGAGCGCGGGGGGGTCTTGTCGTCCCGATCCTCGACGAAGTCGTTCTCGGAGATCCTGAGGGACATGGCCTCGAGGAGATCCGTCACCGGATCGCTCGCCGTCGCTCGTTTGACCGCGGGGTTCGCCGGGGACCGGGCCGAGGCACTCGGCCCATCGGCGACGCGAGCCAGGTTGGCGTGGGAGAACGCCAGGTCGAAGATGTAAGCGCGCAGGGCCCGCGACGACAGGGTCTCGGGCGCCGCACCGGCTTCCCTTTCCGAGATACGAAACACCACGGTGGTCGCGAATGGCGACGGGTGCTCGAGCTTCCAGGCGACCGTCCCGGCACACAGGAGCACCACGAGCCCCGTCCAGATCGGCCACGACGCCCGGGCCCGGGAGAGCAGCCGCGCGGTCGCCCGCCCGATCGCCCCGCGCAAGGTCGGCTCGCGCTCGGTCCACGGGATGACGGGCGCCGCCGCCGCGCTGGCTGGATCCCCGCCAGCCGGAAGTCTGTCGCGAGGCGCGCGCCCCGAAGGGGGCCGGCCCGGAGGCCGGGCCGGCTCCTCGGCCTGGCCCCGCTCGAACCCCGACGCGTAGGGATTCACGTCACGTCACCCCGGCTCGCGGCTCGCCGGCGGGATGGCAAAAAGGTGTGTGAGGCACCGGACATGGGGCCGACGATTATATCGATTGCTCGCCCCGGGAAACAGCGACAACCCTGCGCCGAGGCTCGGAGACGATGCCCCGATCGCGGCCGCGCGTGGGGCGGGGAGCGTGGGGCGGGGGCGAGGCCGAGGCCGAGGACGTCCTTCGGTCCGTGCTCAGATCTGCAGACCGAGGACGGCGACGTCGTCGCGCTCGACCGCCGCGCCGTCGACGGTCGCCGCGATCCTTCGCACAATCTCCCCGATGTCGTGGGGGCCGGTCGCGAGCAAGCTCCGTAACCCCTCCTCACCCTCGCGCCAGCTGGAGGACCCGAGGTCATGGGCCGAGAAGATCTCCGAGACGCCATCGGTGGTCAGAAGGAGGATGTCTCCCGCGAGTGCCGGCAGCCGCTCCTCCTCGTAGAAGGCATCGGCCAGCACGCCGACCGGAGCGCCCGACAGCCCGGAGATCGGCAGGACCTCGCCGCGCGCGCGCCGGAGCAGCGGGAAGACGTGTCCGGCGTTGGCGACGGTCCACTGCCCCTTGTCGAGATCGAGCGCGGCACAGACCACGGTCACGAACCGGTCGTCCCCCATCCAGGTCGGCAGCGCGCGGTTGAGCCCGGTCAGCACCTCCGCGGGGCTCGCGCCGCCGGTCACGAGGCGCCTCAGCTCGGAGCTGACCCGCGACATCATGAGCGCGGCCGTCACTCCCTTTCCCGAGACGTCGCCGATGGCGACCATCACGCGGCCCCCACCGAGATCGACCACGTCGTAGAAGTCACCGCCGACCGCGAAGGCCGGGAGGTAGCGCGCCACCACGCGCACGCGGCCCGCCTGGAGCTCCCGCACCTCGGGCAAGAGACGGCTTTGGACCTGCCGTGCGCAGGCCATGTCGACCTGGCTCCAGGCCGCGGCGCGCTTGGCCTTGCGGCGCACGCGCGGCAAGAGATTCCCGACCGCCATCCCGAGCTCGGCCAGGTGGGCGAGATCGCGCGCGCCGAAGTCGGGTGCGCCCGGACGCCGCTGGACCACGAGGAAGCCCTCGAAGGTGGCCCCGGCCGCGACGAGCGGCACCGACATCATCGAGCCACGACCGCCGCCGAGCTCCCGCGCCATCAGCAACGGGCGGAACACCATCACACCGGGTGGAGCGACCCTCGACCACTCGCGCCGCAGAAGCGCGACCACCCCGGCGGTGGCCCGGCTCTCACGCACGCTGCGGAGCCCGACCCGCGGGACCAGCGTCAGCAGATCGGCCTCGGCCATGTCCGTCCACACCAGCCCCAGAGCCACCGACAGCCGCTGGACCAGCTCGCGCGGGGACTCCACCTCTCCGAGCGCGGCCACGATCTGGTTCACCGGGATGAGACGCGACGAATCGCTCTCGAGCAGGTCACCGGTGCCCACCAGCGGTGGAGCGAGTCCCTGGACGTCATTGAATGCTCGCATCGTTCCCGCTCCCCCAAACAAGTCGATGTGGACAGACAATCCTAAGTATATGGAATTACATACGAATCACACCGACACCAGCACAGATGTACGGTGGATTACCACATATCTGGGCTGTCGAGTGTGGCCGCAGGGTCCGGGCGTTGTCAACGACATCTTGACGGGCCGGAATCAATCTTGACCGAACCTGCCCACGACCTTACGCGGGCAGGGGCCGATTTCTGACCTCGGTCCTTGGCGTCAATTCTGCGACGAGCCGGACTGGACCGGCACGGGCGGGACGCCGTCACCGTCGGTCATGACCCGGTCGAGGCGCAGCAGTCGAAAGATGGCGAGGGGCTGATCCTGGAGCCCGATCACCCGCACCGCCCCCCCCTGCGCACGCACCCGCTTGTACAGCGAGACCAGCGCCCCCACACCGGAGCTGTCGACCATCCGCAGGCGCGAGAGGTCCACCTGCACCAGCCGAGGTCGCCTGTTCACGAGCCCATCCAGCTCTGGACGCAAGTCGGAGACACTCACGGCGTCGAGCTCGCCTCGGATGGCCAGCCGTATCATTCCGTCTTCGCTCGTGGAGATCTCGAACGTCATTCTTCACCTTCCGTCTTGCGGCCAATCTCTGGTTCTTCGCGCCCGGTTCTCAGCGTCTTCGAGAGGGTCAGAACGTTCGGCTGACCGGGGCGATAGCTCATGTCCATGAATGATTGCATGATGTACAGGCCGAGCCCGTTCTCCGGCAGTCGATCGAGATCCGGAACCGGGACGGTCTTCGGGTCGAAGGGCAATCCCCAGTCGCTGAGATCGATGTCGATCCGCCCCGACGAGATCCGCACGTCGATCTGGATCAGCCCCTCGGAGTTCCCGCGATAGCCGTGCTGAACGACGTTGTTGAACGCCTCGCCGAAGGCCGAGACGACCTCCATCTGGAAGTCGTTCCACACTGGCCCAAACGGCCGCGCCGTGACCAATTTGCACGCGGCCGACACCGCCCGGAGCGCCACGTCCCGGTGGGAGAGCGAGCCGAGCAGCTCGATGCGAATCACCTCAGTGGCCGGTCTCCAAGTTTTCCGCAAGGGGTACCCAGGCGACGGGTTTTCGGTGTACCTTGGCGATGTGGACAGCTCGGTACGAATCGCCAAGCGATTGATCGACATCGTTGGATCATCTTTCGGCCTCGCCATTACATTACCCCTGTTTCCAGTGGTTGCCGCCGCAGTCTACATCGATTCCCCGGGCCCCGTGTTCTTTCGCCAGCGCCGTGCGGGCGAGCTCCTGCCCGATGAATCGGGCAGCGACGCCCGTTCCCCGCGTCCGAAGTTCCGAGAATTCTTCATGCTGAAGTTCCGGTCGATGCGCACGGACGCCGACAAGATGTCGAACGCGATCGTGACCGAAGCCGGCGACCCACGGGTGACCCGGGTCGGGCGCTTCATCCGCAAGACCCGGCTCGACGAGCTCCCCCAGTTCATCAATGTCCTGCGCGGGGACATGAGCCTGGTGGGGCCCCGCCCGGAGCGACCGGAGCTGGCCGAGCAGCTCGCGATGACCATCCCGTACTTCGAGGAGCGCATGCGCGGAATCAAGCCGGGGATCACCGGGCTCGCCCAGATCTCCCTCGGGTACTCGGGCAAGGCGCTGCCCGGCAGTCCCCTCGAGCCTTTCGAGAAGGACATGACCAATCCCTTCAAGGTCGAGGGAGCGGACGATGCGTTGGCTGATCATATGCGGATGAAGTTACTTTACGACCTGGCCTACACCGCATCGGCAGAACACCTGCGAACTTTCATCCCGATGGAGCTTTCCATCATGGTGAAGACCCCGATCGTCATGTTGCGCGCCCGCGGCACCTGACGGCGGACAGGGCGGCGGGCCTCGGGAGAGCAGGCCTCCTCGATACGCTGCCATCGTCGCCCAACTTCTGCGGTGCAGGGCGGCTTTTGTGTTATCTCAGGGGCCATGTCGACGTCCGCCTCCACGTCCATGTCCATGTCGAGCACTCCCCGCCGGTCGCGCCGCACGGGCCTGGCCTTGACCCTGGTCCTGTGGGGCGCGGGGTGGGGAATTTCCGGATGTGCCACGACCCACCCCCCGTACGACTACGCCTCCGAGCCTGACCCGCGGAAGCACGACTTCGTTCTCGGGCCTTCGGATGTGCTCCGAGTCTCGGTGTGGCGCAATCCGGACCTGTCCGCCGATCCGGTGGTGCGGCCGGACGGGACGATCACCTTGCCGCTGGTCGGGGATCTGCGGGCCGCGGGAATGACCCCGACCCAGGTGCGACAGGAGATCGAGCGGCGCCTCAAGGCCTACGTCAAGGACGAGGCGGCCATCGTCACGGTCGCGGTGACGGCCATCAACAGCTACCGCTTCGTCATCTCCGGGAACGTCGAGAAGCCCGGGGCCTATTCGGCCAACCACTACGTCACGGTGTCGGAGGCCATCACCCTCGCGGGCGGTCCGACCCGGCTCGCCACCCCGGAGAACACGCTGATCCTGCGCTCGAACAACCCCGGAGAGCCTCCGCGCCGGATCCCGGTCGACTACCCGCAGGTCTTGAACGGGAGGCGCTCACAGGAGGATCTGGTGCTGCTGGCGGGCGATACCGTCTACGTCCCGTAGCGCGCCATGCCGCCGCTCTCCGATGCGACCGGGCGTGGCCTCCCGAGGACCTGCGGCGCCAGGCTGGGCCTCGGCCTCGCCGTCGTGCTCGTCCTCGGCCTCGGTGTCGGGGTCACGTCCCCCCGCGGCGCCCTCGCCGTGCTGGCGACGGTCAGTCCGTCGGTGACCGCGGGCGTCTCCAACACCGAGACGCAGGGCCAGAGCCAGCCCGCGGCGACCAGCGGCACCCCGGCGCTCTCCGGAAACGAGGCATTCGCGGGGGTGAACGTCGCGGCCCAGCTCCAGCTCACCGGGGCCCGCTCGGTCCACCGCGTCGGGTACGGGTACCGGCTGATCCACTACTTCGGGACCCGCACCGACCAGTCGCATTCGGCGCTGTGGCTGTCGGAGCTCACCCTCGGTCCGCGCGTCACGTTGCAGGTGGGGGCCGATGGCTCGATCTATGGCTTTGGCGCGCCCATCGCGACCACCCCGGCCACCGCCGCCGTCGGGTCGACCCTGCCCGTCGACACGACCGTGGTGACCGGCGACGCGACCGAGGGGCTGACCTACCAGCCGAATGGCTCCGAGCACTACGCCCAGTCTCTGCTGGTGGGCTACGTCCGGCCGCTGCACACGGGAGGGAGCGTCCCGGAATCGCTGCGCGTCTCAGCCTCCATTCGCGGGGAGCACATCGCTGGTGTGACCGCGTACAGCCTCGGCCTCTCCGCCGAGGAGTTCCGGATCCTCTCCCAGGCGCCCTTGCTGCTGGTCGCCGGGCAGGTCACGCCGCCGACCGATCAGGCGGTGTCGCTGGAGGCGCTGCTCGGATGGCGCCGCGAGCTGTCGCTCACCACCAACGTCAGCGTGGAGGCGGGCGCCATGACCATCATCGGCGTCGGCGACCAGCCGGCCTGGGCGCCGGCGCTGATCGCGAGCGGCAACTACCGCTGGCTGCCCTGGTACACCACCCTCAGCCTCTCCCAGCAACCGCTGGTCAATCCCTACCTCGGACAGGTCCTCATCGCGGACGTCGCCAGCCTGCGCCTGCTCTTGCCGCTCGATGTCCAGGAGTCGTGGGTCGCGGTGGCGCTCGGCGGCTACACCTATACGCGGCTCATCTCGCCCACCCACGACGTCTTCCTGTCCGACAAGGCCTACAGCCTGGTGCAGCTCGGCCTGTCGCTCGCCTACCGGTTCAGGCGGGTGCCGTTCTTCGCCAGCCTCGACTATACGGACACCGATCAAAGCGGCGCCACCACGGCGGCCGGGATCTTTCCCAGCAGCCACCGGCGGCTGCTGAGCGTGAACTTCGGAGGCAACTTCGCCTGGGGCGAGGGCAACCACGGGCTCGCGCGGCCGGAGGGCCCGCTCGGTCCCTCTGGATCCCGGAAGGGCCCGCCGGCCGCGGCGGGGGGGCCATCAGGGCAACCGTGAACGCGAGATGACGGCGACCAAGAACGCGACCGTGGACGCGACCGTGAACGCCACCGTGCCGGCACCCATGATAGCGTCAGCCGCATGCCCGTCATGAGCGGCCGGCCGCCGGTCCCCCTCGCCCTGTTGAAGGCGATGCGACCCAAGCAGTGGATCAAGAACCTGCTGGTGTTCGCGGGCTTCGTCTTCACCATGAACGAGCAATGGCGACCCTTCACCCCCCTCATGTGGGAGCTGCTGGCCCGCTCGGCGGGGGCGTTCTGGCTGTTCTCGCTGCTGTCGAGCTCGATCTACCTGCTCAACGATACCCTCGACGTCGAGAAGGATCGCGAGCACCCCGTCAAGCGCAACCGCCCCATCGCCTCTGGCGTGCTCTCGCCGCGGCTGGCGGTGGCGGTGGCGCTGTTCCTGATCCCCGCCTGCATCGGGCTCGGATACTGGCTGTCGCCCCCCTTCGCCGCGGTGGCGGGCGGGTACGTGCTCATGCAGTTCGCCTACATCCTGGCGCTCAAGCAGGTGGTGCTGATCGACGTGTTCGTGCTGGCCATCGGGTTCGTGATGCGGGCCGTCTCGGGGGCCATGGTGATCGGGGCGGTCATCTCGCCGTGGCTCTACACCGTGACCCTGCTCGGCGCGCTGTTCCTCGGCCTCTGCAAGCGGCGCAACGAGCTCGTGTTGCTCGAGGGGAACGCCGGACAGCACCGCAAGATCCTCGAGCTCTACACCCCCTCCTTGCTCGACAGCCTGACCTCGGTGGGCGCCTCGGCCACCATCATGGCCTACTCCCTGTACACCTTCACCTCGCCGCACATGCCGGCCAACAACCTCATGATGTTGACGATCCCGTTCGTGATCTTCGGCATCTTCCGCTACATGTTCCTCGCCCACGCCCACAACGCGGGCGGCAGCCCGGAGGACGTGTTCCTCCGCGACCGGCCGCTCATCGTGACTATCCTGCTGTGGATCGTCACCACGGCGTCGATCCTCACCCTGCGACGGTCGTAGAGGGGGGCCGCCCGGGGGCAACCGGGGCCGGCTCCGCGGGGGGATTGCGACGGCGCCGGTTGCGGATGATCCCGAGCAGATCCCGCGTGGCCGCGGGCGACAGCACGAAGGCCGCGGCGACGTAGGCCAGCGCGCCGCCCAGCACCTGCAGGCCCAGGATCAACCAGGCCACGTGCAGCCCCGCCCCGAGGAGCAGCGCCCGGATCCCGAACACCGCCCCGGCGAGCGGCCCGCAGGCGAGGAGCGGCGGGATGAGCCGGGAGAAGAAGGTCCACATGGGGATGCCCGACACCGAGCGGGTGAGGTAGATGCCTCCCACCGAGCGCAGGAGGAAGGCGATCCCCACCGCCACGCAGGTCCAGATGGGAGAGATGCGCCCGATGGTCGCGATCAGCGCCATCATCGCCACCAGGGTGAACCACTCGAGGCCGATGAACATGCGCGGTCCGCGCTCGAGGAGCAGAAACGAGGAGGTGGCCCCCACGATGGGGCGGGTGATCGAGAGGGTCGAGAGCACCAGCAGCATGGAGCCTGCCCCCACCCACTTCTTGTTGAGGAACAGGTCGGCCAGGGTCGGCGCCACCACCCCCAGCCCGACCGCGATCGGGAAGGTCACGAGGCCGATGACCCCGAGCGAGCGCACCAGCGAATCGCGTCGTTCTTCGGAGCTCATGTGCGCGAACGACGCCTGCATGACGTCGGTGATCTGCTCCCCGACGTGGATGGCGGGGATGTCGGCCAGGTTGTAGGCGAGGTTGTAGGTGGCCATCACCGCCGGGCCGAAGAAGCGCGACACGAGCAGGTTGTCCCAGCGGCGCGAGGCGAAGTTGGCCAGGCCGCTCAGGGTGACCGCGAACCCGTAACCGGCGATGCGGCCGAGGATGCTGAGGCGCAACCGGGTGAAGAGCAACCACTCCTTGCGATCGACCGACGCCACCATCCCGACGGCCCGGACCGCCGAGCGCGCGAGGTTGCCGATCACGATCGAGATCCCGCCGAAGCCGAGGATGGCCGAGCCGAGCGAGCTCACCGCGTAGGTGATCTCCGCCAGCGACCGGATCAGGCTGGTCCGGCGGAAGGAGAGCCGGCGAATCAGCACCCGCTCCGGCATGAAGGTGATGCGATCGACCAGGGCCGAGAGGGCCAGCCCCGGCACGTACAGGTACATGTGCGGGGTGTCGAACAGGGGTGACAGGGGCTTGCCGAGCACCAGCAGGGCAAAGAATGCGATGATGCCGAGGCCGGCGTGGATGAACGTCGCGTGGAAGAGATCCTCCCGGGTGGCGTTGCGGTTGGTGATGACGTAGATGCCGACCCCGAGGGTGGTGATCTGGTTGATGGTACCGACCACCACCGTCGCGGCCGACACCTCGCCGTAGTCGTCCGGCACCACGAAGCGGATGAGGAGCAAGGTCCCGACCAGCGAGAGCCCCCGGGACAGCAGGCTCGAGCCGATGGTCCAGGCCGCTCCCCGCGCGGCGGTCGTCTCGGTCGAGGACATCTCAGCGTGACGATCCGGAGAACGGATGGACGAGCGGCATGCGCTACATTAACACGCCGGTCGCGCCGCCGGGCTGGTTTCAGAAGAGCGCGCGGAGCGCGCGAAAGTCTCGTCCGCGCGCAGAGCGCGCGGAGCGCGCGCAAGTCGTCCGCGGAGCGCGCGCAAGTCGTCCGCGTGCGCGCGCAAGCAAATCGACCGCGCAGCATCGCCCGCGATGTCGCCCCCGAGCCTGTCGTCCAAGCGGCGGGTGACACCTACACCCCGGGGCCGAAAAGTCGGGCAACGGGGACGAAATGCACGTGGGTTCTTTCCCACGGGCGCCACTCGCTCTATCCTCGACCCCGTGACGATAGGTGCTTCGGTGAAGGGTGACGATGTGGTGTCACGGGCCCGGCGCGTGGCGGGAGAGGTGGCGAGCCGGTTCGCGGGCGACGTCGACGCCAAGGCGCGCTTCCCTTCCGAGACCTTCGAGGCCCTGAAGAAGGAGCGCCTGCTGTCGGCCTCCGTCCCGAAGGAGCTCGGCGGTGCCGGCGCCAGCATGCGCGAGCTCACCGAGATGTGCACGGTGCTGGCCCAGAGCTGCGCCGCGAGCGGCATGGTGCTGGCCATGCACCACATCCAGGTGGCCTGCATCGCTCGCCACGGCCTGTCCGAGCCCTATTTTCGGAGGTACCTGCAGGAGCTGGTCGAGAAGCAGCTGCTCATCGCCTCGATCACCTCGGAGGTCGGGGTGTGGGGCGACACCCGCTCCAGCATCTGCGCGCTCCAGCGCACCGGCGATGGCTTCCGCCTGGACAAGGATGCCACCACGGTGTCCTACGGCGCCCACGCCGACGATCTGCTGGTGACGTGCCGGCGCAACGAGGAGGCACCGCCGAGCGATCAGGTGCTGGTGCTGGTCCGCCAGGGGGACTACACCCTCACGCAGACCACCACCTGGGATACGCTCGGGATGCGGGGCACCTGCAGCCCAGGCTTCAAGCTGACCTCGCGCGGGGGGATCGACCAGGTGGTGCCGGGCTCCTTCGCGGACGCCTCGGCGCAGACGATGGTCTCCTACTCGCACATCCTGTGGGCGGGGGTCTGGTCCGGGATCGCGTCCGAGGCCTTCGGACGCGCCAGCGCCTACGTGCGGTCGGAGGCCCGCAAGACGCCCGGGACGGTGCCTCAGGCCGCTCACCGGCTGGCGGAGGTCGCGGTCCACCTGCAGGAGATGCGCAACAACGTGCTCGGCCAGTGCACCGAGTTCGACGACATCATGGCCCGCCCGGACGGGATGGAGCGCCTGCTCACGATCGGGTGGGCGCTGAAGATGAACAACATCAAGGTGGCGGCCTCCGAGATGGCCCCGCGCATCGTGCACGACGCCCTGCAGATCGTGGGCATCGGCGGGTACAAGAACGACGGCAAGTTCAGCGTCGGCCGCAACTACCGCGACTCGTTGTCGGCCGCCCTGATGATCAGCAACGAGCGCATCTTCGCCAAGACCGCGTCCATGCTGCTGGTCCACAAGGACGACTGAGGGCACACATGAACTACGACATTCCTGGGTTCTACGAGGGGTTGGTCAGCCACGGTCTCATCGTCCCGGTGGGGGTGCAGGGGGCCTTCGGGCGGGGCGCCGTGTTCGAGGACGTGCTCGAGCGCTTCAACGCCCTCATCTCCAGCATCTCGAAGGGGGATGGCGCGGAGGTCTACACCTTCCCGCCGGTGATCGACCGGACCATCCTCGAGCGGGTGGACTACCTCGACTCGTTCCCCCAGCTCGCGGGCTGCGTGCACAGCTTCCTCGGCAAGGAACGGCAGGCCCGCGAGCTCTCGGAGCGCATCCACGCTGGCCAGCCCTGGGGCGAGCTCATGGGCCAGACCGCCGTCAGCCTGAACCCGGCGGCGTGCTATCCGATCTACCCGAGCTTCTCCGGGCGGCTGCCGGAGACGGGGCGCCTCGTGACCATGACCAACTGGGTCTTCCGGCACGAGCCGTCGCCCGAGCCCACCCGCATGCAGTCGTTCCGGGTGCGCGAGTTCGTGCGCGCCGGGACCCCGGACATGGTGGTCGAGTGGCGCGACCAGTGGCTCGAGCGGGGGCTCGAGACCCTGCTCGCGCTCGGGCTGCCGGCCCGCTCGGACGTGGCGTCGGACCCGTTCTTCGGGCGGGCGGGCAAGATGCTGCAGGACGGACAGAAGGCCCAGAAGCTGAAGTTCGAGGTGCTGGTGCCGGTGATCTCGCTCGAAGATCCCACGGCGGTGTGCTCGTTCAACTACCACCAGGACCACTTCGGGCAGGTCTTCGGGATCGAGACCGCCGCCGGCGAGGTGGCCCACACCGCATGCCTCGGCTTCGGCCTCGAGCGGGTGACCATGGCCCTCTTCAAGGCGCACGGCTTCGATCCGAAGCGCTGGCCCCCGGAGGTCCGGAGAATCCTGTGGTCGTGACCGCAGGTCGGTCGGGAGCTCTCGTCCCGGCGCCCCGCCCAGCGGGGCGGGTCGCGCAACCGAGCGGCGCGCCACCGCGCCCGCTGGAGCACCATCCCCGTGACTGACGGTGCCGGGACGCGGATCGCGGTGTTGCCCGAGCTCGACCCATCGACCTATGAGCGCCACCTGCTTCACGCCGAGGACCGGGTCTGGGTCGAGAAGAACTGCTACGTCGACATCTGGATCGAGGTCCTGCACGCGCTCGGGTGCGACCCGATGGCCATGCTGCCTTTCGTGGTGGGCATCGACTTCGAGGGAGATCAGTGGACGTTCTTCAAGCCCCCGCACGAGGAGCTGCGTGGGCTCTACGGGCTCGACGTGCAGGAGCTGAACGTCTGGCGGCCGCTCATCGAGCATGCGCGCGAGCATCTCGGGGCCGGCAAGCTGATCTCCACCGAGGCCGACGCCTTCTGGCTCCCCGATACCCATGGGACCGACTATCGGCGACAGCACACCAAGACCACCATCGTGCTCAACGATCTCGACCTCGACCATCACCGGCTGGGGTACTTCCACAACGCGGGATACTTCGCGGTCGAGGGGGAGGACTTCGACCGGCTGCTGCGAATCGGGGCGGCCCCCGACCCCACCTACATGCCCCTCTTCGCCGAGCTGATCCGCAGCGACCGGATCGTCAGGCGGGAGCCGGCGCGCCTGCGCGCCATGTCCTCGGAGCTGCTGCGCACCCACCTGGCGCGCCGGCCGACGGAGAACCCGGTCCTGCGGTTCGGGCGCCGGTTCGATCGCGACCTCGCCTGGCTGACGGCGGAAGGGCTGGCGTTTTACCATGCGTGGGCCTTCGCGACCGTGCGACAGCTCGGGGCGGCGGCCGAGCTCGCCGCCCTCTACGTGCGGTGGCTCGGCGTGCCCGCGGTGGCGGAGGCCGGGACGTCCTTCGACCAGATCTCGAACGCCGCCAAGGCCCTCATCCTGAAGGGGGCGCGGGCGGTGAACGGAAAGCGTCCGCTCGACGCCAGCGCGCTCTTCGCGGAGATGTCGGGGGGCTGGGAGCGGGCGATGGAGCTGCTGACCCGCACCGCCGAGATTTGATACGGTGGTGGCGGCGAGGTCGAGGGATCGAGGATCGAGATCGAGGATGACCCGAGGGTGACCGAGGATGAACGGATCAGGCGCTGAAACAGGAACGAGCCCGGGTGCGGCGGGTTCCAATCGAGGAGCGTCGGGATTCGATGCCTGCGCGGCGCTGCGTATCGGGACGCTCGAGGACGCGAAGGTTCGTCTCGAGCCGCTCGGGCTCGGCCACGTCGCGGGGCTCACCGCCGCGGCGGCCGAATCTCCGGCCGAGTACCAGCTGGCGCCGGTGCCGACCGATTCCGAGGGGATGCGCGCCTACGTCCTGCAGGCCATGGCGGAGGCCGAGGCCGGCCGGTCGGTCCCCTTCGCCATCGTCGACCTGCGCGGCGCGGGCGCGACACGGGCGCGGACGCCGCGGGTGGTGGGCTCGACCCGGCTCATGAGCCTCGAGTGGTGGGCCTGGCCGCCGCGTCCGATCCAGGTCGACGGGGAGCCGCGGCTGGCAGCGGCCGGGCACCCACCCGACGTCGCCGAGCTCGGCAGCGTGTGGCTCGCGGCCTCGGTCCTGCGCACCGCCGTCAACACCGCGGCGTGTGTGCTGCTCATGACCCATGCCTTCGAGTCCTGGCGGGTGCACCGCCTCACCCTCAAGACGGACGCCCGCAACCAGCGCTCCCGCGCGGCCATCCTGCGCCTCGGCGGGAAATTCGAAGGAATCCTGCGGGCCCACCTGCCCGCCGCCGATGGCCAGATCCGGGACACGGCGATGTTCTCGGTGGTGCGCTCGGAGTGGTCCGCGCTCAAGCCACGCCTCGAGGCCGAGCTCCGGCGCGGCCCAGCCGGGCAGGAAGACCCGCGGTGAGGAGCCCCGCGGCCACCATGGACCCATTGGCCACCTCGGACACCTCGGACCTGGCCCGCGACCAAGGTGGACGGATCGGCGTCGGGATCGATCTGGTCGAGGTCAGCCAGATCGCCGAGTCGCTGCGCCTCTTCCCGGAGCGATTCGCGCGACGCCTCTTCACGCCCGCCGAGGTCGAAGAATGCGCGCGCTCCGGCGCGGGCGCGCCCGGACGATTCGCCGCGCGCTTCGCCGCCAAGGAGGCCGCCATGAAGGCGCTCGGCATCACCGAGGGCGTGGACTGGCGCGAGCTCGAGGTGATCCGCTCCGATGGCGGCGCCTGCGCGCTCGTCCTGCACGGCGCGCTCGCCCGGCGGGCCGGACCGTGCACGCTGGCCCTGACCATCAGCCAGGCGGGCGATCTCGCCACCGCGGTGGTCCTGGCCGAACGGCCGGCCGCGATCCGGGCCGTCGCCTCCAGGGCGTCAAGCGCCTCCAACGCTCCTTGTTCCTCGGCATCGGCGCCTTCCGTCAGCCGCCTCGACCAACCCCACTGCGAGTCAAACCCATCATGAACGACGAGCTCACCGCCAAGATCCGCTCCATCCTCAAGGACCACGCCCGGCTGACCAAGCCGGTAGACACCCTGGGGGACGGCGCCGATCTGTATCAGGCCGGAATGACCTCCCACTCGAGCGTCAACGTCATGCTGGCGCTCGAAGGCGCCTTCGACGTCGAGTTTCCCGACCAGATGCTCAAACGCAGCGTCTTCGAGAGCGTCTCGGCCATGCGCGCGGCGATCGCTACGCTCACCGGGCGCTGAGCGTGGCGGGAGACAGGCTGGTCCGCTCGATGTCCCCGGGCAGGACGGTGGACGAGCGCGTGACCTCCGCCTGGCAGATCTGCCGGGTCGCGCCCGATTCCGTGCGCACGCCCGCGGACCTCGAGGATCTGGCCTGGACGTCGGTGCCCCCCGGGGCGCGCACGGTCGCCGCGGCCCTGCGGCACCTCGGGACCTGGAGCCTCGATCAGGCTGGAGCGCGCCGCTTCGATGCCGAGGAGTGGTGGTGGCGGACCACCCTGCCTGCCCGCCAGGCACCGACACCAGCCGGCGCGGAGCGCTTCCTCTGCCTCGACGGTCTGGCCACCCTGGCCACGGTCTGGCTCGACGACACCCTGGTGCTCGAGAGCGAGAACATGTTCGTCGCCCACCGGCTCAGGCTTCCGGACGCCGGCGGCGGCGAGGTGGCGCACCGGCTGGTGATCCGGTTTGCGGCGCTGGATGCGCGCCTGGCCCAGCGCCGCCCGAGGCCGCGCTGGCGCACCCCGATGATCGAGCACCAGCAGCTGCGCTGGATCCGCACCACCCTGCTCGGGCGGACGCCGGGCTGGTCTCCCCCCGCGGCGCCCGTCGGACCGTGGCGCGGGGTGCGCGTCGAGCGCCTCGAGCGCGGCGACGTCGAGCTCGAGGTGCTCGGCCTGCGCACGGAGATCGGCGCGGACGGCGCGGGCCATGCCACCCTCCAGGCCACGGTCCGGGTGCTGGCGGACGGCGCACCCGCCGCGCGCCTGACCGGCGCCGAGCTGGTCCTCGCCCGGGGGGGCGTCCTCCACCGGAGCGAGCTCGTCGTCACCCCGGCGCCCGGTGACGCGCCGGGGATCTTCGCGCTGACGGGCGCGGTCACGGTTCCGGAAGTGGCCCTCTGGTGGCCGCACACGCACGGGACGCCCGCGCTCTACGACGCACACCTCGCCTTGCGCCGGCACGGGCCTCTCACCAGGGACGGCGCCGGGGGGGCCAGGGGGGAGCGCGTGTCACTCGGACGGGTCGGATTTCGAACCCTCGCGCTCGATAGAACCGATGCCGGAACCGATGCCGGGGCAGCTCGTGGGTTCGCGCTGCTGGTCAACGGGGTGCGGGTGTTCTGCCGCGGCGCCTGCTGGACACCGCTCGACTGCGTCTCGCTCGACGCGGACGGCGCCGCCCTGACCGGCGCCTTCGAGCAGCTGGTTCGCGCGGGAATGAACATGCTGCGGGTCGGCGGGACCATGGTCTACGAGAGCGACGCGTTCTACGACGCCTGTGACGCCCACGGGATCCTCGTGTGGCACGACCTGATGTTCGCAAACATGGACTACCCAGAGGACGCGACCTTCACCGCCTCGGTCCACACCGAGGTCGGACAGTTTCTGGCCCGGATGCAGGGGCGTCCTGGGCTGGCGGTGCTGTGTGGTTCGAGCGAGGGCGAGCAGCAGGCGGCCATGTGGGGCGCGCCGCGCGAGCGCTGGAGCCCGACCCTCTTCCACACCGACCTGGCCGGGCTCTGCCGCACGGCCCGGCCGGACGTCCCCTACTGGCCATCGAGCGCGCATGGCGGCGCGTTCCCGCACCAGGCCTCCGCCGGGACCACCTCGTACTACGGCGTCGGCGCCTACCTCCGCCCGATCGAGGACGCGCGCCGCGCCGAGGTGCGCTTCGCCTCGGAGTGTCTGGCCTTCGCCAACGTCCCGGATGCCTCGGGCCTGCCCGGCGGACCGGAACGCGCGTCCACCATTCGCCCGCACCACCCCGAATGGAAGGCGCGGACCCCGCGGGATCTCGGCGCCGGCTGGGACTTCGACGACGTCCGCGAACATTACCTCGGCACGGTCTATCGACTGGATCCGCTGGCCGTCCGCTACGCGAACCCCGAGCGTCACCTGGCGCTCGCCCGGGCGTGCACCGGCGAGGTCATGGCCGCGGTCTTCGGGGAGTGGCGGCGGCGGCGCTCGTCGTGCGCCGGCGGGCTGGTCTGGTTTCTGCGCGATCTGTGGGCGGGCGCCGGGTGGGGCGTCGTCGATGCCACGGGAAATCCCAAGGCGGCGTGGTGGTACCTGCGGCGGGCGCTCGCCCCCCTCGCAGTCCACCTCAGCGACGAAGGGGTCAATGGGCTGGCGGTTCACCTGGTCAACGATCGCCCCGAGTCGCTGAGGCCCACCCTCGAGCTCGGCCTCTTCCGCGGCGGCGAGCACGCCGTCGGCAGCGCAGCGATCACCACCGAGCTCCCGGCGCACGGGGCGCTCGAGCTGGCGGCGGGCGAGCTCTTCGACGGGTTTCTCGACCTCTCCTACGCATACCGATTCGGGCCCCCGGCTCACGATCTGGTGGTCGCCACGCTCACGGTCGATGGCGAGGTGCGCGCCCAGGCGTTCCACTTCCCCCTCGGGATTCCCAGCGCGTCGGAGGCGGAGCTCGGCCTCACCGCCGAGGTCCACGCGCCCCCCGACGCCGGGGCCCCCGGGGTGCTCGAGCTCGTGCTGCGCACCCGACGGTTCGCCCAGTCGGTCGCCGTGGAGGTCGAGGGCTTCCTGCCGGACGACTCCTGGTTCCACCTGCCGCCGGGCGGTACCCGGACCGTGCGCCTCACCCCCACCGGCGACGCCCGCGACGTGCGAGGCATCCGCGGGTGGGTGCGCCCGCTGAACGCCGACCGCGCCACGGCGATCGTGACCGTCGCCTCGGGGCCTGGTGAAGGGCCGAGCTGAAGCACGGCCCGCCAAGACCCGTGGCCCCGATCGTACCCGTGGCCGTGGCCAAACCCGTGATCCTTGACGTCCACGATCACGGGACCGATCACGATCACGAACACGGCCGCGATCAAGTCGATTGAAGGCCAGCTCTCGACTGGCGACGGTCCCTCGTCAGGCGGCGGCGTCCTCGCCGGTCCTCGGCCTCGGGGCCGGGTCCGCGGTGGCGCCCGGGCTCGCGCTGTTCCGTCCTCGGACCTCGGCCCCGGCGCTTCCGCCAGCCGCGGCCGCCTCGTCGCCCCGGTGCTGACGCACGGCCGCCACCACGATGCGCACCAAGTCCTCGGCGAGGAATCTCAGGCGTGGACGCTGCACGGTCGCCCAGACCATCTCCCGCACATCGGTCGACAGTCCCCGCTTGTAGCGCGCGTCTCCGGCCAGGAAGTCGTAGAGCCGGTGGCCCACCCGGGCATTGTGGCGAATGGCCTCGACATGGCAGACCAGCCCCGGCTTGAGCCGGTTGTCCGACTCGTACGCCACACCGCTCTGATAGAACGAGACCGTCCCGTTCCACACGAAATTGTAAAGGCACCCGAGCGTGCTCGTCCCGGCCCGGATGCGCATCAGCTGGATCTCGCCGTGAGCGAGCCGGCCCTCGATGAGACGCTCGTGAAACCGCAGGAAGTAGGGGGTCGCGAAGGCCCCCGGCTCTCCGCGCCCCTTCCAGGTCGCCTGGTGGAGCGCCACCAGCTCGTGGAAGATGTCGCGGGCGTGCTCGGGCTCGGCGGCCACCTCGAGCGCGATCGGCCCCCGCGCCTGATGGAGCTTGTAGGACCGCTTGATCTGTGAGCGCAGGTCACCCGCGAGCAAGCCGAGATACTCGCCGTCCCGGGCGCGGCGCACCTTCTCGAGATCGACGAGATAGCACGGCCGTCGCTCGCGGACCTTGAGCCGCACGGGCCACGCCTCGGCCACGGATACGGCGTCCGGGATGGCATCCATGGCGTCGAGCAAGAGCTCGTCCCAGGCCTGCGGCACGGCGTCGAGAACGTCCCGGAGATCGAGCGGGGCGCTCGTCAGCCAGGCGTTGTGCTCCACGCAGATCTCGTCGAACTCGGGCCAGCCCGTCCCGTTCAAGAAGACGGCCCGGCTCGGGACGACGCGGTTGCGCAACAGGGTTCGGCGCCCGAGGAAACCGGCGGCCACCGGGGTCTCGCCCTGCATCAGCACCAGGAGTGCGAGGCGGGTGGTGGGCGGCAGGCTCCCGAGCCAGTTCTCCACCCAGGGCCAGGACAGAAAGTACGACGCCTTCGCCGGCTCGGCCAGCGCCTCCCAGACCTGGCGCACGGCCGCGAGCTCCGTGAACGGATCTATCCAGCGGGCGAACGGTCGACGGCGGGGTCCCATGTCCATGTCCATGTCGATATTTGGCAATCGGATTCCTTCCGAGGTCGTCGTCATGGTCGCACTGTCGTGCAATGTCGCACTCGTTATTGCACCTGGTCGAGCTCATTGTCGGGCTTTGTCGCAGGTTGGATCGATCTCGTGGCGAGGTCGCCCATTCGCGCAACGTCGCCTGTCAATCGTCCGCAGACGAGAATTGATAAAATGGTACTCTCGACCCTCGAGGCAATCTATCCACGATGACGATTCTTCCCTTCGAACAAAGTCGCGCCGGGGTGCAACCGACCGTGAAGCTCCGCACGGTGCCCACCGACACCGAAGAGGCGGGGGCATCGCGGGCGCGCGGGCTCGGCGCGGATCCCGCTCCCTTCGAGGCCTGCTTCTTCGGTCCGCCCGACCGCCCGCTGTTCGGGTGGCTCCATCGCGCGCACACGACCGACCGGGAGCCCCGCCTCGGGATGGTGATCTGCAACCCCTTCGGATACGAGGCCATCTGCGCGCACCGCAGCCTGCGGCGGTTCGCTGAAGACGCCGCCTGCCTGGGTGTTCCATCCTTGCGGTTCGATTACGACGGCACCGGTGACACGTTCGGCGACGGGCTCGAAGCCGATCGGGTGGCGACCTGGGTGGCGAGCATCCACCACGCCATCGCGTATCTGGCGAACATGTGCGGAACCCGCGAGGTCGTGCTGTTCGGTGTGCGCATGGGCGCCACGCTGGCCACCCTGGCCGCGGCCGAACGCGGGGACGTCGCGGGGATCGTCGCCATCGCCCCGGTCGTGTCCGGAAGAACCTACGTCCGGGAGCTACGCGCCCTGCAGATGGCGCTCGGGCTCGGCCCACCCCAGGGCTCCGCGACGCCCGCTCCCGCAACCAACACGACTTCCGCGGGCCCGCCCGCGGCGCCCGCGGCGCCCGCGGCAGATGACGGCCAGGAGGCGGTGGGGTTCGTGCTCTCCGACGAGACCAGGCGCGCGCTCGGGGCCATCGATCTCTCGAAGGCTGGTCACCGGCCAGCGCCGGAGATCTTGCTGCTCGATCGCGACGATCTGCCGACCGGCGCCGCCTGGGTCGACCGGCTGCGGGCCGAGGGAGCGACCGTGGAGCACCTGCCCTTGCCGGGATATCCGGAGATGGTGCTCGATCCGCACAAGGCGCGCGCCCCGGAGGCGATGCGTGCGGCCACCCGCGCTTGGCTCGGCCGACGCCGGGAGCAGGCGAGCGCCCAACCCGATCCGCAGTCGGTCCCCCCCGCCGGCTCCCGGCCAGAGCCACGCCGACAGGCCGCGGCGCAGTCGACGGCGATCTTGGCGCGGCACCGCGACGGAACCCCGGCCGTGCTCGAGGAGGCCGGCTTCATCGATCCCGCCTCCATCCTGTTCGGGATCACCGCGCGACCGGCCTCGCCCGTCGCCACCGAGCCATCCACGCCATCGGCGGTGCGGAACGGAGCGGGCGCTCCTGCCGGCGCCCGCCAGGACCGCGGCGAGCCAGGCACGCCCCGGCCGGCGGCGCGGCTCGGAATCCTGCTCCTCAACGCCGGGGCCATCCACCACATCGGCCCGAGTCGCCTCTACGTGACCCTGGCACGCGCCTGGGCCGCCGAGGGACACACGGTCCTGCGCCTGGATCTCTCGGGCATCGGAGACAGCGGCACCCGCCCCGGCCAGGCCGACAACCTGGTCTACAGCCCGCACGCAGGCGCCGACGTCGCGACGGCGGTTCGTCACCTGCGGACCCAGCCGGGCGTGTCGCGCGTGGTGATCCTCGGCCTCTGCTCGGGCGCCTACCACGGGTTCAAGGCCGCCGTCGCTGGAGAGCCCGTCTCCGCCATCGTGCCGATCAACCCGCTCACGTTCTTCTGGAAGGACGGCATGTCCCTGGATTTCCCGGCGCACAAGGTGGCCGAGGAGTCCCACCGGTACGCGCAGTCCGCCCTACGGCTCGAGTCCTGGAAGAAGCTGGCCCGCGGCGAGGTCCACGTCCGGGTCCTCACTCAGGTGCTGGCACGCCGCGCGCTGAGCCTCGCCGAGCGCCACTGGCGCGACCTCGCCCGCCAGCTCGGCAGGCCGCGGCCCGACGACCTCGGCAGCGAGCTCGAGACCCTGGCCGCGCGGGAGATCGCGGTGGACTTCGTGTTCGCCGACGGCGATCCCGGGATGGAGCTGCTGCCGCTCCAGGGCGGCTCGGTGGTCCCGCGCCTGCTCTCACAAGGCAAGCTGCGGGCCCACGTGATCGCCGGACCGGACCACACCTTCACGGCGCGCTGGTCGCATCCGGTCCTGGTGGAGCAGCTGACCTCGGTGATCCGCTCCCACGCACGGGCGGTGGCCCCCGGTGGTGGTGGTGGCGGCGCCCGTGGCGGTGCCGCCGGTCGACGCGGTATCGACCGTGGCGATGCTTGAAGGAACCCGCTCGATCGCGGGGCTATCCACGACCGTGGTCGGAGACCCGACCTCGGCGCGCTTCGTCTGCGTGATGTTGCACGGGTTCGCCATGTCGCCAGCCGATCTCTCGCCGTTCGCGCATGCGCTCGGCCTGCCGGGCCTGTTCGTGTTTCCGGAGGGCCCCTTGCCCGCGATGCTCGAGCCTGGGCGGGTGCAGGGACGCGCCTGGTGGCACATCGATCCGGTGGCCCGCGCGCAGGCGCTGGCGCTCGGGCCTCGGGACTTCGCGCCCCAGAGCCCGGTCGACCTGCCCGAGGCACGGCGAGCGCTGCTGGGGTTTCTGCGGGCGCTCGACGCCGAGGACCCCGGCCCCGGGCCCTCCGTCCGCCTGCCCCGCTTCGTGACCGGCTTCTCCCAGGGCGGAATGCTGGTGGCAGATTGCTTCATGCGCGAGCCCCGGTGGCCGCGGGCCGCGGGCCTGGGCTTCTTCTCGGCCTCGCGGATCGCGAGCACGGAGTGGCCGCCTCTGCCGCCTCACGAAGCGGGGGTCGGACTGCCGGTGTTCCTCAGCCACGGCCACCAGGACCCGGACCTGGCGTTCTCGGCCGGGGAGGCCCTGCGCGACCGCCTGCTCGCCGCGCGGGTCGACCTGACCTTCGTGCCCTTCGTCGGGGGACACGAGATCCCGCTGGTGGTGTGGCGGGGGTTTCGCCGCTTCCTCACCGCCCACCTGCCCCTGCCCCCCGCCGGGCCCGAGGCGATCACTCGAGCAGGATGACGCCGAGGCTCTGATTCCCGGGCAGCATCCGGGTCAGCTCCGCCACCCGCTGCCATCGATCCCGGCGCACGCGCACCAGCAGGACCACCCCATCCAGGCGCTCGGCAATCCCGGGCATCACCCCGGGCGGGGCATAATCCGACAGATCGATCAGCACGCGAGACAGGTTGGGTAGGTGGCGCGTCAGCGCCCGACGCAGCGCGAAGCCGGCGGCGCTCTGGTCGCCAACCTCGGAGGGCACCAGCCGGACCCGCCGCGGATCCCCTGGCTCTGGAACGATCCGACCGCCGTCGTCGGCCAGCCGAGAGGCCTCGGATTCGGCGCGAGCCTCGGGGTCGTGCTCGGTGTCCCAGGTCCTCCAGGGGCCGACCGTGGCGACCTCGCCGCTCACGAAGTCGGTGAGCGCCCGCGCCAGGGTGCCGAGGAGGGGCGACTCGCCGGGCCCAAGTCCGATGGGAAGACCGACCGGAAGCAGACCGATCGAGCGCCGGGCGGAGAGCGCCAGGCGACGGGCGATGGCGACCTCGTCGCGCCCGAGCCCGGCCCCCGGATCGAGCTCCGGCCCGACATCCCGCTCGTCCCCCGACGCCGAACCCACCCCCACCTCCTCCTGACCGGAGTCCCCGGTGCTCATGCGCAGGACGAGCGGTGCAAGGACACACGCTGCACCAAAGGTGGGTCCACAGGCGTGGCGAGACCTGTCCACCCTGAACACGCTCGACGGCGAGCCCCGCCCGGCTTTCCTGCTCTGACTTGCATCCCGTGTCATCCTACTTGACGTGGGTTCCTCAGGGCCATTCCGCGCCGCCTCGTGTCTTCATTCCCACGGCGGACGCGCCGATGGGGGAGGGATGTTGCATCGGATTTCAGGGGGCCTGGTCTGCGTTCTCTTGGCCGGCGGGGCTGGATGTTCCTTCCAGGACTCCGCGGGGCATGGCGCCCTCACCGCCTCGGGCACCGGCGGTCACCCCGTCCTCGCGTACGACGGGGGCCCGCGTGGCACCATGAACGCCGATGGCGGCGGCGACCTCGCCAGCGGCCAGCCGCCCGTCCCGATCACCCCGGCCGACCAGGGCGGATACGGGCGCGGCGACGCCGTCACCGACACCACGGCGTCGGGAGGCGGCATCGTGGCGGGCTCCGGCGGGTGCAACACCGTGGTCGGCGTGGTTCGCGACTTCAAGGGCAAGAACGAGTCCGGGGGGGACCCGGACTTCGAGGCGTTCTCGGGGTCGCGTCCCACTCTCGGGCTCGTGGCCGAGATGCTGGGGGCCGATCACAAGCCGGTCTATGCCTCCACCTGTGATGGCGGCGCCGGCATGACCAGCGCGGCGTGTCCCTATGGGCAGCAGACCACGTCTCAGACCAACTTCGATCTGTGGTACCGCAACACCCCCGGCACCAATCAGCCGTACCTGGTGTACTTCCAGTTCGTCGCCAGCGGCGGCATCTCCACCTTCGCCAGCAGCAACTTCTTTCCTCTCGATGGCGTCGGGTGGGGCAACTCGGGGACCGGGCAGGACGGCAAGCAGCACAACTTCGGCTTCACCACCGAGGTGCACACCACCTTCAAGTACTCGGGTGGCGAGCATTTCACCTTCACCGGTGACGACGACCTGTGGGTGTTCATCAATGGCCACCTCGCGGTTGACCTCGGGGGCCTCCATCCATCGTCGAGTGGAACGGTGGCGCTGGATGATTCGGCGGCCAGGCTCGGGATCACTCCCGGCAGCACCTACGCGATGGATCTCTTCCACGCCGAGCGCCACACCAGCGCGTCGAACTTCCGGGTCGACACCAACTTCGTCTTCGTCGACTGCGGCGTGATCATCCCCTGACGCGCCTTCGGCGCTCGCGGGGAGGGGAGGACCCCTCCCCGCGGGCCCCTCCCGGGGACGACGAGAGTCGAGCCAGGATCTGGGACGCGGCTTCGCCGCTCGCGGGGAGGGGAGGACCCCTCCCCGCGGGCCCCTCCCGGGAACGACGAGAATCGGGCCAGGATCTGCTTTGCCTGTGTGGTCTCCGGTTGGCAAAGCCAACCTCCGATGCTCTGCGGGAACTGACGCGAGCTTGGTGCCTGCCCCTCACCTGGCCCCTTCCTCAGAGCGCGGGGGAGGGAGGACCCCTCCCCGCGGGCCCCCTCCCGGGGACGACGAGAGTCGAGCCCGGATCTGCACCGGGGCTGGCGGGATGTGTTACGAGTAGACCTCGATGGATCGAGAGATCGCCTTCGGCTCATTGCGTGGGCTGTTGCCACGCTCCAGGAGCTCGCTGTTCTCGGTGTTCGCCGCCGATCGGTGGCTGTTGTGGGCGACGGTGATGCTGATCCTCGCCGCGTGGACGCCGCTCGGGTTCACGTCGTTCTTGCCCTTCTCCGATCTCGGCATCAACACCGCCTCCGCCGAGCTGATCCTCGACACGGCCTTCGGCCGCCCCGGCACCGCGGAGTTCTACCGGGTGCAGTGGACGCCCGTGCCTTACTGGACGACCTACGGCGTCTGCGCGCTGCTCGGGCGCGTCTTCGGCCCGCTCATCGCCGCCAAGCTCCTCACCGCCGCCATCCTCGCGCTCGTCCCCCTCGGGACGATGCGCCTGCTCGCGGCCCTCGGCCGCGATGTGCGGCTCGGGCTCTGGGCGTTCGCCCTGTGCTGGGAACACAACCTCTACGCGGGCTGGATGGCTCTCATGCTGGGGGTGGCGCTGACGTCCTTTGCCCTCGCCTGGCTCATCGAGGCGGAGACCATCGCCGACGGACTGCGGATCGCCCCCGTCGCCGCCCTGATCGGCGTCACGCACATCCAGGCCACCTGGCTCTTCGGGCTCGCCGGGACCGTCCTCGTCGCCAGCACCGGCCCGTGGCGCCGCCGCATCCAGATCCATGCCGCCGCCTTCCTCGGAACCGCCGCGGTGGTGCTCCCCTGGCTCTGGATGACGGTCCACCCCGCGCGTCTCGGCGGCCCGCCAGTCGGCCCACCGGCGCCCGCCTTCACGTTCGAATGGCACCCGCCCGCCTACAAGCTCGGACACTTCTTCGAGTACACCCTCGACAACTTCTCGAGCCCCGCCGGGGAGCGCGCAGCGGCCTTTGCCTTCGTGGTGCTGGCGCTCGGCCCGCTGCTGCTCGGACTCCTCCCGTCCAAGGGCAACAGCGATCGGCGCTCCCCCGCGCTGCTCCTGGCGGTCCCGTGCGTGCTCTACGCCTTCCTCCCCTGGGCCATCGGTGGACCGATCAACCACTGGTACACCTATCCTCGCTTCTCCACCGTCGTGCTGCTGTGGCTGCTGCTGCTGCCGCTGCCGCGTCTCCGCGGTCACCGAGCGCTGGCCTTGCTTCCAGGGGTGCTGGCCGCGCTCTGGCTCGACGCGTGCGCCATCGACCAGATGGCCAGCTTCGCGAGAAAGACGCGCCCCTTCCTCGACGTGATCGCCGAGGTGCGCGATCAGGCCTCCGTCATGGCCATCGTCAACGACGACAACGATCCGGACTCGGATCTGAGGCTGCCCCCGTACCACCAGTTCTACGCGTACATCACGGCCTTCCGGCACGGGTATTCCCCGCAGCTCTGGAACAACAACTCGATTCCCCTCGTCTACCGCCCCGAGAAGGCACGACCTTGGCCGGACTGGGGTGGAGCGTTCTCCATGGACGCCCACGGCCGGTTCTACGACTACGTCCTCGTCCAGGGGTTCAACCATGGCGATCCAGTGGCGGGTGCCATGACCCACGACGGCACGCGACGGGCCCGCCTGGTCATCGAGCGCGCGCGATGGCGCTTGTACGCGATCGAGGCGAGTCGGCCGTGAGGGTGGCAGGGATCCGGCGCTCGCCTGGCTGGTGACCGCGATGTGCGTTATGTAGTTTTCTTGCCTTCATCGGATTACATGGCTATCTTCTCGGGGGAGGCAAGGACATGAAGAGACCGAGACCGGCAATCACCCGCGCCAGCGCCCGTCCGGCCCTTCACCGAGCGCAATCGACCGCGCCGGCCGGCACCGTGACCGGCGGTCCCCGTCACCTCCCCGCGCCCGAGCCGGTGCGCCGCATCGACCGCCGCCGGAACCGGTCCTCCGACCTCGGTCAGGCCCTGCACCTGCAACTCGAAGCCTGTCGGGCCGAGGCCTCCCTCGACGCCATCGTGGTGGCCGACGACCTCGGCCTCTGTGTCGCCGCCGCCTCGGAGGACGCGGGACAGCTCGAGGAGCTCGCGGCCTGGTTGCCTCTGTCCGAGCGGGCGGGGCTCGACCGGTCTCGTACCCCCGCTCCGGCGGGGCTCGCAGCCCCGAACGCCCTCCGCCGATTCGTGGTCGGAAGCTCCGCCCTCTTCATGTGCGCCGTCGGAGGCCAGATCGACACGCGCGCCGCCTGCCTGCTCCGCGCGGAGCTCGGCTTCCGTCGCATCCTCGCGGCCGCCGGCTGAGCCCTGGGGTTTTCGGGTGCGGGGGCGTTCCCCGTGCGCTACGCTGCGCCACGCGCCGAGGGCCGTCGGCGCACGTGCGGTCGCCGCGCGCCTCGCCCGAGGAGCGAGAAGAGCAAGAACAGCAAAGAAGAGATGGACGGCTCACACATCGAAGGATCCGGGATCCAAGTCATGTCATCAGAAATCGTTCAGGTTCAGGCGCTGGTCATCGGCTCCGGTCCAGGCGGCTACGTCGCCGGGATCCGGCTCGGCCAGCTGAAGGTCAAGGCCATGGTGGTCGAGAAGGCCGAGCCCGGCGGGATCTGCCTGAACGTCGGCTGCATTCCGTCCAAGGCGCTCATCACCGCCTCGAAGACCTACGACAAGCTCAAGCACGGGGCGGACATCGGGCTCTTCGCGGACAACCTGCGGGTCGACATGAAGAAGATGCAGACCTGGAAGGGCGAGGTCGTCGCCAAGCTGACCGGCGGGGTGCGCCAGTTGCTGAAGAGCAATGGCTGCGACTACCGGGCCGGCACCGCCAAGATCGTCGGCCCCGGCACCGTGGAGATCACCAACGGCGCCTCGGTCACCACGGTCACGGCCGAGCACATCGTGGTGGCGACCGGCTCCCGTCCCATCGAGGTCCCGGGCTTTCCATTCGACGGCAAGCGCGTGGTGGACTCCACCGGTGCCCTGGCCTTCGCGGAGGTGCCGGAGCGCTTCGTGGTGGTGGGCGGGGGCTACATCGGCATCGAGATCGGCACGCTGTACGCCAAGCTCGGTGCCAAGGTGACCGTGGTCGAGGCGCTGCCGTCCATCCTGCCCGGGACCGACCCCGAGATGGCGCAGCTGGTGGCCCGCAAGCTGAAGAAGCTCGGCGTGGAGATCGTCACCGGTGCCAAGGCCAGCGCGTGGGCCGAGAAGGACGGACATGCGGTGGTGACCCTGCAGGTGGGCAGTGAGACCAGGACGATCGACACCGACAAGATCCTGGTGGCGGTCGGGCGGCGCCCCAACTCCGAAGGGCTCGGGCTCGAGACCATCGGCGTGACCGTCGAGCGCGGCTTCGTCCCGGTGGATCGCGCGCTGCGCACCAACGTCCCCGGGGTCTACGCCATCGGTGACCTGGTCGGACAGCCGATGCTGGCCCACAAGGCCTCGCACGAGGCCGAGGTGGTGGCCGAGGTGATTGCAGGACACCACGCCGAGATGGACGTCCGCTGCATCCCCGCGGTCATCTTCAGTGACCCCGAAGTGGCCACAGCCGGGCTGTCGGCGGAGGAGGCGACCAGGCAAGGTCGGGAGGTCAAGGTCGGCAAGTTCCCTTTTGCCGCGCTCGGCCGCGCCATCGCCAACGCCGACACCGACGGGTTCGTGAAGGTGGTCATCGATGCCCACTCGAAGGAGGTGCTCGGCGTCCACATCGTGGGGAATGGGGCCTCGGACATCATCGCGGAGGGCGCGCTGGCCATCGAGATGGGCGCCCTGGCGGAGGATCTGTCGCTCACCATCCACGCCCACCCCACCTTGCCCGAGGCCATCATGGAGGCCGCCAAGGCCAGCCTCGGCGAGGCCATCCATGTCGTCAACCGCTGACGCGCCCGTCTCGTCGAGCGTCCTTGCACCGGGCTCGGCTTCCCCGGGAGGGCCGGGCGGCACGCGCGTCGACCGGCTCGCCGCGCGGGTGGTCGACCTCGGGTTGCGCGAGTACGCCGAGGTCTGGGAGCTCCAGAAGCAGCTGGTGACCGCCCGGCAGCAGGATGCCATCGCCGACACGTTGATCCTGGTCGAGCACCCGCACGTCATCACCCTCGGGCGTGGCGCCGAGCAGGCGGATCTGCTGTCGGTGGCGGGCATCCCCACCTTCGCCATCGAGCGCGGCGGTGGCGTGACCTACCACGGGCCCGGGCAGCTCGTGGGGTATCCGGTGATCCGCCTGCGCGAGCACGAGCGCGATCTGCACCTGTACCTGCGCAACCTCGAGGAGACGCTGCTGCGGGTGGTCGCCGACTTCGGGATCCCGGGCATTCGCAATCCCGGCTGGACGGGGGTGTGGACCGCGCCCCGGCCTGCCACCTCCGCCGAAGGCGCGGCGGCCGCCGGGGAGGGGCACCCAGAGGCCGAGCGCCCGTCGCGCAAGCTCGCCTCCATCGGGGTCGCGGTCAAGCGCTGGGTGACGCTGCATGGATTCGCGCTCAACGTCTCGACCGATCTCGCGCGTTTTCGCGCTATCAACCCCTGCGGCCTCGAGGCGGGGGTGATGGCGTCGCTCGCGAGCGTGCTCGGGCGCGAGGTGGCGATGGCGGAGGTCAAGGCGCGCGTGCGCCATCACTTCGGCGAGGTCTTCGGACGCGCGTGGTCCTGAAGGGACCGGCGGCGGGGAGCGTGTTTCCCGTGCCGGTCATCCCGCTCGACGATCCCGCCGACGCGCGCCTCGGCGAGTACCGCGACCTCAAGGACCGGGATCTGAGCGCCGCCGGGGGTCGGTTCGTGGCCGAAGGGGAGATCGTGGTGCGACGGTTGCTGGGCAGCCGGCTCCGCGTGCAGTCGATCCTGCTGACGGCTCCGCGGCTCGCCACGCTCGCCCCCGCCATCACCGCCGCGCGCGCGGAGTGCCCGGTCTTCCTGGCCACCCAGCCGGTGATGGACGCGATCGCCGGCTTTCACGTCCACCGCGGTTGCCTGGCCATCGGTGAGCGCGGCCCCGACCCGGAGCTGACCGCCGGGGCGCGGACCGTGCTGGTCCTCGAGGATCTCGTGTCGGCCGACAACGTCGGAGCCTGCGTGCGCAACGGCGCCGCCTTCGGCGTCGACGCGCTGGTGCTCTCGCCCCGCTCGGCGGATCCCTTCTATCGCAAGGCCATCCGGGTGGCGCTGGGCTCGACCTTCGCGTTGCCCATCGTCCGGCTGCGCAGCTGGCCGGCGGATCTGCTGGCGCTCAAGCGGCACCTCGGCCTCACGCTGGTGGCTGCCGTCGTGGAGCCGCCCGGGTGCGAGACCGAGACGTCCTCGGGCAGCCCCTCGACTCCGATTCCGTTGCCGGCCCTGCGGCGTCCCGAACGGGTCGGGGTGCTCCTCGGCTCCGAGGGGCCGGGGCTATCGGCGGCGGCCCGCGCCGCCTGCGACCTCGAGGTGACGATCCCGATGTCGCCGGGGGCGGACTCGCTCAACGTGGCGACCGCCGGCGCTCTCGTGCTCTACCACCTCCAGCAGGTCGCTGGCCGCTGACGGCCAGGGCGCGCCCCCTCGCGGCGGTGCCCGGGTCATGGTGTCAGATCGCCCAATGCTGCTGCGTATGGTGCCGGGCGGGTTCCGGCGTTGGTGCCGCGATCCCGTCGCGGTGAGATCCAATGACTCCGGGAGGTCGCGATGCGTGGAAGGATGACGATGGCTTTGGGTGTTCTGGCGTGCGCGCTGCTCGGCGCGTGCGGAATGGAAAAGGACGACTCCTCGAATCCGGAGCAGATCTCGCGCGTGGACAGCGCCCTGTCCGCCACGACGAATGCCTCCGGCACCGCGGAGAGCTTTCACCTCACGGGCACCATCGATCGAAGCAATCCCTTCTTCCTGGCGCTGGGGGCGAATCCGCGAACCTGTGAGACCTGCCACGCCGCGAGCCAGGGGTGGACGCTGTCGGCCCGGGCGGTGAGCCAGCTCTTCGCCGAGAGCGGAGGGCTGGCCCCCCTGTTCTTGCCGCACGACACGGGCAGCTCGCCCACCGCCGACCTGTCGACCGAGGCGGCCCGCCGCGCGGCCTTCGGACCGACCCTGCTGCGTCGCGGGCTCATCCGCTTCCCGCGCACCCTGCCGGCCACCGCCGAGTTCACCGTCACCGAGGTCTTCGATCCGGCCGGCTTTGCCACCCCGGCCCAGATCACCAACTTTCGCCGTCCCACCCCCACGGCCAACGAAGCCAAGGTGGCGAACATCCTGTGGGCGTCTGGGCCGGGCGATGTGGCCACGGCCGTCGCCGGGGTGGTCGGGGGCGCGGCGCGCTTTCACGAGCAACGTCCGGACGCGGTCCCCGTCGACCAGGTCAACGCCGCTCGGGATTTCCAGCTCGGGCTCTTCTTCGCGCAGACCGTGGACAACGACGCTGGTCCGCTCGACGCGGACGGCGCGACCGGTGGCCCCAGCAACCTGGCCACTCAGCCCTTTCACGTCGGCATCAACGACATCCAGGGGCTCGACCCCGCCGGGCAGCCCTTCACGCGGAAGGTGTTCGACCTCTTCGACGCGTGGAGCCTGGAAGCTCAGCGCCACCCACATCACGACGGCGATGGCTGCGACGAAAGTGGCTTCAGCGACGCCACCCAAGCTCACGGCGATCACCGCGATCGCCGCACGGCGGCGCGGGCCGCCATCTATCGCGGCCAGGAGCTCTTCAACCGCAAGGAGTTCGACATCACCGGCGTCCACGGGATCAACGATCTGCTCGGGCAGACCACCGTGCGCGGGACCTGCAGCACCTGCCACAACACACCCAACGTCGGGGGACACTCGGTCTTCCGCATGTTCGATGTCGGCACCGCGGACGCCCCCAACTGTGGGCCCGAGTTGCCGCTGTTGACGCTGCAAAACAAGACCACCGGTGCCACTCGCCAGGTCTGCGACATGGGACGCGGCGGGACCGGCGTGTGGGCGGATGTTGGGAGCTTCCGAGCGCCCCCGCTGCGGGGACTCGCGAGCCGTGCGCCCTACTTCCACGACGGGCAAGCGAAGGACATCGCGCAGGTCATCGCGTACTTCAACGCGCGCTTCGACATCCGGCTCGACCGACATCAGCGCCGCGACCTCGAGGCATTCCTGCGCGCGCTCTGATCTCGTCGGCCCGAGCCGGGCGTGGTCAGGTGGGCGCGCGCCTCACTCGACCTGGCGACCGCGAGCGCGCTCGTGCCCGAGGTTCACCGGCTCCGGCCGGTGGCGGCGGCGACCCGACGGCGGCCGTGACCTTCGCCGCCGCGGGCGCTCCCGCGGGATCGGCTCGGGGCGGACCAGCATCGGTAACGGTGGGGGTCGCGGCCGCAGGCCCGGGCAGGCGGCGCCAGTCCACGAACAGATTGCGGGTGGCAGGCTGGCACGTCGGGCAGAAGCAGGCGTCGCCATCCCCCACCCGGACCGCTCGGATGGTGGTTCCACAGCGCGGGCAGGGCTTTCCGTCGCGTCCGCGCACCGCCAGGAAGTCCCGCACCTTGACCTCGATCGGCTCGCGGCGCCGGGCGATCTCGGCGATCGCGCCGGCCAGCACGTCCCGGATGGCGGTGTAGAGCCGGTCCACGTCGGAGGCGGTCAACTTGCGCACCATGGTCTTCGGGTGGATCCCGGCCGCGAAGAGGATCTCGTCGGCGTAGGCATTGCCGATCGAGGCCAGGGCCGACTTGTCCATCATGAACATGCGAACCTGATCGCGCCGGCGCCTCACCAGATCGCCGAAGCGTGCGCGATCGAACCCGGGCGAGATCACGTCGATACCGAGGTTCCCGAACACCGGGATGCTCGACTCGTCGCTCGCGGCGGCGACGTACACCTTCCCCATCCGCTTGTCGTCGAGGTAGCGCAGCTCGCTTCCGTCGGCGAAGCCGAGCGCGAACCCCATGGCCACCGGATCCTTGCTCCGCGAGGCCTCCTCCGGGCCGAGCAGCCGGTATTTCCCCACCAGCATGGCGTTGACGATCGCCACCCGATCCCCATCGAGCGCGAAGCGCAGGAAATGGCCGCGCCGCTCGACCGCCCGCACGGTTCGCCCGACCAGCGCCTCGGCAAACGGCATGGGCAACATCATGCGCAAGACCGTGGGATCCCCGGTCCGCGCCGATACGATCGCCTGGCCGACGAGGGCCCGCGACAGCTCGCTCGCGACGTACTCCAGGTCTGGAAGCTCGGGCATCCCCCGAATCTGCCACAGAGGACGCGCCTTCGGCGCTCGCGGGGAGGGGAGGACCCCTCCCCGCAGCCCCTCCCGGGGACGACGAGAGTCGGGCCCGGATCTCCTTTGCCGGTGCGGTCTCCGGTTGGCAAAGCCAACCAGCGGAGCGCGGGAAGGGGAGGACCCCTCCCCGCGGGCCCCTCCCGGGGACG
>Ga0265318_10000288_pt1 | contig 41234 bp, 76 predicted proteins | sample 4821metaG_FD_192431 | JGI IMG/M metagenome (GOLD analysis project Ga0265318, IMG submission 192431) | Rhizosphere microbial communities from Carex aquatilis grown in University of Washington, Seatle, WA, United States - 4-8-21 metaG | ecosystem: Host-associated > Plants > Roots > Rhizosphere >... | reverse complement strand
CGGCATCCTTGACGCCCCCGAGACTCGCGACGGGCAGTGGCTCGACGCGCAGCGTGAGCGCCGCGAGAACGCTGCCGGCATCGAAATGATCGCCGTCAATGAAGCCGAGTGGCGCCTACGTCAGGCCGTCGCCGTCATCGCCGGGTTGTCGAACATCCACAAGGTGGACCTCGGCCTCGATCTGGAGATCACGCTGGAGACGGGCCTGGACTGCATCAGCAAGTTGAGCGCCGAAATCCGCCGCCAACATGGAGTCGAGTAATGCTCTATACGACGCTCGAAAAAATCCGCGCGCATGATCCGTGTGAAGGCGGCTGGCGCAAATTGCTCAAGGCGCTCGGTAAGACAAAACCGGACAACGCGCGGCTGTCGCTCGCCACGATCCTGGAATCGAACGGATTGGACGACGCGCTGTGGTGCCTGCGCGCGGTCGATAACGTCGATTGGTTCGCGCGGCGCCTCGCGCTCGATTTCGCGCGCTCGGTCGAACACCTAAGCACCGATCCGCGCGTAAAGGCGTGCAACGACGTGGTAGAGCGCTTTCTGAAAAAGAAAGCGACGAAGGAAGAATTGGACGCCGCCAGGGCCGCCGCCGTGGCCGCCGGGGACGCCGCCGGGGACGCCGCCGGGGCCGCCGGGGACGCCGCCTGGGCCGCCGCCAGGGCCGCCGCCGTGGCCGCCGCCTGGGCCGCCGGGACCGCCTGGGCCGCCGCCAGGGCCATCGCCGCCGCCGGAGACGCCGCCTGGGCCACCGACGCCTGGGCCGCCGCCTGGGCCGCCCAAACAAAGCACTTCCTGGCGTGCCTCAGGGGGTGGCCGAAAGGCAAATGGCCAGCGATGAAGGCCACGGTCACCACAAAACTGGCGGCGGAGTAGGGCGATGAACATGCTGGACGACGTGCCTCTGATGTTGCGCCGCGCCAAGCAGAAGCGCGAGCCCGTGCTGCCGTGGGCGATCATGTCCGTCGTGGCGGGGATCGCGATGGGCTTCATGGCCTTCTGGTGGTTCTGGCGATGACTAACGAAATGATGGCAAGGGCCTTCGCCCGTCTCCCAGTTCACGGACTTTGCGGCAAGCGCATTCGCGCAGAGATTGAAGCCGCCGCTCTTGAATTGATATCAGCGGTTTGTGCGACAGAAATCGAACGGTGCGCAAAGATTGCCGAGAAGCATGCGAAGGCCGCCGACCCCGCGTTGGAGTGGTGTCGCGGTTGGGCGGCCGGCGCCGAAACTATCGCCGAACACATTCGCGAGCAAAGCTTATGACCGCCGCCATCATCGACATCCGCTCGTATCTGCGCCCGCGTCTCGCCCATGCGTGGCGCCCGACTGTCGGACACACGGCTGAATACAAATGCATCGATGTTTCGGTGCTTGATATCGACAGGATGGGCGGCGCGCTCATCGAATACTGGAGCCCGGCAGACAATCAGAACATGCGGAAATGGGTGCCGGAGAAGCTGCTGAAGCGCAGTCGGATGAACGAAAGGGTGAGGGCGATGGGCGGCCTTCCTGCGGATTGCGAGGAGAAAGCGTGATGACGGATCACCCAGCAAAGGGATGCTCAAAGCGCCAGCGCGCCGCGTTCGAGCAAATCTGTATTGGCGAAGACGGCTATCACCACCCTTCAACATTGGCCGCATTGATGAAGAAAAATCTTATTATTGAACGCGAGGAAACGGAAATCTTCGCCGGGATGAAATATCGCATCAAACGATACGACGTTCCACTTCATCTGCATCGCCGATGGTGTGAGTGGTGCTCAGAGCAGAAGCCATGACCCGCACCATCGACGACGAGGCCGACAAGCTGCGGGAGGTGCGCGACTTGCTCAATAAGGCGATGGCGCTGATCCCCACGGGCAGCCAGTCCAGAACAGAAGTTGATGACCATTGGGACAGCATCGTTTGTTGTATCGGAGACGCGCAGGAGTTTTGTGAAACCGCCCTCAAGGAAATCGGAGCGACACCATGAACCAACTCGTCACCCGCGATGAACTCGACCCCAAGATCGTCGAAAACCTTGTGCTCAACGGCGATGTCGGGCGGCTGACGCCAGCGCAGAAGCTTCAGTACGTGGCCTATCGCTGTAAGCAGGTTGGCTTGGACCCCGCCGCGCAGCCGTTCCAGTTGCTCCGGCTCAACGGCAAAGAAGTCCTGTACGCCACGGCAGGGGCGACGCAGCAGCTTTGCCAGACACGGGGCCTGTCCGTCCAGATCACGAAGCGGGAAAAGATCGACGACATCTACTGTGTCGAGGCGCGCGTGACGGACAAAGAGGGGCGGTTCAGCGAGAACATGGGCGCCGTGCCACTCGGCAGCCTCAAAGGCGAGGCATTGTCCAATGCCCTCTTGAAGGCCACGACCAAGGCCATTCGACGGACGGTGCTGGCTCACTGTGGCCTCGGGCTTTTGGATGAAACCGAGGTCGAGACGATTCCCGGCGCCGTAAAAGTCGAAGGCCAGCGCGGCAATCCGATCAAGGCCGAGGCCGACCGGCTCGCGGACGAAATCGAGGCGTGCGGCGATCCCGACATGTTGCTTGCGTTCTGGCAATCGCCGGAGGTCCAAGACTTCCTCGCCAAAGCTGAGGGGGCCGCATCCAATGGCGCGGGCCTGAATTACGCGGACGTGACGCTCCAGCGTTATGAAGACCACAAGTCGAAGCTGGAGAAGAAATTCGCCAACCGTCCGCCCGTCATCGAAAGCGCCGGCAATGACGCCGGTAGCCCGGAGGCTCCGCCGGTTCGGAATTCTACGGCGGAGCCTCCTTCCCAATCGCCCATCACGTCCGCCGCCGAGGCTCTGCTTGACCGCATGGACATCGCCGAGACTCAGGCGGAGTTGGAGGTGATCGGCACGGACATCAAAAACCGGAAGGCCAATTTCACGGACGCGGAAATGAAGATGCTCCGCAAGGCGTTCGGAATGAGGCTGAAAACACTGATCCCCGATGCAGCTTGACGCCGAGGAACTGTACCACGAACTCCGCCGACGCGGAGATAGATGGGCGGATGCAAACTCGGCTTACCAAGCGCTTGATGATGTGACGAAGTCGGTTTTGGCGGAATGCGAGATTGAGGCGCGCAATGAAGACACCACAACGCAAGCGGCCATCGAACGTGCGGGCAGGGTGTCACCAAAGTATCGCCAGCATCTTGCGGCGCTCGGAGAAGCAAGACGCGACGCCAACAAAGCCCGCGTCTCCTACGATGTCTACCAAGCCTACATCGAACTGATGCGGTCGAAGGCTGCGAACGAAAGAGCCGAGGCGAATCTGCGATGAATGCCAACCCCAAACGCGTCGAGGTCTTGGACCGCAAGCACCTTGATCGCATGCGCGATGTTCCATGCCTCATCTGCGGGAAGCTCCCGAGCGATCCGGCACACCTTCGCCTGGGCCACGCCGCCGGGATTGGAGAAAAACCCAGGGATGATTGGGCGCTCCCGCTTTGCCATGAGCACCACATGGAATCACACGGCGGGGAAGGGGAGGCGGCATTCTGGCGCGACAAACTTGGGAGAGACAAATATCTTCTCGCCGACCTTCTGAGAGCGCGGGCGGAGAAGTTTCATAGGGAGATGGGGTGATGAGCGAGACACAACAAGGGCCGAAAGAATCGACCGCTGACCGGTTGAAACGAACCCCATCCACACTGGAGGCTTACGCGCGCGACATTGATAAACACGGACGGCCGCTCGACAGTGGCTTGCCGGGTATTCTTCGGTTTGCTGCCGAACAACTGCGCGCCCTTCTATCCCACGAACCGACGCGCGATGACCGCGAGAGGGCGCGTGAAGCCTTACATAGCAAGCCCGGATCGTGTTCCTGTTTCGCGGTCGGGAAAGAGCCGCGCGGATGTGTAGGGGTCTGTGAAGATGCGGTCGATAGAGTCTCGGCCAAGTTCTCCGCCGGGCGCGCGGAGGAACGGAAAAATAATGATGACACCGTGGCGGCTCTGGCCGGCTTGATTGGGTTAATTCAACTTGTCTCCCATCGTATTCAGATTGAGGTCAGAGAATCCATTTACGCCAACCACCGCTGGGAAACGGCACAAGAAGCTCTTGCCGCTGCCCAAGCCATCCGGGACCAAAAGCCATGAGCATCGTCGAGGCGGCGCGCGCACTGTTGGAAAAGCTCGATGCCATCGAGGCGCATGGAGGCGCGCTGAATGCCTTTAATATCGCGGCTATTCACGGCTGCCCTTACACCGGCCCGCAATATGGCGAGGATATGGAAGCATTGCGAACCGCCATCGACGCAGCCGAGCCGACGCGGGAGGCGGTGCGCTCCAAGATTATCGAAATTGTCTTGCCGCGCGTTGAATACAACGGCGCCATGTCGCTGGACATCGCAGACGCCCTCATCGCCGCTGGCCTCGCGGTGAAGCCGTGAAACCCGACAGACAGGAATTCGCTGAACAGGCAGCGCGGGCGCACACTGATCTCAATATATTTTACGCGGTGATTGCCCTGATGGAGGGCGGTCTAATAAGTTCGGATTGTTACGGAACCGGAGAGCGCCTGATTCGAATTTGCAAAGAAGAAGGAACTCGATGCTTGCGGCGCTATGATCGCGCTATTGCCAAAGCGGTGCGACCATGACCACTCGCGTCACCGACGAACGGGCGGCGGAAGCTGCGCAGCGTATTGTGGTTGGCGCTTACGATGAATCGTCAGTCGGATTTGAGAAAGACGCTGTCTTGGTCGCGTCTGCCTATATTGCCGCCCGAGCGCGCGAAGCGGAACTCACGCGGGATGAGGCGCGCGAAAATGCGATTCAGTTAATGTGGCAACGTGACTGCGCCAATGATCGGTGTGAGGCCGCCGAGGCGCACGCTGAGGCGATGCGGGCTGAACTCGACCATGCCCATTCGCTGAATATCGACCAAGCCAGCGCGCTCGGTGAAGCGGAAGATTTACTCGCCGAGCTGTGGCCCAACAATCCGCCCGAGAAAATCGAGGCCATGCGCAAGCAGTTAACGGACAGGATCATGAAGATGCCGCGTCCGACCGCGAAGGACGACCCCGGCAATGAGTGAGCGGATGCGATTTGCATATGCCGATCCACCATATCTTGGATGCGGAAAATTGTACGCCAAACATCATCCTGATGCCCTTGCGTGGGACCGCGTTGAAACTCATCAGAAATTAATAGATCGGCTCGGCTGCGAATTTAATGATGGGTGGGTGATGTCATGCAGCGCGCCGTCACTCCGAACGATCTTGCCGCTTTGTCCGCCGGACTGTCGTGTCGGCGCTTGGGTAAAACCTTTCGCGATCTTCAAGCCAAACGTCAATCCTGCTTATGCGTGGGAGCCAGTGATCTTTCGTGGCGGCCGGAAACGATCTCGCATAGAGCCGACTGTGCGGGATTGGGTTTCAGCTAATATTACACTTCGACGGGGCCTTACCGGGGCCAAGCCGCGAGAATTCTGCCGATGGATTTTCGATCTACTTGGCGCCAACGCCGACGATGAACTGACCGATATTTTCCCTGGTAGCAACGCCATAATGACGGCATGGGGTGAATTCACAAAATCGCCAACTCCTCAATTATCATGGGGCTTCCGGCAATGAGTAAAGAACACCCGGCGATTGAAGCGGAGTGCCGTGCTGTCGATGAATTTCACAAACCAGCAATGTGGGACGGCCTCCATCCTGATGAACGCGCTGGGGAAATGGCTGATATGAAAGTAGCCATCCTCGCGGGCCTCTCTGCCGCCGCTGAGCCGAGCGAGAAGATGTTAGCAGCCGCAATGGATGCCGGCGGCTTTGAACTCAAGCTCGGCGACTCCTTCATCATGTATCCTGGTAGGATTTGGAGCGCCATGATAGCCCAACTCCGCGCGGAGATCGAACGTGAGTGACCTGATTGCGAGACTCGCCGCGCTCGCCCTGGTGATAGCCAGCCTCCGCGCGCGTGGGATAATCCATGACCGATAAACGAATGTTGGCCCTGTCAAACGAAATTCTGCGCGGCGTTGTTGGCTCAACCGCGCACGGCACAGCTATCGAAGGCCAGGACGACCGCGATGAAATGGGCGTCTGCATGGAGCCGCCCGAGTATGTGTGCGGTCTCTCGCTTTTTGAACACTATATCTATCGTGACAAACCCGAGGGTGTGCGCAGCGGTCCGGGTGACTTGGACCTGACGATCTACAGCCTGCGAAAATTCTGTCGCCTCGCTGCGCAGGGCAATCCGTCCGTGTTGGTTTTGCTTTGGCTGCCGGAGCACATCATCAAAACGGAATTGGGGCGCGGACTGCTTGATATCCGGGAAGCTTTCGTGAGCCGCGAAGCCGGATGGCGGTTTCTCGGATACCTCACCGGACAGAAAAAGTCGCTAACCGGCGAGCGCAACCAGAAGGTAAACCGCCCTGAATTGGTCGAAAAGTATGGCTACGATACCAAATTCGCGATGCACGCATTGCGTCTTGGATTCGAGGGCATCGAATATCTGACGCAGAGGCGCCTAACACTGCCCGTCGCCGAGCCGAATCTATCGACACTCCGAGCTGTTCGTGCAGGCAAGCTTTCGCTCGCCGAAACATTGGCATTGATCGAGAGCACCGAGATCGAATTGCGCGCGCTCGTGGAGCGATGCCTGATCGCCGCCGACACCGACACGATCAACAAATTCATGGTCCAGGCATCATACAGCCATTGGGACCGCGCGCGTGAGATGGATGGGGTGGGGTGATGACGGTCTGCGTCCGCAAAAATCGTCCATTCAAATTGAAAATCTCTGATTCCGAGCTTCAATTCAGTTTCATCTCTGAAAACGTGCCGCGGCAGCGGGATTGGGACGACATGATTGAATATCTCGCGGGCCACCGAGTGCTGTGTCGGCCTGACGAAATGCACCCAGGTGACATTGGCGAGTTGACTGACGACCAAAAATGGCGATCAGGATTAGCCGCCGATCTGACAATCAAATGACCCTCATCCTCGCCGCGCTCATCATCTACTCGGGCGTCATGACGGGCCTGGTGATCGGGCTGTGCGAGCGCGTGCGCAGATTGGAGCGGAGATGACCTGGAAATCGATGGACAGCGCGCCAAAGGACGGGCGGTTTGTGCTGCTTCATGTCCCGAAGGGTCTCGAATCTGGCGCGGTGACTGTCGGCGCATATTGGAAAGCCGAAGAGCGTTCGGACAAGGGGCGGTTCGTTAAGGGCACATGGGACGGTTGGCTCGGCATGGACGGAGATAGTCTCTCGTCCTGGTGCGATCCGCTTCATTGGATGCCGCTGCCGGAGCCGCCGTCGTGACCGCGGTCACGTTCGCTGATTTGGGAGATTGAGGATGGACCGGGCGCTGCTCACCTTCTCTGAGCTGCTACAGCAAGTGCATCTCGGCAAGACCGCCTTGCGCACTTCGGCCGGCGCTACGCCGGCTACGAGCGAGTTTGGAGGAATCCTCGGGCGATCTAAGCGCGTCCGCTCAGTCCCGCTCAACGCTATGTGCGTGTCTCTATTCCGTGTCTGCTTTCCACGCCGCCGCACCTGAAACGAAAAATAGCGCCGCCCGCCCCGAAGGACAAGCGGCGCAGTGGCATTCTCGGATCGATAAAGGGGGCCTTCAGCTCACGCCAGGCAGCCCCGTCCCCTACACCCGGTCTTAGCGCCAGATCACGGCTCTCGTACCGCAGGCCACCCACACCGGGCGAAGCATGATGGCCGTCTGGGCGTGATTGGGAACCGATCCAACCCAACCTATCATTTTGACCTATCGATTCGCACCTATCGTTTTAATAGGGCGGAATGACAGGCTGGGTTGCGGCCAATCCCCGGGCCGCGCGGATAGCCGGAGGGCCGGCTATGCGGTGGGCGGCGCGGCGGGTGCGGCCGGCGGCGTCAGCACGGCGTCAACCTCGGCCTTGAGCGCGTCCATCCCGTCGGCGACGGGCGTCAGGGCGGCGGGGTCGATACCGGTGTTGACCTTGGCGAGCGCGGCCTCGACGGAAGTCTTGAGGCCGGCGAAAGAGGCATTCAGGCGGTCGAGTTCGGCGGGCATGGCAAGTATCCTTCTCAGGTTGTGGAAGAGGCGGCAGAGACGGCGGAGCATCAGAACGGCCAGCGGGTGTGTCCGATGAGGTCGCCCACGGCGAACACGGCGATGGCGAGCCACCACCAGTTCCGATTGACGAAGGTGTTGGCCTCGGTGCGGACGGTCGAGGCGGTCTGAGCGGCGGTCTGGAGCGGGTCGGTCATTGTCGTTCCTTTCAGGGTGAGCGGCGGTTGCATTTGTCGTGGAAGAAAACCTCGTTGGCGCCGTGGGCCTGGAGGTGAAACTTGCCGTCAGGCGACTTCACGAGCACGGCGCCGGCGTCGCGCGGAATGACCGAGCTCTGGTAGTTCTCACAAAGATCGACAGCCGGTGGCAGCGTTGGCGCGCTTTGACAGCCCGCCAGCAACAGGATCACGGGGATGGTGCGGTGCATTTCGCCCCCTGCTTGCAGCATTCGAGCCGGCCCGCCGTGCATTCGATCAGCGTCGTGTCATCCAGGATGCGCACGTTGCCTTCGACCACCTTCTTGTCGTGACGGTTGACGGCGGCCTTCACCAATGCCTCGCGCTGCGCTTCGATCAATGCCTCGCGCCCAACATGCCACTTCCACGCCTCATATCCGCCGAATGCGATGCCGGCGAGCAACAGCGGGCCGATGAAGTATTTGAATAGCGCGCTCGCGAGAAATGTTCCGAGCCAAGCCATCACCAGCACCCCGCTTCATCGAGATCGTACGCCTCGCATGCATCGATCATCAGCGACGCGCCTGGCCACGCGGGGCGGGGCACGCTGTATTGATGTACGTTCCACATTGTGAAGTCTTTCGATCCGTACCACCCGGAGGCGTTTGCCAGCATCGCAAGTTCAATCAAGTTCGCTTGGCCCAAGGTTTCGAGCACGAGGCCCGAGCCGTAGGCGCCGACTCGATAGCCGCCGACGCTGACGAGCCCGCACACGCGCTGGAAGTACTTTACCACATCAGACACGTCAGGCGTTACAGAATCGCCATCATCGGGCGCAGGGTTGGTGTCCACGGCGAAATAAAGTCCGCTGTCCTTGGGCTGACCGAGCGCGGCCGCCTTCGCGAGCATCTTCCTGGCATCCGCGTCGCCCTGCGCCGCCGTGAAATATGCGGGCGTCGTCGCGTTCCGTCCGCCCTCGAAAATATGGAGCACCCGCATCTGCGCGGAATGGATCGCCGCCACTTCCTCGACGGTCAGGCTCCACTGATAGCGGCCCACGAATTTGCAGCCGGCACCGGCCAGCCGCATCACGTAGGGCGTGACGATTGCCGCTGTGTCGCAACCCTGGATCATGGATAGGCCATCATGGACCAAATGGTGATGTGCTGAACGACGACGGCGCAGAAGAAGAGCATCAGTGGTGCTCCTCATCGTGATGCTCTTCCTCGCGCCGTCCGCTTTCGCCACCGGGGAGCGCGCGATTAACCGCGCGATCCGCGATGTCCGACGACTTATCCCGCCAGCGCGCGAACACGCCGAACACGAGGCCCAGGATCGGCATGGAGAGAATGCCGCCGAGAAAACCGATGAAGCCGGCCACCAGCGGATTGAGCGTCAGATACGCGACGGCGGCCTGACTGCCGAACGAGCCGAAGCCCACGCCCATTGCCACGATGATGGCGGCCATGCGCGGCGTGACCTTATCTGCGAAGGCGAGACCGCCGACCGCGCCGAGCACCGATGCGATAACCGCCACCAGCGGCACGCCGACAGCGTCGAAGAATTGCTGCGCGATGTTGGGGCTATCGGACATGGATATAATCCAGAGCGATGACGGCCAGCGTCAGCCCGAGCGAGATAGCGAACCACACGAGCCTGCGATTGCGCTCGCGTCGAATGCGCCACGACGAATAAATCTTCATCGCTGACAACTCCGCGGCCTGATCCGCCATCCACCACCTTCAAGCGCGCGCACGAGCATCAGGCAGCCGCCGATGCCGTGTTCGAGGTTCAAGCCCTCCAGCACGGCGGTTTCCTGGTCCATTGAACCGCAGGCGGAGAGGGCGAGCGCGAGGATGAGCGAGCGCATCTCAAAACCCCGTCAGCGGATAGAAGAAGCACTTCCGCTCGCCGCCCCACTGACAGCGCCAGTATTTGCCGTCCTCCGAGGGCGTCGAAAGTTTGTGCGGCACCGTCTCGCCGTAGTCGTCGAGTTTGTAGCCGTCCGGGCCTTCGTGAACGCGCTCTGCGGCGATCTCGACGCAATCCACGCGCCCACAGCAAAATTGCCGGGGATCGGCGGGATTCGCGTAACCGCCCTTGCGAATCCAGTCGGCGTCGCCATGCGCCCAAGCCGGGCTGGCGAACAGGATGATGAGAAGCGCGAGGCGGATCATGCCTTCAGCAATCCGAGAAGCTGAAACGAGCCAGTGATATTCCCCGACGACATCAGGAACTTGATTGCAGTAATTGCGCCCGTAACCGTGTAGGCGCCCATGCCGGTTAGTTTTATGTAATGGCCTGCGGAAGATTTGAACGTAATGCGCGTGTCGAAAATCTTATCCGTGCCGGTCGTCTGCGGATTAGAGAATAGGATCGTTGCATCCGCCGCCGTGCTCGATCCGTTCGAGAGATGAGGTCCAGTGCTGGCATAGTTGACCAGCATCTGCGCTTGTGACGTTGCGCCTGCGCCCGAGTAAACGCCGTCGTCGCCGGCACCTGCGCCGCTGTAATTGTAGTTGGCGGTGATGTATGTCGGCGTTCCGCCAGTGCCGACAAGCATATATAGATCGGTTGCATCCGTGGCAGGCACGAGGCCGGTGATCTCAATCGCGTATCGCGAGTATTTCGTATCGTCGAAAAGCGCGACCAGCGTTGCCGAGGCCGCGCCAGCCGCGTTGGTTATGCCCAGCGACACCCATCGATCCGAGGCCCAAGATGGGTTGGCAGAAGCGCCGCCGGTCGTCAGTCTTTGACCGGCCGTGCCGGCCCCCAGGCGCACCACGTTCGTGCCGTTGTAGTAATAGACATCGCCCTGCGCATCCGAGCCCATGCGGATTTGAGTGCCGTTCACCGCCTGCCAAACCGGCGGCGAGCCTCCAGTCAGAACCTGAGCCGAGGTCCCCGCTGCAAGCCTCGTCGGAACACCCGAGGCTCCGCCGTAGATGATGTCCCCAGCCGTCGTCATGGGGTTGAGGAACGGCGGCGCCATGTTGGTCGAGACGATGAACTGCGTGCCGTCGTAGAACATCCACGCATAGGTATTGATGGCGAAATCGTTCGCCGCGACAGCAGTCCCGTTCGCCCATTTGATATTCTTGGCCGTCAGCCCATTAACGGCAATCGTCGGCGCCGCTCCGGTCGCGACGTGCCACTTGACCATGAAGGACAAGGGCGTTGCCAGCGTCGCGGCTTGGGCAATCGTCACCGCGTAAGCCGTGGACGTCCCGGTCGTTAGAATGGGAATGGTATTGTCGGCGATATATCTGGCTCCGGCGCCCATCATGGCCCGGCCAGAACCGGGCACATCGTTCGGAAACATGACCGAGCTAAGCGGCCAGCCCGCAGGGGCGGCTGCGGTGTTGCTCGCGTCGGTTTGATTCCAGGTGCGTATGTCCGTCAATTTACGTTCCGCCTTTGTGCAGGGTGACGACTAGGTGGCGCTGTGGTACATTTCGGGCATGGGCTTAATTCTGTTCCTTACTGGCATCGCGCTAGCTGGTTTCGGCTTCGCCTCTGGAGCCGGACTCGGCATTGGCATGGGCGTTATCGGGTGTCTCATCGCCACGCTGGTTATTAGTGTAAAAAGCGTCGAATGGAGCTAAGGCACGGCATCGCGAAGCTTCTGTAGCGCGGCCTTTGTATCCGGGTTGGTCTCAAGCTCAATTCCGCGCGCCAATTCTCCCCGAATGAATTGGCCGTTCATCTGTGGGTTTGCGAATTTACTCACAAACTTCGGGTCCATCATTTTGCCGATGAGCCATTTACTGGCGCCGATTGATGTCGCGGCACCGGCCATCGCCAGCGGCGAACCAGAGGCTATGGCACTCCCGACCGCGCCGAGAACGCCAACATTCGCCATCACGTCGCCAGACTTCGGCGGATTCAGCAGCACCTTGCTGGCGCGCGAGGCCCTGTCCGCATATCGAAAGAACGCATCCAGCCCCTTGCGGTAATCCGGCCCCATCGGGCCATCGAACAGCGCGCGGCGGATTGTGTCTTGTTGGCCCCCGGCTTCTCCGAGCTTGTTCCAGTCGGAGCGAAACCTATCGAACGAAAACTCGCCCTGAGGACTGCGCCCGATCTTGGCCAATACCTGAGAGCTAACCAGCCCTCTCTGATCCTTCGGCATGAAGCTTATCGCAGTCTTGAACTCGGTCGGATTCTTGACCGCCCAATTCTGCAACATCTGAACGACATCCTCTCCGCTCTTTGCCGAGGCCAGCGGTTCGAGGATTTGGAAGCTGCCGGTTTTCCCCGGCTGCCCCATCAGAGACGAATAAAGCCGGCGCTTGGCATCGAAGGTTTGGACAAGGTCGGGGCGGCTCGAACTCACAAGCGCCGAGCGTTGGTCGTCAAGAATGGAGCTGTAGAGTTTCTTGAGGGCCGCAACGTCCGCGCCATCAGGCGTAATTGCGTTCGGTCCGGCATCCCCGATCTTTTTGCCGATGCTCTTGCGGATCGCTTCACTCGTCTCGAACGGGATTGGCTGGCCAGTTTTTTTGAATTGCGCGAGCCTGTCGGCGTACTCCTGAATGCCAGACGGAACGGCTCCCGGGACGAGCGCCGTCGTTGCCGGATTTTTGTTCGTCAGGGATTGGAGGGTGTTTTCATATTCCGTCAGCGGCGTGGCAATGCCTTGGGCGCCTTGAGCGACTTTGTTTTCGAGCGTCGTGACTTTGCCGAGAGCCGTTGCCTTACCCTGCTGGATGGCGCTTTTGTAAAGATTGCCGGCAATCGAGGGATCGAGCGGGCGATAAGCCTGCCCGGCAAAATCGGCGAGGCTCCTATTGGCGCTCGCCACTTCCGCGCCCTGCTTCGCTCCCGCAGGTCCGGTCCAAAGCTTGGAAAGCATATTTTCGGTCCAAGACGGGCGCTGCGTTACGTCAATCGCGGCCTGTCCCATCGAGGGTATTTCAAGCCCAGCACGCCGAGCATCGGCGACAGCGGCAGAGACGGCCCCTTGCGTCTTGGGGCCGCCAGCAATCATTCGCGTGGCGGCAGCCTTAAGCCCGGCACCGACAGTTGGAACACCAAGCGAGCCGATAGTCTCGCCAAGATCGGCATTCCCGGCCATTCGCCCAAGATGCCTGCCTGTTCCGGCGCCCACACCAGCAAGGAGCGCCATGAGCGGAGAGGCGGGAGCGCCGACGATGGATGCGCCCACGGCCCGGCCAGCCGCCCCCAGGTCATCGCGCAGCGGCGTCATTTCTCCGCCACGAGCTGCGACGGCTTTTTCTGGAGTCGAAAGGTCTTTCTCGACATCCATCCCCGTAGCGGATTGGAAATTCTTATAGAGATCGGGATTGTTTGCGTATGAAGCTTGGAGAGGATCGGTCACGGGCGCGTTGCGTTCGGCCCAATTTCCAATGTTGGAAACAGTCTTATCTACGCCCAAGGCTTTTTGAGCGGTTTGCCCAGGAAGCGGCGTGCCGTACTTCGCCAGCAGAGACAGAATGCTAAGCGGGTTGGCCGTATCTCTCGCGCCCTGAACGACGCCGCCAACACCAGAAAGCGCCGACGTGCCAACAGCGCGCATGCCGACATCATCGCTCGGGCCTGGATCGACTTCGCGATACCCGCCGGTAGGTTTGTCCAATTCCGAGGGGTCGATGACTTTATAAGCCATCACTGCGGCTCATAGTACTTGCCGGTTTTCATCGAATAGAAAAGATTGCGACCGTTGCGGACAACAGGCTTCGCATCTTCCGGCAGCTTCGGGATGACGTTATCAGGCGATGCATTCGCTGGCGGAGAGGCCGGAGCGCCCTTCAGATATCCGCGAGACTTGAGCCACTGCTGGTCATAAGAGCCGGTGGAGTCACGCAACAGGCCGTTGTGGGATTGCGCGTAATCCAATTTTCCGTGGTGATAATCAATGACCTTTTGAGCCTCCGACTCCGTCGCATCAAGCGCCCCTTTAATGGCGTCCGGCTGCATGTTCTGATTAGCGTTCGCGAGCTGGCTGGTAATCAACTCGGCATTGGTGACGCGAGACTGCCCAAGAGATTTGGCGTAATTCGCGGAAAGTTGCGTGAGCAATTTCTTGGCGACTTCATAAGGCGCAATCTTATCCGAATCCTCAAACCCCATGCGCCCTAGCAAAGAGCGGCCCTGCGCCAGAGTATCGGCCTGCCAGCCAACCTGTCCGCTGATCTGCGGCAAAAGATTGCGAATCTTTTGTGAGATATCGAGAATGTTCGTGGCAGCCATCGCATGTTCGCCAGACTCTTTGACGCTGGCAAACGTATCTTTGACGCCCTCTTTCGTGCCTTCCATCTCCGCCGTAGTCGATGTGGCGCCTGGAATCGTCTCGATTTTGCCCTCTGCATTGTAGCGGGTACCGGCAGGCAGGCTTGAGGCGAACACGCCGAGATCGCGCGTGACCCCCGCGAGGCTCGCCATAATGACATCGCGGCGGCCATCGCCGGGCGGAAGTTTCTGTGCCCAATTCAGCAGGGAAAGTTTCTGCTGCATCGTCATGTTTGCGGTGCCGATTTGAGTCTGAGCCAAGACCTGCTGTAGCTGCCGCGTCGGAATCTCGTTCAGGTTCTTAACGCCCTGCTGCAAGCCCGACCCGATGGCGCCCAGCACCCCAAGATGACGGGGCGTGTTAATCATCCCCGCGCCGATGTTGGCCAAGGTGGACCAGACAGGGGCGTTCTTGCCGAAATTGATGCTGGTGTTCACGTCTTGAACGCCCGGCAAGTCCGGTACAGTTGGGGTGCCTGGGGGCAGAGATGGCATCCCCGGTGGTGTTTCACGTGAAACATTAGGCGGGGAACCTGGGGTGCCTGGAGGCATCCCCGGAGGCGCCCCGGCCATCGTGGGGCCTGTTCCGGAGGCAATGCGGTTCAGCCGATCCTTATATTCGGCCACAGTAAGCGGGCGAGTCTGGCCCGTCGCCGGGTCCTTAACCGAAAACTGCGCTTCCGTAATCGGAGTGTAGTCAGACCGGCTCTTGTCGAAAGCCGAAGGGACCAGGGTTTTCATCGAAGTATCGGGCGGGGCGTTGAACAGCATCTTGGCGCCGTTCACCCCGTGAGCGTGGACCGCGTAAAGTTCGCCTGGATTGGCTGGCGGACGCCCGAAGTTCTTCTCGAAGAGGTCCTGAGTGTCCTTCATGTAATGCGCCGTCATCAGCGCATTCGCCCTTGGATCGGTTGGCGAGGTGTCCGGGCCGAAGCCGTACTGGGCGCCGTATTTGGCCAGATACGCCTTAAAAGTATCGGGCGTCATCTGCCCGAGACCCTGGGCTATCGGCGTGCCGTCTTTGCGTCGGGCCGTCGCATTGGGATCAAAACTGCTTTCCTGACCGATGATGTTGGTCAAAATATTCGGATCGACGCCGACGGTCTTAGCTGCGTCCGCGATTATGCCTTTAATCGCGTCGGGAGGGGTCCTGGGTGCGTTGCCGGGGGCGTAGCCTACCCTGGTAGTGGGCAGGGACGTATCGGGCCTGCCTGGAAGCGGCGGAATGGCACCGTTGTAAACATTGGAATCGGGCGGGGCGGCGGGCGGCTGTGGCAACCCTTCCGCCGGGGGTTGGGCGGCCTGCGGATACTGTCCAGGAGGGATTGGGAAGGTCTGTGGTGGGCCGTAGGGAGAGACGTTGCCCTTCATGCCCGGAATCAGTCCCGGAAGCCCTGGAGCCGTATAATCCGGCGGAGCCTGGGGAGGCTGCACAGGGACGTTGCCCTTCATCCCCTCCAGAAGCCCAGGCAAGCCCGGAGCGGTGTAATCCGGGGGCGTAGGAAGGCCGCCATAAGGTCCGCCAGAACCGCTATACGGGTCCTGTTGGCCCTGCATCAGAAGATCGAAGAGACTGGGCATTAGTCGATCCTGCTGTAATCGACCGTGAGGAAGTCGCCGAAGCTACCAACGGCCTCCGGATGCTTTTCGAGGGCATCCTGCGCCATGACGCCCATCTGCGGCGGGCCGCCCCATATATACTTGTAGGTATAAATCGGCAATCCGTCCTTGGTTTCGCCCACTTCCTTAATGTCGGTTTTCAGGCGTTCATCCGAGAACAGGGAGCCGGCGATACCGGCACCTGCCGTGAGACCACCCAAGATTTGCGTGAGCGGGTTGGGCGAGGCGATGGTCTGAGAGTTAGACCCTGTCGTGGTGCCGCCGTAGTTCCCTGAGACGGCGCCCTGGTAAAGACCAAGCGTCTGCCACGGGTCCTGCTGCCCGGCCTGGAATTTCTGGATTTGCTCGTTCGTCAACTGCTGCTGCTGGCCCTGCTGGGCCGCGCCCACGTCACTGAGGGCCGCAATATTCGTATAAGGCTGCTGGCCAAGAGCCGGAGCATAAGCCTGCGCTCCAAGCATGTTGGACATGCCTTGATTGTAATTCTGATAAGCAAGGTTGCCGATGGCGTCGCCGAGACCCTGCCCCTGGGCACGAGCCTGTAATCCACCTTGGCCACCAGAGTTCGCGAACTGACTATTGATCTGCGGTAGCACATTGGCCGCCGTGGTCGCGGCCATCTGCTGGAAGTATGGGTTATTCGCGGAGAGGTATGACCCGTTCAGGAACGGCGTGAGGCTTGAGGTAGCGTCCTGCGTGATCTGCGGGCCGCCTTGGTTCACGAGGTTCTGCGTCATGCTCATCGCCTGATTTTGAGCAGGCGAGAACGGCGCTACGGTTTCTCCGGTGTAAGGGGTGATCGGATTGGTTTGGGCAAGGTTCTGGCCCTGCTGAAAAATGTCAGTCAGGTAAGGCTGCTGGGCCGACCACGGCGTCGTGTTAGTCGTGCTTGTGGTCGTTTGTGCCGGCTGACTGCCACTAGACATTAAAGCACCAGTTCCATGATCGCGTGGGTTGCCTTCCAACCACGGTCTTTCAACTTACGCGTCCATCCGAAACGCGCTTCCGATTTTACGATATCGAAATTCAGCGACTTGGCTAGGGCCGCGAATTCCCTCTCAAGATGCAGCCAAGAGCTTGAATCCCGCCCGGACAGTCCGAGCACCTGAAGTTCTTTCAGCCCCGTTTTCCATGTGACCGGCTGAGCCAAAAGAGTGGCCATGCAAGTCCCGTTTTCCTGCACGACGATGACCCAAAATTCCCCGGCCCGGATCGCGTCGAGAACACTAGCTTCATTGTATCGACCGTGGCTCCGCTGGATCACGCTCTGGATGTGCGGCCAGCAACGCTTCTTCCACGACTCGAATTGATGGGGTTTGAGCGTGACGAAGTTCACCCGAACAAACCTTTCAGATATCCGAACATGCCCGGCTGCTGCCACTGCGAAGCTTGTTTCGTCAAAGGGTCTGCGTAGAGATCGCCGGATTGGATACCTTGTGCGGCGGCATTCTGTGGCGACCACTGAGCGCCGTTCGCTGTCGGGTTGAATACGCCGTTGAGTGAGCCTGAAAACGGCGCGTTCGGATTGTTCTTCAAGGCACCGAGCATGCCGATACTCTGCTGTAGCGCATTCGGCGGCGGCGTAACGGCGGGTGGCGTAGGTGCTTGCGGAGGCTGAATGCCTGCACCGCCCTGCTTCATCGCCGGGAGTAGTCCTTGTAGGGCGCCCATGCCTGACGCCGCCGTCGTTTGCAGCGGGCTCGGCAAAACTGTGCGTGGATACATCATCCGATCACCATGAAGCGGAACGTTCTATCGGTCTGTGAGTTATTGGCGTGATGAACCGTTACTTGGCCGTTCATGATGTCGGCGGCGTTGATGATGAAACTTGCCCCACGCCATTCCGCCCAAGCGTTCGACGTGATTGGAACGGCCATGACCGTGCTGTCATTCGCGATATTCGCATTCATGAACACGGACGAAGCGGCGTTGGCCGTGAGAGTCCCGGCGAATTGATTGTTCGTCCGGCCCCTCATAATTCCGTTCACAACGTCAGAAGTCTGCTGTGCGAACCGCACTAGACCGTCAACGGATTTGTCGCCAGGGCCTCGAGGAAGCGGGGAATGACCGGCCTGGCTCATCGCAATCCCTCGCCTTTCGCGATGACCTCAACGCCAGCCGCGTGCGTGAAATTCGCGCCGGCAGCGATGTCCACTCTGACAAGCATGTACCGAGCGGAGCGTCTTTGCGGACAGATGCCGGACGAATTCGGCGAAGTCCCGGTCGTGAAAGACCGCGCCGCAACCGGCGTGTCTCTATACCCACCATAAGCCGTGATGGCGCTTTGCGTGCAGTTCACGTAAGGACGAATGCCTTGGATGATGACTCTCTGAGAGTTATCGCCCATCAACTCTCCGGTGTAGACGGAGGCTGCAACCGATGCCCCATTGAAGGCCCCGTATTTGTGAGTGCTATCGAAACCACCCAGAACAGGACGGCCACCGAGAAACACAGGGCTTCCCAAAGCGAATGGGACATTATCGAGCACACCATAAGTCGTCGTCAGGTCGTCGAGGGTTTGCCCGACCGCGTAGCTCGGGAAGATCGTCTCGACATTCGTTGCGTCCAACGGGAGCGACCACCATCCCAATTCCCAATTATACCCGATGACGAAAGAGGGATTGCCGTTGCTGTTCGATCCGTCAGGGACCGCCCAATACACCATTTTCAAAATGGGATCGGCCCCGGCGACGACACGATTGAGGTTCGCGTTATCGACGCGGGTTGCCATGTACTGGTCAACCTTGCGCGCCCCTATCGGTTTCAGAGTGGCACCATCGGACATATAAAATCCCGAGTTCGACCACCAGAACACGAAGTCGAGAACCGAGATCACACTGTTCGGAGCGTTGGTCCCGATTGATTGAGAGATCGGGAAGAAGTCTAAAACCGCCGGAGGCCCAGCATAAACGATGCGATGCGTTGCCGTCGAGGAGATGACCATCCCGGCGGCGTTGCCGCCGATAGGTCCTGTAATCGCTTGGACAGCCCCGCCGATCACGAGGTCGCGGAAATCGCTCTGCACGGCCTGGGCACTAGAACTCCCCGGCGTCGGCCAATTGGTTACGTCATTTGCATCCGGCCACCAGACACGATTGGAAACGAACCCATCCACTCCGTCCCAAGTATTTCCGACCACGAGAAAACTCGGATAGACAAGAGCCATCGCCCTGGCTCTTGGAGCGCCTGCTGAGAGATCGGCGAATAGAGCAGAGGAATTGAGATCGTAACTCTGGATGTTCGTATTCGGATCGCCGGCAGCAATAATCAGGTCCGTCAGGCTCGTGCTGACCTGAGAGAATTTCCACGTTGACGTAGTGCCGATGGAATATCCGCCGGACTGCGAAACATCCGCCGGGACCGTGCCGCCGAAGAGATAAAGCTTATCCGATGTGCCCGCGAAAATACGGACATTTGAAGAGCTATCAATGAACGCTTGCGCGCCCTGGCAGATATGATCCAGGGCCGTAGAGAATGTCGCTAGTGCCGCGAACGGTCCGTAATCTTCCTCAGTATGGGGAACGACGCCCATTGCAACGATAACGTCTTCACCTACATCGGGAGTGTCCGGTTTCCATTCGGCGAAGTGCTTTAGACTCATGGCCCCTGCACATCCGTTCGGATGGTCATCGTGCCGTCGTAACGGTCACGCACATCCTGCGATTGAAGCGCGTTGCAAGAAGCCGCGTAGAGCAGCGCATATTTCTGAGCTTGGGCGTCGTCCGAAATGAAAATAGAAGCTTCCAGCAGCGTGGCATACAAATAGGTGTCCGGTTTGTTGGTCATCAGCCAGTTCGTCGCTTGCGTATTCGAGAGCGCCGGAAACTTTTTCCAGTACAGCATGGGAAGATAGTAGGTGCCGTCCGGCGGCGGCGTGAACGTCATCGTGTCTCCCTCGATTTGAAACATGAGGGGACGGGAGTTGCTGTTCGACGCCCAAATGATGTTTCCGTATTCTGGAGAGGTTTGGACCAATGCTTGATGGGGTTGTGAAGCGAGGTACTTGCTTCGCATCGCGAGATAGCCCGGAGGAAGCGGGACGCCATTGCTTGCCGGCAAGAGCACGTATTGCGTGCCATTGTAATAGACGACGGACGGTGCGCCGGAGATCAGTTCGCCACCGGACAGTGCCGTGAGAGAAGACCCTGAAACGATGGCAACAGCACCGCCGCCGTTGAGGTTCAGCGTAGCGGCTCCGGTGTTCGTGAAATTCGGGGTAATGGAGAGAGTGGTTCCGAGCGCCAGCGTCGTTCCCGCCAGCGTCGCGGCATAGGCGTTGCTCGATCCTGTCGTGGCCCCACAAACAAGAACCGCATTCACGACAAGCGTGGTTCCAAATTCCATCGCCCGGATACGAAGCGGCACGGTCCTGATTTGCGCTTCCGATCCGTAATGAATACGGGACTCGGCCAGCGTGATGAAATCGGCGACGTTGCCGGTGATTTCCGTATCACCGGCGCGCATCAGCCAATTAGCGACCGCAGTCTGCAAATCTGTGTAGGTAGCAAGGCTCAAAGCCAATCCTCACTGCCGCCGAACTCAATTCCATACCAGCGGGGCTTTCGGAAAAGTTTGGACTCTTCCGGCAGGTAGACGCTCACCCCCTTTCCATGTGCTAAGCCAAGCATCCAGTTAAGGTCGTCGCGCTGATACTTGTATTCCGTATCGCCCGACATATCCGTGCCCCACAATCCAATGTGGATCGGAACGTCCGACTTCAGTGTCCGCTCATAGATGGCGTGGAGCACCATGTATCCAATCGATGAATCACACCCTCTGCCGCCCGTCATGGCGTCGATTTCCTTGAGCGGATAGGTTTCGAGCGTCACGAATTTCTCCGGGTAGTTTTCGTAGTTCTCGACCGAATATTTCGTCCACGGAAACTTTATCGGATCGTGCATTTCATAGCAGCGGTCAAACCCGAACGCTCTCACGTCCCACGCCAGCCCCCACGTCTCCCACTCCGGGTCTTGCAGCGGGACCTTTGCCGTTGAGGTCGGCGCCATTCCCACTATGGCTATCTTCCGAGACGAACTCGGGGATGCACTCCATATCGTACTCGAAGTCTCCGATGTGGGAGACTCGATTGGAGAGGTCATGGTCGATTACCGGGGTGTAGCCGTGTTCCTTTGCCCTAGAGAAGAAAAACACATCCTCTCCGAGCCACTGTTTCTTCGCTGTATATCCGAACATGAAATGCGGAGGCTCGATGGCCTTGAGCACTTCAAGTTTCATCAAGCAAAGCCCTAGCCCGACACGGCGCACTTCCTGAATGCCGGTCTTGTGACGCGAGGTAATCAGGCTTCCGTGCTCATCCTGAGCAACAGGTTTGTTCGGCGCTCTACGTGTGATGTAATTGGCCGCCACGATGGGAAGATCGTGCTTCAGCAGACAATGCAAGCTATCATGCGGAAACTTCATATCCGAGTCGCACCACAGGACATGCGTCGGCTTCTTGGCCAAGGCCATGTTTACACAGTCCTGGCGAGAACTCGGCAGGATCGACGACCACGCTACATCCAAGGTGATTTCAGACGGAATGGACGGCGGTTGGGCTACGAAGTACGTCATCATGTACGCAAGCGAAAACCCGAAATGAGCCTTCCACGTATCGTGCGTCGGAACGACGATGCAGATTTTCAAGAGATGATTTCTCCCCAAACATAGATGTTTGCCGTGAACGCTCCGGTATTGCCCGTGCTGAGAGCGAGATAGAGTTGCGCCGACGTGATGATCGTCGCCGCCGCAAGCGCCGCCAGCGTCATGTCTACGGCGGTATTTGCTCCCGACAACAATACATAGCTTTGCGTGGCCGCAACGATAGCTGAGCCGCCTTTGGATGCAGCGGTGTAAATGCCTCCAAGACAGGCCGTCCCGTAGGCGCCCGAAGCACGTTCGGCAACGATGCGGCGAATGACATATTTGGCCGGGACCACCAGCATTGTCAGGGCTTGGTCGGTCGTCAGCGTCATGTCCGCGCCGAGGATACGCGCGATAGGTCCACCTTGAGCGGTGTTCGAGCCCAAGGCTCCCGGTATGCCGCTGCCGTGCAGGCTCATATGCCTTCACCCGGCGTGAGGTAAACCGTTGCCGTGATCCCGGACGCACAGATGATCCCGGCTGCGAGCTGGGTATTGCAACCGAGAACTTCGGTTACACCGGAGGCAATGGGAACGCCGATGCCCGTCGATGACACCGCTTGCGTTGTGTCATTGAAGACCACGAAGACCAAACCCGAACCCGCATTATAAATGCGGACATGAGGACAAGACTTCTGCGGATTGAACTTTGCGATAGAATTTGTGGAGCTTGCGCTGACGGTGACAGTAGGGCCGCCGGGCGCAAAAGCCGGAACATTGGAACGCATCAGATAACTCCCGGCGATGTCCGGAGATACCGCCATTCAGGATCGTTCAGCAAACGCTTGACCGCCGGAAGATGGTCTTTGTTCGTCAAATCGACCCCGTATTTTTCCATCCACAAAAGCTGGACGACCGGAGGAATCGTCGCGATCCTCCGGAAGTCCGTGCTTTTACGGCCTTCGTTGTACGACCGCTTGTTGGCATCCAAGACTGGTTCAACGTCGTCCACCGTCTCAATCGTGATCTTGTCGGTGGCGTCGTCGTAGTGAAACCACTCCGTGAGTCCAGAAAGCGGGTCGTGGTCGAAGAGGCGTTTCATTTCCAGGCCAACCCGACTTGTGCGATACCGGTTGCCGCCGTCAAAACTCCCGTGAACACGATGGCCAGGGAATCGCCCTTGGCCAAATCGAGATCGCTGGCGGTCGTGGAGAGCGTCAAAGTTTGAACGGTATCGGCGGTGCCGGCAAGATTGATTGTGCTGGAGTGGAGAACCGTGCCGCTCGTCATTGGACTGGCTGACGGCACTTTCTTGATAACCGCCGTGGGGGCCGGCGTGGTTGTGTCGGTTCCCGAGACCGTGACGGTGGCATATAGAGAATGCACCCTGACTGCTCTGGGGGCGACGAAGAAGCGTTTCGAGACGGACGCGGCCAACCATTCGGTCTCGGCGAAGGTGCAGCCAAGATCGGCCCCGTCCGCACCTCGAACCTCCAAGCTACCGCGCGCCGTCTGAACTAGATTGATGTTGCTCATAGGGCCACCTCTTACGAGGTCGTGAGATCGAACACGCCGCCGGAAGCCGCTTCGTTGCGCGACTCCAAGGTGTATTCCACGATGAACATCTTCTTCTCGGCGTCGCCGGTTTTCGCAAGATCGGCGATCTGAACCGGACGGAGGAAGGCCACGGCCCACTTGTCCATCTCCAGCACGAACGCATCGCGTTCACGCTGGAAGCGGTTGGGACGCACCTGCATGATGCCGTAATCCGATTCGTACACATCGATGGCGGCGACAAGCTTCTTCTCTTCCGCATCGATCAAGCGAGTGGCGTTGCCGGCAAAACCGGACACCACCTGCTTGTTGAACGGGCCGACCATGATGGTGTCGGGATCGCCGCCCGAGGTGTAGACGTTCCGAATGACGGTTTTCAGATTGGCTTCCGTGAACGCAACCTGAGTGCCGTCAGTACGGGTATAAGCGCCCGTCGCCGCAGTCGGATCGGAGCCACCCGCACCTTTGACGGTGTTGGTGTAAATCCACGAATCGAGCGAGGCGAGAGTACGGCCCACCGACGCGGAACCAGCCACGGTGGACTGATTGGCGCACAAGATGGTTTCCATATCGCGCTTCAGGGCCTTCATGCGCTTTGAAGCCTGATAGGCGACTTCCGACTTTCGACCGGCCTTGACCACCGTGTCGAGAGTGCCCGACACGATCAGGTCTTTGCGGCTGATCTGGGTGTTGTTGCCGAGGCGAGTCGTGGCGGCCTGGGTCGTAAACGACGTGATGTCGTCGCCTTCAAGCTGCGCGTTCGCCGTGGTCGCGGCTTCGAGAGTGTCGGTCTGCCACTCGTGGAGAGTCTGCGTGGCCTTGGTTTTCCCGATGCCAGACATGAAGGGAGTCTGGGTCGGGGAGATATTGTAGATAACGTCGGTCAGGTCCTCGCGGATACCCTTAGCGGTAAACGTGAGGTAGGTATTGGTAACAGCGGTCATGGCTCCTGCTCATATGATGGTCTCCAAGAACTTCGCGGCGTCCCGTTCGGAGCCGGTTTTCTTGAGACGGTTCATCAGAGCAGCTTGTGTTTTAGCAGCGCCTTCGTCGCTCTCGATCACTTGGCCGGCGCGTTGCAGCGAGGGTACGGGTTTGCCTTTCTTGTCTTGGGCCGCCGCAAGGGAACGCTGTTTCGCCGCCGCGTCCATGTTCTTGTGCAACATGGTCAGCATGCGATGGTCGGAAAAAAGCGTCTCACTGAGACGAGCAATTTCCCCAGCATTGAAACCTTCGCTGGCGAGATACTTCTCGGCATTCTCCGCAAACTTCCGCGCCTTTTCTGGGGCGGCATATTGCGGATATTTGGCCGTGAATCTCTCTTTTTCCGTTAGCAACATCTGCTGACGACGAGCTTGCTGCTCGGCAATTTGCTGGTCGTTCGTCGCCTTGATTGTCGCTTCGGCCCATCGAATCTTGGCCTCCACCGCCTCCTTTTGCTTCGTCAATTTCTGACAAAGCGCGGGGTCGGTGTCGGCAAGCGTAACCCAATCTACACTCTGGTACTGCTGTAGCTCCGGGTAAAGCGAGGCGAGGGCGACTTGCGACTGATGCACAAGCTGCGCTCGGGATTGCTGTGCGGCCTGGCGGTCGGCCTCTGCGGCCTTGCGTTCGGACGCGGCTTCTTCAAGCTTCCGCGCAAGTCCGGCATCACGCTGGCTTTCCCGTTCAGCGATAGTCTTCTGAACATTGGGTGGAAGCTTCGCGAATTCGGCTTTGTCGGCAGCATTCCATGAGGCAGGCGGGTCGATGACCGGACTAGCCGGTTCGGCTTCTGGCTCTGGTTCCCCGCTGGGCGCTTCCGCTGCGGGTTCTTCGGACGGCTCAGCCGCCGGAGATTCTTCTGCGCCCGGCGCCGTATCGTCGCCAAAGAGCGCGTGTTCTAGTACATCGGCTGCCGGAGTCTCAGGCGAGATTACCGGCTTCGGGTTGGGGTCCATTCGTATCCTCGTTTCGCGCCTTCAGAATCTTGCCGGCGTCGAAATACGTTTGCAGTTGCGCCCGGAGCGCCCTGACGGCAAATACCGTTCGATAGGCACTCTCCCGCTTATCTTGTTCTCCAGTAGCGGAATTCTTCCATATGTCAACAGCGGCAAGCTCAACGCCTTCAAGGGCTTCCTTGAGGTAAACGTCGTTCAGCAGCCGCTCGCAGTTGGCGGCCTTCAGCATGATTTCATGGTCGGTCATGGCGATTTCCTAGGCGGATATTTCTTATCATCACTGGCTCCATAAGATGTGTGTGGGCGCACAAAATATTCCCACGGGCGTCGGCGTGGTTGAAAATAGATATAAATCAGGAACACGAGCGCGACGCCCATCAGTCCCCATAAAATCCAATCATTCATTGGAGCGCCTGTAAGATGAAATAGATGGCCTCTTCCTCGTCCTGCTCGTCCTCTAACAGCCGCGCAATCTCATCATTGATGGCGTTGGGATTGGACGGCAGTGCTTCGGCGAAAGTAGCGGGGACGTGGATATAGGTCTGCGTAGGTGTTGCAGTGTTGCGCTGTTGCGGCGGGGGATTATCCACCCTCCGCTCAACCGGAACCGGCAACCCAGCCTTATACGCCTTAACGCGGTCCCGGAGATCGGATGCCGTCAGGGCGCTGATAACACTCCCGTCAGGCAGGCGGTATTCGTAGATGCGCCGCTTTTTCTTGCCGAGCCTGCCAACGGGGACTGGCGGGGTTGGGCCACCGGGAAGATACCCGCGAACCGTGACAAGCGGTATGGACCCGAACGAGCCATACCCTCTCGTTACAACGGCGGCGATCATGTCCGAGCGGCAGCCGTGGGACTAGTCGCGTCGTTCAGCGTTACCACAAAGGCCGTGGTCGCGTTATCCAGTTTCTTCACGGTGTACGTCGTCGAGCCAATCGAGAAGTCCATCAGCATTTGATGGATGGCGTACATAGCTTGTATCGCAGTGGGCGCCGCACCGTTCGCGGCGTAGCTCTCGGTCATCGCCGTGGTGCCTTTGGCGAAGTCGTAAGCAGAGGTCAGCGAGAAGCCCGTCTTGTCGCTGACGGTCACCGCCGGAGTGGCAGCATTCAGCGACGTTTTCATGGCGGCGGTGAAGTCACCAGCGGTCGGCGCATTGGTCAGGTTCGTGGCGGTCGTGATGGTTCCAGCCGTTATATTAGTTGTATTCGCGACCGTGCCGCTCGGGAAGGTCGCGGCCAGGAATCCGGTTGGCTGAGTGTAAGTCGCCATGCGGCTCGACACCGTCGCGTCGAGATTGGAGGCCGTGAGTCCAGTCACGGACCCGACCGAACCCACCACATTACCGCCGACGTTCCCGGTAACAGAACCGACGGCGCCGGTAACGGATGCCGGAGTTGCGGCGTTCAAAGACGTTTTCATCGTCGCCGAGAAATCGCCTGCCACCAGGACACTCGCGCCAAGATCACGCGCTGTCTGTGCGGTCCCGGAAACATATCCGGCGTCCACGATTGGGACGCCCGAGACGTTCGGGGCCGCAACCGCTGAGGCATTCCAGTTGACGACGTTCACGCCGATCTGAGCCGCGCCCGTATTGACGTTGCCGCCACTGATCGTGCGAACGTCGTTCTTCGCATCCATCGTGATGAGAAAGACCGATGTATTGTCCGGCGCCGTCGGCCACGTCGAGGCGATGGTCGCGACCTTCGTGCTGCCGTTATAGGCCGTGATGACGCTACTTTCAGGCGCTCCAGTACCGGAGATGATATGCACGCGCATCCCGACATAGAAATTGGTCGTCGCCGACGCGCCGGCATCGAGCGTGACGGATGTGGTGGCTCCCGTTTGAGCCGTCCCGACCCTAGCCACGGTTCTGGTATCGACCACCGGGACACCAGCGGTATTTGGCGTCGCGACGGTCGTGCCGCTCCATTGCGTGACGTTGCCTTTGACGACGCCGGAGGTGAAGTCAAGCTGGCCCGTGCCAGAGCCGGCGGAGAGCAGGACGCTCGCGCCTATATCACGGGCCGTTAGCAACGTGCCGCCGACATATTTCGCCGAGACGTTCAAAACGTTGTTGCTATCGAGCGTGACCGCAGTTCCGAGCGCCTTGCCGATATCGATGCGTCCGCTGGTGACGCTCAACTGATCGGTGCCAGTACCGGAAGTGAGAAGGCTGGCGTTCGTCGTGACCGCCGTGTTCGGCAGGCACGTCAACCCGAGATGGACGCTGTCCTGCGGATCATAGGCAACAAGCTGAATTTCGAGCACGCACGGCGCCATGTTGGTGGCGCCCTTGAGCATGATCGTGCAGCTTTCGGAGCCCGTCGCGATTGCAGCATTCGAGATGCCAAGCTCGTAGACGCCCGGCATGTTGGTCGCGTCTTTTTCCTTGAAGCCACCAGATGACCAAGTGCCCCTGGTGCCCGCTGACAATGAAAGCTGTGTCGCGGCAGCGTTGCCATCGTCATCGCGGGCCACGTAACAAACAAGGCTGCCTGAAGCGTTGGTCAAGCCCGTGAGACCGGCGCCGACGGTCGAACTGCTGTCCTGGATGAAGATGCGGACAAGAAGCGATGTCCGACCCTTTTTGACGATCAGCTTCATCTAACCCGCCAAAGGATCGGAGAAAAACGGGCCGCCGCCACCGATGCCGTCGAGCGGGCCTTGACGGAACACGTTGCCGAGCGGTCCCCATGCCGCATAGCCAGAAGGAATCGAGCCGGCGAACGACGAACCTCCGGTATTGAGCGTGATCGACTCGCTGGTCCCCGAGAAAAATCCCCACGCAAGATAGAGCGTGCCGGTCAATCCCGAGACCGCTTGTCCGGTGCCGGCGACTGGGTCGCCGTTCCATGTGCCGTTCTTCCGCCACCAGGCTTTGCCGGTCGTAAAATTGATCGCGAGGCCAAGCACATCGCCGGTGGTGTAGGCGCCGGGCGTCGATACGTTGGCGCCGTTATTATAGAACTGCCCGTTGGTATCGTAACCCCATCCGTTTGCGTCCTGTCCAAGCCAGTCGGCTAGTAATGCCGAAGAATTCGCGAATCCAACTTGCGGGTCGTTCCCAACCGCCGTGATCGTGAACTCGGCATAGACCAAGCCGGCGGAAAGCCCGTTGGTCGCGCGACCAGAACCATTCGTGCCGCTCGTGCGCGTGGCAATGAGATTGCCGCCGGAAAGCGTAATACCGGCGTTTTTATCAGAGGGATTCCAAGTTGCGCTCATTTACGCGGATTGAACCGAGGCGATGGTGACGCGCGGGCTTGCCAGTTTTTCCCCATCGATGGCTGAAGTAACCGCCGCTACCCTATCCGGCGTAAGAAATACAGCAGCGGCGGTCAGAAACTCCCGAGCGGCGTCCGTGAGGTTCATCATTGGATCGTCGCCCCGGCGATCTTGCCGTTCTTATCGCGCATGAATGACACTTGCTTGGGCTTGCTCAGATGCTCGTGGATTTTCGTCAAAGCCTGCTCGGCATGCGAAGGGCCGGGATCGGGTTTGGGTTCTTCCTTTTCTTCTTTGTAGCTGATTAGCCCCTTATCGACCCCGAGTTTATAATTCTCGTTCATCATCTTCATGCCCTGCTCGTGGGCCTTGAAGCGAGCCTGAGTCTCGGCTTTCTGAATCTCAAGCTGGGTTTTGACCTGGGCCACGATGATGTCCGTCTGAGCCTGTAGCTTCTCAATCTCCATCTTGTGCGCGGCCTGAATCTGCTCAAGAGCCATTTCCTGCTGGGCGCGCTGCTGCTGCACGGCGGCCTCGCGCTCGCCCTTTTCCTTCTCAAGCTGAGCCTTCGATTGAGCCTGGAACTGAGCAAGCTGCATCTTGGCTTGCTGTTCGATCATCTTCGGATCGGGCTTCTGTTGCTGGGGCGGAGCCTTGGAGGGATCGCTGACAAAGTCTAGTGCATTCTTGAAGCCGGCCGCTTGAACGAACTTCTCCGCCGTCTTGTACAGATTCTCTTTGGTCACAATCGGGCCGTCCGCTCCGCCCTGCATCTGAACAGCCTGCATCTGCATGGCGAGGATGGATTGCAAATGCTGTAGCTGTTGGTCCCGGTTGCCTGTACCGAGGCCGACAGAGACCGTCATGTTGTAATTTTCCTTCCACTCACGCGGGTCCATCGGCACCCAATCGTTTCTGAGTTTGATGATCCGGGCTTTCTGTTGGTGGCGGATCACAAGCCCGAGGATGCGTTTGAAAAGCTGCCGCATCCCGGTTTCCGCGAACACACGGGCGATAAGTTCTACGCGCTGCGCCGCAGCCTGCTGCAGCATGTTCATGCCGCTGGCGGTTTTGTTCAGATCGTCGGGGGCCAGCCCTTGATTACGCCGAGAGACGCCCGTGCGGCTTTCACGCACCTCGTCAATGAACTGCATCATCTCGAAAGCTTTGTCGGCCACGAACGGCGTAACCAACGGCGTCACAGCGTCGGGTTTGTCGGCCCGAACTATTCCGCCCGGTCGAGACAGCAAGAGGTCGTCAATCGTCGCCGTATTCGCATACCCTGGCGCCGTGATGACCAAGTGTCTCGGGTTATTACTGAGATACAGGTTATCCAGCATCTGCCGCCAAATGACGGACCTCATCAACTGAAGGTCCATCACGAGATCGGCGAGAGAATACCCGAAGAACTTATGCGGCGCCGGGATGGGTGTTATCGAGATGATCGGGCATTCGTCTATTTCTTCGTCGTCGTCCTTCCCGCCCTTGGTGAGGATTTCATAACTACCAGAACCGCCGAGCGTGATCTTCCGCAACTCCGCAATACCGTCACCGTCCTCGTCAACCCGGATATAACATTCGTTGACCCACATCTCTCGCGCAGCTTCGTCGGTGCGCTCAGAACGGTACGGCCATTCGTCATCGGGGAGGAACCGTTGGATGCGTTCGGTGTTGTATTCCTGCTCATCGTAGGTGCCGAGGCGCTTGAGCTGTTCCTCATCGTAGCCCAATTCAATCAGTGTGCTGACGGTGTGTCTGACACGATGGCAGACGAACGGGGCTTCCTCGATTGAGATGGCTCGGCGGGAGATCAGAATCTCTTCCGGCGCAACGGCCTCGACTTTCACCCGCTCAATCTTGCCGCGCCGCTTCAAAACGCAATCGTGAAGCATCGGGGCTGGGGCTTCAATGCCTCCGGGAATTGGTGGCGCCATGGGATTGACCCCGGGAGGGGAGGCTGCTGGCCCCATGGCGCCGTTCCCGCCAGCAGTGGGAATCGGTAGTTGCGAGATGTCCTGGTAGTCTTTGACGTTCAGAATCTCGATATCCGGCTGATCCTGTAGCGCAGCAAACTCATCGTCGGTCAGGCCGGTATAGTGTTCGGTCTCGACCTGATCCTGGCTGTTCCAGTAGACCTTGAGGAAGCCGTTTTTCTGCAACAAGGCGTCCTTGAACCACGTGTAGAGGATCGCGAAGCCTTCATTGTCTTTGCTGAAAATGAAGTTCACGAAGTCGGTCGCTTGAGCAGCCGCCTTCTCATCCTCCGGGCCTTGCGGCTCGAATTTCACCGTTTCATCGCCCGCCGTGAAGATGCGGAGCAGAGCAGGCAACACCCACTCAATGACCTCCATCACATCGGCGGAGACAACCTGAGACCGACCAGCCTGCTCATTGCCGAACGGCATGCGCTCGTAATATCGAAGTGCTTCCCTGCGGGAATTGGAGAGCCTGCCGCCATCAATGCCGAGAGCATTATCAAGCTCGCCGGCAAGGATGCTCTTCAGCGTGACGGAATCCATCTTAGGCATGCCGCGCCGGTTTGACCGCCTCCAGTACGAAGATCATGTGCTCGCCCGCATTTTGACGCGCGAGTATATCGAAATCCCCGGAATAGATAGCCCTGAAATCGCTGATGCTGGTTTTGCCGACTTGGGCGTATGAGGGCTGATGCAGAAAGATCAGCGACTCTTGGGGAATGACCCTCGTGTGGCTCGGATCGCCCCAGGCCCACACGCTGTCGTGTCTCGGCACCGAGGCGAAGAACTTGCCGCCAGGGATCATGATGCGCCAGAAGTCCTGGAACTGCGCGAAGAAGAACTTGGCGTCCCCCTGTCGTCCACAATGTTCGAGGACCTGATAGGCATGAATCTCGGATGCCGAGTTATCCGGGAAGGGCAAGGGCAATCGGTTCAGGTCGTGGACAATATCGGGCTTGTGGGCGGCCTCGATATCCAGCGTGACGCGGTTCACCCACTCCCGGCTATCGGGATGGCCCAGCAGCTTCTCGCGGCGTGAGCCACAGCCTAGCAGTATTTGATACGTGGCGGTGGTGGGCTCGTCAGGATCGATAGGGTTTGGCCTCCACCCATGCGGCGCGCCGTTAGCGATGCAGCCGTTCGAGAATTCCCAATCCTGCCATTTCCAGGCAACCATTAGCGCGACAACCCCGCCATCGCATCCCTAAAAATCGCATCGATAAGCTCGCTGTGCTGCCGCGCAACCTCGTTGATGTAAATCGGGCCGCTCAATCCAAGATCGGCGGCGGTCATCACATCAACGGTGTGATAAGGGGCGCTCACCTGACTAGCAATTTTCTCGTACGCGTCGAGTTTGGCCACGCCCGGGATCATGGGATTCAGCTTCATACGATTCCCAATGCTGGATAGTTGATAGGCTTGGACTTCGGCGCCTCGTTCAAGCCAATCGCGCCGTAACGGAAAGCATCAGCGGCATGAGAGGTCCAATCGTGCAAAGGTTTGTTGCTGAAGCACTTCAGCTTTTCGTTGTATTCTTTCCGGTATTGCCGGAGAGCTTCGATGCCTCTTTTGCATTTGGTGGCGTCAAACCATGTACGCGGTAGTAAAACGCGGACCGCGTTAATCCCGTCGTCAACGCTAGAACGCGGGATAACTCGAGCTTGAATGCCGAGGCTCGCGAGGGTTTCGATCCGGCTTCGCCCCGTGCCGAGTTCTTTGACCTCCGCGTCGTGCGGCAGGATGTGTTCCCCGTAGACATATCGCTTCTCCTGCAAGACCTTGGCGTAGTGATCCAGCCCAACCCCACTGGATTCGTAATAGTCGATGACGCGGATTTCACGGTTTAGAAGTTGCACGAACCAGATGGCCGTGGCATCGCCGATGCCGAGGTCCCACCATGTCTGTGTGAGAAGCTGAGGCTCGGCAGGGACGTTCCTGATGCGGTTTTCACGTTCGGCTGCCGCCAACTCTGCCCCGAAGTAGGACCCGACCAGCGCAGCCTGGAACGAGCATTCGTATTCCTGCTCGTATTGATCGGCTGACATGGTCTTACGGGCGTCAGCCAATTCACCCGGATCGATGAGATTGGTTTCGGACGCCTTAATGACGCTGACAAACCAATCGGGATTACCTTGGGCGCCTTCTACTTTGCCTTCGGCGTCTCCATAGAGCAGTTCAAAGAAATGATTTCTGCCGTTAGGCGTTCCAATGAAGTCACACCAACCCTTGCGATCTGAGAGTGCAGGCCGAACAACTTCCTGCCATGCTCGGGGGTCCATAATTCCGTATTCATCAAAGACCGCACCATCGAGGTATATTCCACGAGCACGTTCATAGTTTTCCATACCGTAGAGGCGAACTCGGCCTCCGTTGGGAAAGGTGACGTGGAGTTCGTGTTCATTCGCTTTAGCTCCCGGAACCACAAGGCCGTACCGTTTGAGATACAGCCACGCGATGTCTTTGACTTGTGAAAATGTCGGACCGAAATATGCAAAGTGCGGCTCGACCAGAGGACATGTCAGCGCGCCTTTGATGAGTTCGTTAATTCGGGCGACGGTTTTGCCGGCCCGGCGGTGGGCCACCGTCAAAGACCAGCGCTGTTTTCTGTCGTGGAACGGCTGGAATTGCTTCCGAGGCTTGTAGGGTATTTTGATCTTCTGGGTGCCGCCGTCAGGCATCGTCCGGCTCTTCCCAACTGATGCTCATCCGAACAGGTGTATCGCCACCCTCATGGATGAGCTTTTCGCCATATCGCTTTGGGGCCAGTTTTGAGAGATACCACTTCCTAGTATCGACTCTCAGCCTGTCTCTTGCCGGATCGCCCGCAACATCATCGGCAATGTCCAGAGTTTGTTCGGCCATCGCGTCCAGCCCATTGTTCCGGGCTATCGCGTATTGGTCACCAAAACCCTCTCTATTGTCTTGAATCCATTCATTAATACATTGTCCGCTAGGCATTCCATCGCGCCGGCAAATCGAGCGGAGGCTTTCGCCTGCTTCAAGGCGGCGGCAGATTTCGGCGGCCAATTCCGGCGTGTGAATACTCGGGCGGCCCATCTATCGCTTCTTGGCGCCCGCGACGTTGCCGTTGGCGGGACTGCCTGCCGGGGCCTGGCGGAGCTTCTTGGTGTTCGGGGTGGCGAGTTTGCCGAGCGGGCCGACGCTGGGCTTCTGGCCCTTGTAGGGGTTGGTCGGGCGGCCCTTGAACGTGTCGGCGTGGCCCATGTCACGCAGTAGGTGGTGGTCTTCGAGCGGGAGGTGTTTCACGCTTTATCGCTCCGTATCAGGCTCAAGGTTGAGGATGGCTGCTGCGATAGTTTCGATGGCCCACTCCGGGCTGACTAGGAGGTAGTGCTTGCCATCGACAAGGGCGGTGCCCTGAGCGCCGTCTAGGACGCGTCTGATAGCAGACTTCACGGTTCTCGGATCATCCATCCCGCTACCCTACCCCAATCCGCCCGGAATGCAATATCACGGGTTTGTGATCTAGGACCATTTGACATGTACGCCCGAATGGTCCTAGTATCTGGTCATCAACCAAGGAGAGACGCCATGCAGACCAAATTCATCGAAACCACTTCCCGCCGCGCCGCACAAAAAGCCTGCCCGTGGGCCGCTATCATCGCGAAGGTTGATGGAGGCTTCCGGGCCTTTGAGAGCGTCGCCGATTATCGCACATGGCGTCGTCAGTCTTAGTAATCATCAACACAGGGAGCACGGATATGAACCCATTCGACGCCGCATCCGCTCACTTCGCGCCGGAGACTGTCGAAGAACTGCGCTGCCGCATTGAGCGCCTGATCCCCAAAGCGGAAACGGGCGAACAATGGGCGCAGATATGCGCGCTCGAACAGCGGATGATTAATCTCATCAACACGGGAGACAGGACATGACCAAAACCTTTAAAATCATTCGCGAAACGAAACGCACCGACAAGGCCGTGCGGGTCGATCTCGGCGGCATCGCCGATCCGATTGATTGCCTGGGCCGAGCCGATATCTGGCTGCCCCTCTCTCAAATCACGATTGAAAACGGCACGGTCACGATGCCTGCGTGGCTCGCCGACAAAAAAGCCCTTTGCTGGTAGGAGTGGAAAATGACCACATACACCATCACCACCGACAGCGGCGTTATCGAGCGCGGTCTTACGGCGCAGCAGGCTGCCGACATGATCCTATCGGCCGACGGCTATCGCTGGGAGCTGCGCCAGGAGTCGCCCGAGAGTCTGGGCACCAAGGGGTGGGGCCTCTATCGGTCCAGGTTTTCGGAAAACTCAACCTTTGGCGCGCGTGAAATGCATTACTGCTACGGCTACTACGTGATTTGCGACACACACGACGATGCGTGGACCGAGATCGCGCGCCGGGTTGTCGAGCGCGGCGCATTCGGCTGGCGCGGCTTCCACGGCGACGTCACGCCCGACGCCGAATATGAGCGGCTGATCGCGGACGACGAGGTCAATCAATGACCCCCGCTAAACTGAAGGCGCACCGCAAATCCCTTGGCCTGTCTGCCGAAGAGTTTGCCAGAGCCGTAGGGGTCACCGCAGGCGATCGTCGCTACGGTCTCGCCGTAGTCATCAACACAGGGAGCACGGATATGCAACGTTCTTTCAGCAGGCTTTGGGACAATTTCTCGACGGATATGGATGCCAAATCTGCCCGTGACGAGTTTTATCGTGATTTACGTGGCATGGGTATCAAAGCCCGGCGTTTCGTACTTAAGAACCAGCTCAAGCAGTATGTCAGCTTCGGCGTGCCCGATGGGAGGTCTTGCGATTGCTATTTCGTGGATTTCGACGGGCAGGCAGCCGCAGACGCCGGCTTTACCCAACTCCGCTAAGCTCATCAACACGGGAGACGCGCCATGAGATTTGCATTCTACGCTCTCGCCTTCGGAATGCTAGTGATGTCGGCCTTCGCCCCCATCATTCTGGCCCCTTTTGGACTGGCGGCGGCTGTAGCGGCCATCACAGCAGCAGCGGTAACGCCGTGACCCCCGCTCAACTCAAATCTCACCGCAAGGCCCTCGGCCTGTCTGCGGAAGAGTTTGCTCGGGCTGTGGGGGTCACACATGGCCGTACCGTGCGGCGGTGGGAATCCGGGGAGCGCAAGATACCGGGTGCCGTGGTCATCGTGGTCGGGTATCTGCTTAAAACCGCTTCAGAGGCTCCGTGATGCGTGCTTCTCGGGTTTAGGCCACTCTGGTACCAAAATCCCTCCAACGCGCATGGACGGGCAGATTTTCGGCATTCATGGCTTGATCTCGCCGGCTGCGAGCATGGCGCGCCACGCCTTTGCTGCATCGTCGCCCCCTAAAAAAAATGATTCGCTCTCCAATTCAATTTCTCCAGCCTCCACCATCGCCTCTGTCGGGTAGCACGGGACAATCGCGTAGCCGGCGGCGCGGAGAGCGGCGACGGCGGCTTTGGCCATGACATAGTGCAATTCATCCAACTCGCCCTCCGCGCTATCAATCGCCCGCGCCATCAGCTCGATGAGGTCGGTCATGGCTTCGGTTCCCAAAATTTTGCGTCGGGTCCGCAAGCCTGGTCTCTGGTCATGCCGCCCTCCAGCTTATCACAGTTTAGGTAGATAAATCGCGAGCATCTTGCGACCCTCGGCGCAGCAAAGCTGATTCACCGCGCGCTTGCCGATCGAGCCGACGAGTGAGCCCCGCTTGGACGGAGACAAATCGGTGGCGTGCTTGTTCAGGCCGTCCGCGACCGCGCCGCGCACGACCGTCGCGATGTAGTCGGCGAGTTCCTGCGGACAGTCGTCGGGGATGGGATGGATTCGGACCTTCCCTACACGAGCCCACTTAGGACGGGCTCGCTTCCCGCTGCTGACATTCCCTGGGCGCCCAGGGTTACGCGTGCCAGCATCGGCCAGCGGTATTGGCGCCGCTTGAGAGCGCTGGCCTTCATTGACGGGGGATGCAGCCCCGCCAATCTCTTTCATCTCGTCGCTCACGCTGCTCTCCAGCTTATCGGGATCATCTTGAGAAATGTTGGCAGATCGTCCACTGATTTTGCTTTCGCAATCTCGCTCGGCACAGTCCGTTTAGCCTCGCCGAGAAATGCCTTCAACTCGTCGAGTGATCTTGCGGGCCTCACAACCGGCGCTGCTTTCACTGTTTCGGGCGGCGTCCATTCATCGTCCCATCTTTCTGCATTCAGCCATGTCGCCGGGTGGCAAAAGTCTATCTGCTCCGGCTTGTGTTTTTTGTATGCTTCGATGGCAGAAAGAATTGCTTCCAAGGTGGTTTTTCGGATGGCGAGGGCGAAGGCTTTACGCGCGGCGCCCTTTGCGATCCGGCGGGGATAGGCGAGCCAGAATACGGCAAAATCGTCGCTCATGCCATTGCCCGCGTTTTCGTCAGCAGGCGTTCGAGTACATCCCATTGCTTATCGCTTAGATCGCGCCGTTTCATGATCCCCCGCAAAAATTGCAATTCCCATTCCGAATGGCATTCGGGCATCTTCAAGCACTCGGCAGCCGCAACGACGTGGTCAATGTCGTCAATCGGCTGTGGTCCCAAAAATGACGCGAACACCTGCTCCCAAGTAAGGCCGTAGGATTTGATGATGTCCGTGGCCAATTTTGCCGCCGACGCCCTTTCACCATCAAAACTGCTGCCGAACATCCCACAGATTTTCGTCAGTCTCCGCCAGTCTTCCTTACTGATCTTTCTTACTACACTCATGACCCTTCGGTTCAGGCTGTTGCGAAGGCATAGATCGACTTACCGCGATTTTTACATCGCGTCAGGTCTATGCCTGCGTGACCCTTTCGGACGAGGCCGCGCATCAGGCCCTGCGGATTGGTGACGATCATCCGCAAGTCGGTGCCAACTGATCAGGGGCCATCGCACAACCCCACCCCGTGCTGCCTCTCGCACCTTACGATCCGAGGCTGTCGGGCGGCGGTCCTGGTTCCCGACATCTGAGCCCGCGAGCCAGCTAAGTCGTCAACGCCCTCGCGAGGCTTGGCAGGAACTATTATGTTGGTTATACGTTTGGGACTTCGGGTTTCGATGTTCTGCCAGGTCCATCGAAATCCCGGCCCGGGTGAGTGTCTAACTCCCCGGGCCATTCGTTTTTGTAAACACCAAAAACTAACTTAGGTCAAGGCCCGTTTCGTTCCTGTTGCCATCCAAGCGCCGCTTCTCCCGCGCCTTCCACATCTCCCAAAGCTCTCGGCGCGTGATGCCCCAAGCCTCTGCCACGCGGAGGCCGAACAGATCGTATTCGCGGAGTATTTGGTCGGTCATATCTCCCTAAACTCCACTGGCACGCTCTCGCGATAAACCTGGAGCGTCGGCTTCAGAATGGTATCAGGATACCGCTGGTCTGCCATCAGGCGCTTGAACCGATCCTCTGGCGAGCTGCGGTGCAGGGCTTTCTTGATCGTGATCTCGGCTTTCATTTCGGCCTCGGACCCTGTTTCATCTTGTGCATCCCGGATCGGTAGGCGAGGTCGTAGACCGTGCTTTTGCCCCGCAGATTGAACATCAGCACCACCTCCCCGGCGGAATGCTCACGGTAAGCCCTTAAAATGGCTTGGCGATGCGGTTTAGACAGGGCCAGGGCTAGCTTCGGGCGGCCAACGAAGCATGTCATCGCGTGTCGTCCAGTAGCGATTGCTGTTTCATCTTCGGCTCGGGCAGCGGCAGACGCGGTTCTTTGACAGCCGCCTCAATCCGCTTGCACGCAATGTCGAAATATTTGGGCTCGATCTCGATGCCGATGAACTTGCGTCCGAGCTTGACGCAGGCAACGCCCGTGGTGCCGCTGCCCATGAAAGGGTCTAAAACGGTCTCGCACTCAAGACTGGCGCGCTTAACCAGCCAACTCATTTGACGAATTGGTTTGGGACATGGATGGCCATTTTCCTCGGCGGGCTCAGTCGTTTGAAACCCTGTAGGCATAGAGCCGCGCCCACTGGCGAGAAAAGGACATTTGCCGTAGTAATATATAGGCTGATGGGTAACGAACCCCCACGGCCCCCTGTTAGCGCCGCTCGGATACCAAATAACGCCTTCGCCATCGGGGGTTGGATAACGCCGGGCATTCGGAATGCCCGGCGTTAGGCATACGCGCTTTGCCATTTTAATGACCGTTTTTATAATGGGAACGCAGATGCGCTCAATATTCTCAGGCGAATCTTCAAAGGAGATATATCCATTGCCAGATATATTGGAATGGCGAGTTGCGCTTCCTGTATAATTTACGCCATACGGTGGGTCCGTAACCACACAATCAACCTTACCCAGCGTCGGCAAAATCTCGCGACAGTCGCCCAGGATCAGCCTGCACTCGCCTATGATTTCTTCGCGCACGATATATCCTTCATCACGCGGCTGGCCTCCGCGAAGTGGGCGCCGAGGTTTTCATTCGGGTGGAAGCAATCGAGCTTCGCCCATATTTCGCTCTCATCGACGCGCAGCTCTCGGGCGATCTGGGCGGTGTTCATGTGCCGAGTGCGCCAGAGAAGAATTGCGTTGATGAGGTCAACGTCTTTCACGGCACCACCAGCCGATACCGATGCAGCCCTTGCCGCACGAACTCGCGCTCGACTTTGGCGCTGAGAAACGCAACCTTCCGAAAATCGCGGAGCCTAGCCGACACCGATGCCTCCGGCGCGCCCGTCATATCCGATATCTCCCTGAGTGTGCGCCATTGGCCGTCTTTCATCACGTCAAAGACTTTCTGGCACTGCGCGTTCAGGCGCTTGCCGTCGCGCTGCTGACTGTATGTAGCGCCATCGTAGATCGGAGGGACCGGAGGGCGCCAGGATAAAAGATCGTCGGTCATATCGCGCTCACCCTGATGTGGCAGCCTTGGACATCGGCCCATTCTGCCGTCAGCTTCTTGACGTATCGGTCATCTTTAATCGCACCGCCCTGCACGAGCGCGTCAATCGTCGCCTTCAAAAGATTGTCGAGATCGGCCTTTTTATTGCGAGGACCGAATTTCATCTCGATGAAGGTGTCGCCAGATAGGGGATCGTGTAGACACGAGTAAAAACGGATTGTCCATGCCGCGCTGTGCATCCACGCTTTGTATTGTGGATTGCGGTAGACCTTGCGCTTGCCCTGGCGCCAGATGGAATTGACGCTCGGCGGCATGGGGATGGTGAAGATGAGGCTCATTTGCCGTTCCGCATTTTGGCCCGGCGCTTGCGTTGATAGAGCTTATTATATCGACGCAGCCGGTCGCGGTTCTTGTCCCGCCAACGCGCCCGCATCGCGCGATATTCTTCAGGATGATTCTTGATCCAGCGTTGCTGAGGTGTCATGCGGTGATTGTGCATGAAAGAAAATATGTGTCAAGCGCAAATAGTGTATTGACAGGTTTGGCGGCGCGTGCATAGTGCGGCCATCAGCCCAGCACCAAGGGCACGGAGGACGACGATGGCAGTCGGCGGCAACAGCAAAGCCAACCAAGCGCGGAGCACGAAGCGCAAGAACAATCGCGGCGCGCGGCGGTCCTACGCAATCTATCGCAATGAAGATCGGGCGTGGGTGTCGAAGCTCAACCGGTTGGGGGCGCTGCTCACTCACGCGAAAAGCCCGGCGCTGAAAACCGAACGCGCCAAGGTCTACGCGGATGTGATGTCGCGTGCTCCGGCTCACATTCGGCTGCAATTCAAAGCCGCCGCCTAACCCGCCCAGCGCGAACAGGGAGTGCGCGATGACCGCAGAGCACGCGAGGACGCCTTGGGAATTGACCTTAGGCAAAGATGAGCAGGGCCGATTTGTATTTTTTGTAATCATGCCCGGCGACAGCGTACGCGGGATGAGACACGACGTGGCATCGATCAGTCTGGATCGCTTCTCAAGAGATATTGATCACGTCAGCGATAGGGAGCGCGCTAACGCCGCCTTCATCATCAAGGCCGTCAACGCCCATGACGAGCTGGTGGCGGCGCTCGCGAACATTCTCGCATTTGATGCGGAGGTCGGCATCTACGATGGATTTGAGCGTGACGATGCCTACAAATCCGAGGCATTTGCCGAAACATTAAAACAAGCCCGTTCCATCCTCTCCAAACTCGCGGAGTAACGACATGAACCTCAACGACCTGACAATCTTCAATCTAAAGGCCGGCGCCCACAAGAAAGCCGAGCAAGGCCTCTGCCTTATGGAGGCGGTGGCATGGATGGAGGGCGAGAAACACTCGGACGCGCCTCAATGTGCGTGCCCGGTGATTGGTGCCTTCGCTCGGCGCATCAACGACAGTCTGCCGGATGCTTGGCGCCAGAAGCTCGTGCCGTTCATCCCGCGTCTCGTGGGCACGCGTTCGAAAGAACATGAGCAGCAGCGCGCCGAATATCTGGCATGGCAGGCGATCCGCGTCTTTGCGCCAATCGCTTTGGATGCGGCGAAACTGCCGGTATGGGCTGAGAAACTGAGGGCGTTCAAGGGAACGCTTGTCGAGGCTCATTTGTTGGCGATTGAGGCGAGAAAGGCCGCCGCCTACGCCGCCGCCAGCGCCGCCGCCGACGCCGCCGCCGACGCCGCCGCCTACGCCGCCAGCGCCGCCGCCGCCTACGCCGCCGCCTACGCCGCCGCCAGCGCCGCCGCCAGGGCCATCGCCGCCGCCGACGCCAAAGAAAAAATCTTTACCGCCATGATCTCGGCGCTAGCTGGCGTTCTCGAAATCGGCCCGAGCGGTCGTCCCGTGGTCGCGCCGGAAAAGAAGATCATGGCGTTTCGCATCCTCACGGAGCAGCGGCCATGACCGCCTACGGCATCCTTGACGCCCCCGAGACTCGCGACGGGCAGTGGCTCGACGCGCAGCGTGAGCGCCGCGAGAACGCTGCCGGCATCGAAATGATCGCCGTCAATGAAGCCGAGTGGCGCCTACGTCAGGCAGTCGCCGTCATC
>Ga0265318_10000287_pt1 | contig 41360 bp, 27 predicted proteins | sample 4821metaG_FD_192431 | JGI IMG/M metagenome (GOLD analysis project Ga0265318, IMG submission 192431) | Rhizosphere microbial communities from Carex aquatilis grown in University of Washington, Seatle, WA, United States - 4-8-21 metaG | ecosystem: Host-associated > Plants > Roots > Rhizosphere >... | reverse complement strand
GTCATCCTTTCCCTAGGCGGTGGAGCAAGCCCGGGAATGCCCCGTGCCAACATACTTGCCATGCAATCGGCCCTCAGCGAATACAACGCCAGGCGCGCGTTGTCCTGATCGGGACCCGCGCACCAGCGGCCTTCAAGATGAACAAGGACCTCCTTCACGACGTCGCGCGCTCGCGCCGCCTAGTGTGCGACGGAGCCATGGGCACGCAGCTGATGCTCGCGGGCCTCGAACAGGGCGGGTGCGGCGAAGCCTGGAACCTGACCCATCCCGAGCGCGTGCTTGCGATCCAGAGGCGGTACGTCGAGGCCGGCGCGGACTGCCTGATCACGAACACGTTCGGCGGCAGCCGACTCATGCTCAGGCGCCACGGGCACGAGGCGGACATGGAGGAGATCAACAGCGCCGGTGCGCGGATCGCGCGCGAGGCGTTTGGCGGGCGACCCGGCTATGTCCTGGGCGACATCGGCCCGCTCGGCGAGATGCTCGAGCCGTACGGCGACCTTCCTGCGGAGGCCGCGCTCGCGGCGCTCGCCGAACAGTCCGCCGCGCTCGTGAAGGCGGGCGTGGACGCGATCATCATCGAAACCCAGACCTCGCTCGAGGAGCTTGGCATCGCCATCGACGCCGCCAGGGCGGCCGGCGCGGCCTGCGTCATCGCCTCGCTTGCCTACGGCCTGTCTCTCGACGGCAAGTTCTTCAGGACGATGATGGGAATCTCCCCGGAGCAGGCGGCTGAGTTCGTGGAGGGAAGGCGGGCGGACATCGTGGCGCTCAACTGCGGAACCGGGATGGACATGATGGCGGCGGCGAAGGTGGCCCGCCTCTACCGCTCAAGCTGCAAGCTGCCCATCATGGTTCAACCGAATGCCGGGCTGCCGGTGCTGGAGAACCTGAAGGCGGTCTACAAGCAGCTTCCCGGGGACATGGCGCGGGCGGTGCCCGAGGCGCTCGAGGCCGGCGCGGCCATCATCGGGTCATGCTGCGGAAGCACGCCGGAACACACCCGGGCCATCCGCCAGAAGGTCGACGCGGTCGCAGGGACGCGCTGACCCCGGGGCGCCTCAGGGCGCGTCTATCCGCGCGTGGAGGCCGATCATGGTCCCCACGAAGCCGCCCGCGGCCTGGGTGCTCAGCACCGTCGCGTCCACATCGGCTGCCAGGGTCCTCCAGGCTCCTCCATCGGTCCCGTCCCCATGCGTCGCGTATTCAAATTTCAGGACGCCGTCGTCGCCGGACATCCGAAGCCCGATGCCCGCCGCGTGGGTGACGGGCACCCGCGCGATGGTCTCGGGGCCTTTTCCGTTCAGGCGCTCGACGAAGACGCTCGACCCGTCCTTGGCGCGCCGCATCCCGAAGAAGTAGTGGTGGGATTCGTTCTGAAACGCGACGAGGCCGGCCGAAGTCCCGGCGGCCTCGGTCATCTCGACTTCGGTTGAGGCGTCGAAGTGCGCATGCTGCAGGCGCCGCCCGATGAAGGCGGGATTTCCCTTTCCCGAGAGCGTGTCTCGGCTGGGCGCCATCATCAGCCACGGATAGGGATTCCCGACGTGCCACCACGTCTCATGGGGCCGACGGAGCATGACCCAAGGCGGCGCCAGCAGCGCCCCGTCGAAGGAGTCCCTCCATGTGAAATTCCCCGAGAGCGCCACGATGACGCGATCGGAGGACGTCACCCCGGCGGGACCGCGGACCGCAAGGGGCACCGGCTGCCCAGGCGGAAGGATCGTGGGCCAGCCGTCCTTCCACGTTACCGGCAGCATGAACGTCTCCCGGCCGGTGTTGTAAAAATTGGTGGCGTAGGGCCTGCAGCCCAGAAAGACCGCCCACCAGTCGCCTCCGGGGGTATCGACGAAGTCGGCGTGGCCGGTGCACGTGACCGGGTTTGCCCGCGAGTCCGGCAGCGTTCGCTGCGTCAGAATCGGGTTTTCGGGCCCGGGAACGTAGGGCCCCCTCACAGAGCGGCTGCGGAACACGACCTCCGAATGCCCCTCCGCCGTGCCTCCCTCCGCGCAAATCAGATAATACCACCCGTCCTTCTTGAAGAGGTGCGGTCCCTCTATCCAGACGGGGTGTTTCGCGATGTCGGCCCCTCCGTTCACCTTGATCTCCCGCGGGCCGATGAGCTTTCTCGCGACCGGGTCGAACTCCTGCATCCAGATCGCCCTGTGGCCGTCGTACAGCGGCCTATTGTCCGGGGGTTGGCCGTTGTTCAGCAGCCATGCGCGCCCATTGTCGTCAAAGAAGAGCGACGGGTCGATCCCGTCAAAGCCAAGCCACACGGGATCGGACCACGGCCCGGCCGGATTGGAGGCCGTCATCAGGAAATTTCCGCCCCCGTCGACAAACGTGCACACGAGGTAGAACGTGTCGCCGTGGTGGCTGAGCGACGGGGCAAATATCCCCCGCGAGACGCCGAGCCCGTCGTAATTGAGCTGGGACGGCCGGTCGATGACGTTGCCGACTTGCGTCCAGTTCACCAGGTCGTTGCTCCGGAAGACCGGGATTCCGGGAAAGTAGGCGAAGCTCGAGTTCACAATGTAGTAGGTGCCGTCGACGCGGCAGATATCCGGGTCCGGGTAGAACCCCGCCAGAATCGGGTTGCGGAACTCGCCCGGGACGGTCGGCGCGGAAAAGACCGGGTCTCGGCCCGTGTATTCGAACCAATTGAACACCACTGGGTCCGGCGAGTCCGATGCCGCCGCCGACAGGGCTCCGAGGGCGAGGGGCAGCAGTGCCAAGCTTCTCATGCGCACCCTGCTATTTCCCGTTGGGGTTGCCGGGCGCGTAGTGGATCTGGACGGCCTCATAGTATTCAAGGTTGTACTCGGGTGGCTCGACGCCCGCGGGAAGGGGGCGCCTGGAGAACTTCTGGAAATAGAGCAGGCAGGCGTCGTGCCATTCGCGCGCGTCTCTCTCCTGACGCCGTAGGAGCGCCTGCACGTGGGCGAAGCGCTCGCCGTCGACCAGGCCGGCCAGAGAGTCCCAGTCCCGCTGGAGCTCGCGGACCCCGTCGACGCCGCTCTGGTAGCGGAGGCAAAGCTCGTCCCAGAAAATCCGGCCGGACTTCATCCGGTAATCCCACGGAACGTGGTGGAACCACAGAAGAAGCTCCTCGGGGCAGGTGGCCGTGTCGCCCCAGGCGCGCGCGATCTCCGGCGAATAGTCCTCCAGCGCGTTCGTGCCGGCTGCCGTGCGGTCGGCGCCCAGGCCCTTTTCGTCGGCCCTGTGATAGTACGACGGATTCCAGTCCGGCCGACCCGCATCTGCCCAAGGACCCGGGCCGTAGTGGTGGTCGGTCGCCATGATGTGGTGGAGGCCGAGCGGCATCGAGTAGTTGAGCACGGTCTCGCGCGAGGAGCGCAACATCCGGCCCAGCGCGTCGACAACGTCGGGATCGCTGGAAAACGTCATTCGCGTCCACTCGTCGGCAACGTCCCCGGAATCGAGCGTGTGGTCCCAGGCGAGGCGGCCGAAGGCGTACCAGTTGGAGGCGGCGAGCGGGTGGCCGGTCCAGTCGCGGTCCGTGCCGGTGTTGGCGACGCCCGCCATGACCGACAGCGGGCGGCCGTCCAAACTGCCGTCGACTATGCGCGCCACCGTGGAGCCCGGACCCGCGCGGCGGGTGTCCGAGCGCAGCACCTCCTGGAAGAGCGGGCCGAGGTAGGCAAGCTGCGTTGATTCGCCGAGGTACTCCTGCGTGATCTGCAGCTCGAGCGCCAGCGCGGTGCGAGGCATCGCGCCGAAGAGCGGGTGGAAGGGCTCCCTGGGTTGAAAGTCGAGCGGCCCGTTCTTGATCTGGATGACCACGTTAGGGCGGAACCGGCCGTCGAGCGGCTTGAACTCCAGGTAGGCCTGCTTCACCCGGTCGACGGTCGGATTCACTTCGTAGACGAACGCGCGCCACATGACGATTCCGCCATGCGGCGCCAGAGCGTCGGCGAGCAGGTTGGCGCCGTCGGCATGCGAGCGTCCGAAGTTCTGGGGCCCGGGCTGGCCCTCCGAATTCGCCTTTACCAGGAACCCGCCAAAATCAGGGATGTACCGGTAGATCTCGTCCACCTTGGCGCCCCACCACGCGATGACCCCGGGGTCAAGCGGATCGGCGGTCTTGAGGCCGCCGAGCTCCATCGGGGCGCTGAAGCGGGCCGAAAGGTAGGTGCGGATCCCGAAGGGACGCAACTCCCCGGCGATCGCGGCGACCTTTTGGAGATAGGCCGGTGTCAGAACGAGCGCGTCGGCGTTGACACTGTTCAGCACGGATCCGTTCAGCCCGATCGAGGCGCACGCCCTGGCATAGTCGCGGTATCGCGGCGTCCTGTAGTCCGGCAGGACGAACCATTCCCAGAGTGAATCGCCCGCATAGCCCCGCTCAACGGTGCGATTCAGGTTGTCCCAGTGGTCCAGGATTCGCCTTTGCACGCGCGGGGCGCTTGTTTCGCGCAGCTGGTCGATCGGGCGGTGAGTCTGAAGGTGACGCAGGAGCGCGAAGGCACCGTGAAGAACGCCGACGTCGCTGTTGGCGGCGACAACGACAGAGCCCGGGTCCCGCCTCGCGAGTGAATAGCCCTCGTCGCCGGCCCCGGCCACCGGTCCGGCGGACTTCTCGAGCACGACCGACACCTCGGTTCCGAGCAGGCCCCTCATCCCCGCGCCAAGCTCGTCCCGTGCGGCCGCAATCGTCGGCGAGTCGGCTCCCGCTGGCGCCGAAAGGATCACATTCCGCGCCGCCGCGGAATAACCCGACCTCAGCGCCCGGTCGCCGATGAGGTCGTAACGCAGCCACAGCCGGTAGCCGTCCTCAGCCGTCGCACGGCCACCGCACAGCGCGGCCAATGCGATCAGCCCTAGCAGGCGAAACGTGTGGGCGCCGATCCGGTGGCGCCCTGACAGGCGGGGGCCCATGATGATCAGGGGGTTGGGGACGGCGGGATTATCCTGAAGCGGCCGCCGGTCTCGAGAAGTGCAAGCATGTAGAGCAGGCCGTTGTAGTAGCGGTAGCGCCCGGAGGGTATCTCCAATTTCCAGAGGCTCGCGACAAAGGGCCGCGCGACGTCGGGATCCGCCGCCAATCCAGCCGTCGCCGCCATCGCAATGAGGCCGGCCGAGTTGTAGTTGGTGGAGATCGGCGTGCCGTCGAGCTTGAACCTGTCGGGGCACATCGGACCCTGGCCCTTTAGGAAGCGCAGCACGCGGTTGCTGCGCTCAGCCAGCCACGGGTCGGGGTTGAACCATGAGTAGTCCATTGCCGGGTAGCAGAGCGTGCGCCACGCATCATAGCGAAAGTCCTCATGGCCGTGGCGCGGGTGCGCCCGGCCGTCGAAGTCGCAGAAGTCGGGCATCAGGCCGGTGCGTGGATCCGCGGCGAGCCTGAACAGCGCGCGGCTGGCCTTGGCGGCCTCGGCGCAGAATTCACGGTCCCCCGGCGCGGCCGCCCAGCGCGCCCATAACTCGTAGAAGAACGGAAGGTGGTACGAGGGGTCCGTGAAATGGGCCCCGGGCCCCTCCGGGACGAATACGACCTGTCTCGCGCTGCGGTCGAACATGTCGGTCACTTCGCCGCGGCCCGGTTCCTCGTCCTTGTGGAGCATCGTGTGCAAGAGGGCCTGGGCCTCGGCGCCGTAGTTGAATATCCCGATGCCGTCGCCCCACCGGTGCGACGCGAAGAAGAGCGCCATGACAAACCACTCCTCGCCGTCCGGGGCCGGGCCGGGCTCGATCTGCCGACCTTGGAAATCGCCGTGCCAGGCGAAGTAGCCCCGCATGGGGCCGGTTGTGTGATAGAGGTTCGTCCTTGCCCACCTCCAGATCTGGTTGAACTCCGCCTGCCGGTCCATCTGCACGCAGATCATCATGCCGTACGACAGCCCCTCGGTGCGGACGTCGTTGTTGGCAACGTCGGGGACGTAGGCCATGCCGCCCGCCACGGGATAGAACAGGCGCTGCGTGTCGTTGTCGCCGTAGAAAAGCTGTTTCCACGCGGCGGCAACCCTCGCGTCGATCTCTGTGTCGCCTTTCCCGAGAAGCTCGTGGAACAGGTTGCGGTAGGGGCCGCCGTGTCCCGGAAGCACGGGGTCGGCGTTGCACGCAGCTGCCAATCCCAGGAGGGGCGCGATAATTCGGAGCGTGCGCATGGCGGTGGAGACAATGGCGCCCGAGCCGGGCTCAGACGGCGAACTTCTTCCGACGCTCCTCAAGCTCGAACTGGATGCGGAGGTTGAGTTCCTTGCCGATCGGGTAGATGATAAGGCACACGAGGCCGAGGACGAAGGGCGCCGCGGAGTAGAGCGAGGAGCTCAGTCGGATGCCGAGAAGTGCATGCTCGGTCTGCGCAACATTGGGAACATAGCCGTACGCCCCAATCAGCCAGCCGCTGAGCGCGCCTCCGAGGCCCAGGCCCGCCTTCAGCGCGAATAGGATGCCCGCATACATGAAGCCGATGGCGCGGCGGGAATTCTTCCACTCGGAATAATCGGCAACGTCGGCGATCATCACCCAAAGCAGTGGGACCGTCGGTCCCCATCCGAGCGGCCAGAGGATTCCAAGCGCGACCAACAGGCTGGTCGAGGTCGGCGTGACAAAGTAGACGAGCGCGGTGGCGATTGTCGAAACGGACATGCCAACAATGAAGACCGCTTTCTTGCCGAAGCGATCGGCGAGCGGCTTCGAGAAGACAATGCCGACGATCTGGACGAGGGAACCCGCGACGAAGAAGAGGCTAAGGCCCACGGAGGCCGCGTTGGATCCGTCTGGCTTCACCAACAGGCCAAGGGCGTCGAGCGCGGACCTCCATCCCTTCGTGTCGCCCGTACCGATCGATGCGAGGCCGATCCTCTCGAGAAACGCCCTGACTGAGCCCTGGTCCATGTAGTAGCTGAAAAGGTAATTCAGCGAGCTGCCGCGGAGGACGAGAGTCGTGAAGACGAGGAGGGTAAGAATGAACATCACAAGCCACGGCCCGCAGGTGAAGACGTCACCGAGGTCCGCCTTCAGCGAGGACTTTTGGGCAGGGTCAGGCTGCACGCGCTCGCGGGTGCTGGCGAACGTGATCAGGTTGAAGACGACGATGAGCGCCCCGAAGATGCCCATGGTGACGGCCCATCCCCTTGCGCTGCTTCCTTCGCCGAACTTGTCGACGAGCGGCAGCGCGAGGGCCTGGATGACGAATTGCCCGATAAGGGCCGCGACGAACCGGTAGCTCGCGATGCTCGTGCGCTCGCTGGCGTCCGGCGTCATCACGCCCATGAGCGCGGAATACGGCGTGTTGTTCGCCGAATAGAGCATCATCAACAACGTATAGGTAAAGTAAGCGTAGATCAGCTTCCCCTGCGGCCCAACGTTGGGCGTCACGTAGACGAGCCAGAAGACCACGCCGAATGGAATGGCTGTCCATAGGATCCACGGGCGAAACTTGCCCCATCGCGTCTTGGTGCGGTCGGACAGCGCGCCGATGATCGGGTCGAAGATCGCGTCGGCAAGCCGGAGCACAAGGAACATGGTGCCGACTGCTACGGCCGAAAGTCCCACCGTGTCCGTGTAGAAACGGGTCTGGTAGAGGATCATCGACTGGAAGAAGAAGTTGGTCGCGATGTCGCCGCAGCTGTAGCCGATCTTTTCCCTGGCGGATAGTCTTGGGGTGGGGACGCTCATGGAATGGAGGGGTGTTGGGTTGGAGGGGGGCGCGGCCGGTGCTGAACGCGCCGGCGCCGTCTACACCAGGGAGATTTCGCCGACGGCGGGTTGGGGCGCGCCAAGCGCCAGAGCACGGGCTCCGGGCGAGGAGGATCCGACAACGATCCCGTACCGACCCGGAACGTGAACCGAGCGGCCGGAGGCGTCGACCTGGGCAAACGAGGCTGCGCCCAGGCGGAATTCCACAGAGACCGACCCTCCCGCCGGGACGTCGACCTTCTGAAAGCCGACCAGGACCGAGCGGGGGCTGTCCTTCGAGACACGCGGAGGCGTGACATAGCATTGCACGGACTCCGTCGCCGGCCGGTGTGTCGCGTTGGTCAGCGTCGCGCGCGCGGTGAGCGCCCCTCCTTCCGGGAGCTGCGCGGCGCTAAGCGCGAGCGTGCCGTAGGTCAAACGGGCGTAGCCGAGCCCGAAGCCGAAGGGATAAAGGGGCTCGTGGTCGGAGAACTTGTACGTGCGCCCCCGCATGCCGTAGTCGTCGAAGGGGGGCAGATCGGCCGTGCGCCGCGGCACGGTGATCGGCATCCTTCCCGAGGGCGACGCGTGGCCGAAAAGGACGTCTGCGAGCGCGCGCCCGCCCTCGCAACCGGGATACCATACCTGGAGGACGGCGTCCGCAAACTCGTGGGCCTCGGGCGCCGCTATCGCGCTCCCTCCCGTAAGGACGACGACAAGCTTCCTGGCATGCTTGCGCAGCTCGGCGAGGAACGCGAGCTGCACCTTCGGCAGCTCGATCGTGTCGCGGTCGCCGCCGGACGGCGACGCGACTGCGTCGCCCTCCTCCCCCTCGAGGGACGGATCCAGCCCCACCACCGCGATCGTGAGCTCGTTCTCAGAGGCCGTACCGAAGGTGTAGTTCACGCCCGGCGCCATGGGGCCGGAGAGCGGGCAGCCCGCGCGGTAGACGACGCGGCAACCCTCCGGCGCCCGCTCGACCAGACCCTCGGCCAGGGTCACGAGCCTTGGCGAGAAACCATAGTAGTTCCCGAGGAGCGCCGTGGTGTTCGCCGCCGTGGGTCCGGTAATGAGAATGCTTTCGCAGCCCGGGCCGATGGGCAGGACCCCGTTGTTCTTGAGGAGCACTATGGATTCCACGGCGGCCTGGCGGGCGAGCTCGCGGTGCCTCTCGCAGTCGACGACCTCGACCGAAACCCTCGACCACGGCACGCGCTCCGGCGGATCGAAAAGGCCCAGCCGGAATTTGGTGGAGAGCACGCGCGCCACCGAGGCGTCGATCTCGGCCTCGGTGATCAGCCGCCGTTCTACGGCCTCCTTCAGGCCCAGGTAGGTACGGCCACAGTTCAGGTCGCAGCCGTTCTTCACCGCAAGCGCTGCCGACTCGGCGGCATTTCGCGTCACCTTGTGATGTTCATGAAAATCGTCGATCGCGCCACAATCGCTTACCACGTGGCCCTTGAATCCCCAGCGGCCGCGCAGGATATCGGCAAGGAGGAGTCTGCTTCCGCAGCAGGGCTCTCCGAGCGTCCGGTTGTAGGCCCCCATGACGGCCTCGACTCCCGCCCGGACGAGCTTCTCGAACGCGGGCAGATACGTCTCGGCAAGATCCTTCGGGTTTGGCCGCGCATCGAGGGTATGCCGCAGGCGCTCGGGGCCGCTGTGCACCGCATAGTGCTTCGCGCAAGCCGCGGTCTTCAGGTATCGCGGGTCGTCTCCCTGGAGGCCGTGCACCATCGCGACACCAAGCTCTCCGGTCAGGTAGGGGTCCTCGCCAAACGTCTCCTGGCCTCGCCCCCACCTCGGGTCCCGGAAGATGTTTATGTTCGGCGTCCAGAACGTCAGGCCCTGGTACTGGCCGCGGTGCCCGGCCGCCACCGCCGCGTTGTGCTTGGCCCGTGCCTCCTCGGCGATTGTCGCGGCCACACGCTTGACGAGGCTGCGGTTCCAGGTTGCGCCGAGCCCGATCACCTGCGGGAACACGGTGGCCCTGCCGTTGCGCCCGACGCCGTGGCACGCCTCGTTCCACCAGTTGTATGCCGGCACGCCGAGCCGTTCGACGGCGCGCGACTCATGCACCATCTGGCCTATCTTTTCTTCAAGACTCAGGCGGCTGACTAGATCGTTGACTCGCTGGCTCAGGGGAAGTTCAGGATCCAGGAAAGGGTAGGGGGCCGCCATGGGAATTGTGGTATGATTATTGACCTCTTGGGGGTTCAATATGCGGGTCGGGCGTGGTTTGGATAGGATTTTGTGAGATTTCTGATTGATGCCTTCGGGCGCTGGGCGCTCCGGGGCCTGGTGAATCAGCGATCGTGCCGGCCGGCGGGTGGCCGGGGTCGGCCCGAATCCTGAGGAAGGCTATGGTTTCGGCGCGTCCCGTGTTTTGGCCGGCGCCATGTATTTGTCGGCGAATGTCAGGAAGGCCGGCCAGTCGAGCAGGTCGGTATGGCCGCCGGAATGCATCCTGAACCCGATGTCCCCCGTGATCACCTCGGCGTCGGGCGGCGGCAGGGAGGTGGCGCCAAGATCCTTCGCGCCCAGCAGTCGGTACACGGGCCCTGCCGAGACGCACGCCTCGAATTCGCCGACCGGGTCCGACCACAGGTCCTGCGTGCCGCATCCTATGAACACCGGGCGGGGGGCGACGAGCGCCAGCAGCTCATGTTGGTCCACCGGCAGCCGGTCCCAGTGGCCGGCATACTTCAGGAAGTTGCCGGCCATCCAGTGGTATTCCGAGGAGCCGCAGACATTGTCAACCGATTCGCCCACGTCGTGGCGGTGGAGCTTTGCCCCGCATTCGCCCGAGCAACTCGAGTACACGATCGCCCAGCGCTCGTCGAGGGCCGCCGCGAGAAGGGCCTCCTTCCCCCACCGGGAATGCCCCTCGATGCCGAGGCGCTTCGCGTCCACGTCCTTGTCGGTCTCGAAATAGTCGATCGCGCGGCTTAGGCCCCAGGACCAGGCGGCGAGGGCGCCCCAGTCGTCGGGCTTTCTCGGCTCCCCGCCGCTGACAAGCCCGATGATCCCTTTGCCCAGGCCGCCGCCGCTGTCCGCCTGGATGGAATAGGTGTCGATGAGCGCATAGCCCCAGCCGTGCGCGACCACCTGTTGAATCGCGGTCGGGCCGCTGGGCGGGGGCCCGAAGCCCCTGCCGCTCGTATTCCAGCTGGCAACCGCCATCACAGGCACGGGTCCTGTGGCATTGGCTGGAACATAGAGCGCAATGTTTATGCTGGGGCTGGCCGCGGGATAGCCGGAGTTGTCGATATGTCCGACGATTCGCTTGAGCGTCGCCTTGCCGTCCAGGGCACCCCTGTCGGTCTCGGCCACCTCCCACGTCACCTTTGGCGTGCGCGCGGGAATTTTTCCGTAAATCTCAGTGAGGAAGTCGCCGAGGATCTCCGGGCGCCGCCTCTTCCACCATGTGTCGGCGTCCGTCACCTTCCCGCCGCTCCTCAACGTCAGCGCATCGGGAAGCGGATAGCGATCGGCCTTCGCCAGATCGTAGTTGGACCAGCTTCCCCAGCCGGATCGGACAATGGTATGCCCGGGGACTCCGTCCGTCCAGTTGGGCGAGGCCCCCCCGACCGGCTGAACATTGGAGGGCCGCCGGGGATCGTCTGCCTGGGGCGGCAGGACCGGCTCGGAAAGGTGGAGGCATTCCATCATTTTCCGGCGGTCCTCGTCCGCCAGCTTTCCCAGCTGCCTGCGCTCCTCCGCGGTTGGCATTCCGCTGGGCGGTGAAGGCGGTGCCGCGTCGGCCGACCTCGATGTGACAGGTGCGAACGCGCAGATGCAGGCGGCCCACACGAACACGCGTGGCACAAGCGCCTTTACTCGCCTCATGTAATCGGAGTAGGCGACGGGGAAATGTCGCGTCAGCAGCAGCTCCTCCTGCCTCAGCTTCATCCAGAAACCCACAAACAGAAGCGGGATGCCGAGCCAGCAGCAGATTCGGCCGAGGGCGACTGCGGATCCAATGCTCATCAGGAAGATCGCTGAATAGATGGGATGGCGCACGAACCGGTAGGGCCCGCGCTCCACAAGCTCGTGCTCCTGCTTCAGCATTACCGCGCTGCTCCAGTTTCTGCCGAGCGTCGTCCGCGACCAAATCGCCAGGGCGAGGCCGAGGAGGCAGACGACGATCCCGGCGGGCCCTGTGATCGCCGAGTCCGAAAGGACCTTTATTTCGAGCGGGTGTGGCGGCGTGCGCCAGAGAAGGAGCACGCCCCCGGCAAATGTGAGGCACCTGTTCGGAAGCGCGCTCGCCAGGCTTTGGCGCTCCGAGGTCGCCTTGACCGACAAGGCGCTGACCGCCCAGTAGACGGCAAAGGTGAGCCAGCAGGCAATGATCAGGGATTCAGTCATCTTGCGCGTAAGACCCGACTGTCGTGCCCGGGTGCGTTGTTTCTAGGGCCAAGTTTCGACTCATGCTCCCGCAGGGGATCAGCGCGTTTCCGCCGGCTTTTCCAGCAGGTCGCGAAACAGGTCGCAGAACGGACCGCGCTCGTTCCGCATCGAGACGACCTCTGCCGCCGCCGTGAAGACGAGGTACTCCCTGTTCTTCCCGTCAAAACCTGGCCAATTGGGAAGTCCCGGGCCGTTCGGATTGCCCGTCCGGGCAAAATTCGTCCAGTAGGCCCGGATGGTCGCAGAGAGCTTGCGATCCGCATCCTGAAACTCGCCGGCCTGGCTTCCAGTCGAGTGCAGGTTGCCAAACACATAGGACAAGTCGCCAGAGTGCGCGACTTTCGGGTGCGGCGGTATGGCCCGGTTGAATTCATACTCCCAGACGGGATTGCCGGCGCCGCCGTGCCATTCGCCGTGAACCACGGCCGGACAGCGGAAGAAGTCGCTCCCCAGTTGCTCCCCGGCATCGCCGTACACGGGATCGGCGGCCTGCGGCCGTCCGTCCTCCGAGAGCCCGTAAAGGGCGAGCGCCCTCGGCGCCAGGCCGCCGAAATACCCGCGAACGGTCCTCCGGAGGTCGTCCGGGGATCCCTGCTCGGCAAACTCCACGCCATTGCTCCCGATGATCAGGGGCACCCGGTGCTCCCGGCCCCTGGACCAGGCGTCTGTGGGCGGTTCCGGGAAGACCCATCCGTCGGCGGTGAACAAGCTGAATCCAGGCTCGGCCTTCAGGAGCGCTCCCGGGGACAGCGAGCGCAGGAAGGCGAGCGCGTCGCGCCCGGAAGCCCCCAGCTTCCCGGCTGCCAGTGCGCCCGCCCGCTCCGCCTCGTCGAGCCTCATTGTCGCCGTCGGCGAGGGCCTGCTGCTTTCCGCGATGGCGCGCTGGAACAGGCCCCTGGCAAGCGGCGAGGCCATGAGGGCCAACGTGTCCGTGGCGCCCGCCGACTGGCCGAAAACGGTGACGTTCCCCGGGTCGCCGCCGAACTTGCCGATGTTCTCCCTGACCCATCTGAGCGCGGCGATCTGGTCCAGCGTCGCATAGTTCCCCGAGGCGTGGTGCGGTGATTCGCGCGTCAGATCCGGGTGCGCAAAGAACCCAAAGATGCCGAGCCGGTACTCGACGACCACCAGCACGACGCCGTGGCTGATCAGCGCCGTTCCATCGTACAGGGGGTCAAAGCCGCCGGCCCCGGCCACGTTGGCGCCCCCGTGAATCCACACCATCACCGGGCTTGCGGCCGTCGACGGCCCGGTGGGCGTCCATACGTCCAGATAGAGGCAGTCCTCCCGGCTGGCGGCGGCTGCCTGATCGTTCCACCCCAGCGGCAACTGCGGTGCCGGGGGCCCGGATTCGTGGGCCTCGCGCGTGCCCGTCCATGGGACAACCGGCATGGGTTCCCGCCAGCGGAACTCGCCGACCGGCGGATGCGCAAACGGAATGCCCTTGAACACAGCACCGCGGCCGTCCGCCAGGAGCCGGCCCCGGATGGTCCCGCCCGTGACGTCGACGACGGGCTCGGCGGCCATCACAGCTGTGGACAGCCCGACCGGTCCTGCGCCGAGGCACAGGCAAAGAAACGCGAAAGGCGCGGAATGAATATATCGCATAGGGGTAGATGTTGGCCCGGGGTCCTTGTGCTCAATCCGGTGTAACTGCTCGTGGATGACGAATAGTTTACGTCCGCCTCGAGGCAATCCTTAGCCGGAAATACGGTCGACATCGCGTTCCAAGGAACCGCTGCCTATTGCGAGGCGCGGATCAGCTCCAGCATCCTCTGCGCCGAAGGGTCCCCGGGTCTCAACTCCAGGACCTTTTCATACTCGGCAGCCGCCTCCTCTCTCCGCCCGATCTGAAGGAGGGCGGCGCCCCGCGCAAAATGCGCCGGCGCGTAGTTGGGCTGCATCCGGATCGCCGCCTCGATGCGCCTCATTCCATCCTGCGTCCGTCCCGTCCGGCAGAGGATCATCCCGAGGTTGTTGCTCACCTCGGCCAGATCGGGCTCGATCCTCAGGGCCTCCTCATAGTGATGGATCGCCTCCGGAATCCGCCCGGTCTGGACCATGGCGTTGGCCAGATAGAAATGCGCGTCGGGATAGTCCGGATACAAGCGCAACGCCTCCCCGTATTCGGCTATGGCGTCATTCAGCCGTCCGGGAGTCTCCGACCAGGCGTTTCCAAGGTTGGTGTGGGTCTCGGCGATGTCGGGCTTCAGGCGCAGCGCCTCCTGATACTGGGCGACGGCGTCATCGAGACGGCCCGGGATCTTCGCCCATGCAAGGCCCAGGTTGTTGTGCGCCATCCACGAGCCGGGATTGTGTTCGAGGGTCGTGAGGTAGAGTGTCTCATTGTCGTGGAACATTCCGCAATGGGCCCACGTGAGCGCGCCGAGGACGATGGCGAACGCTGCCGCGAGACCGGTTCCCAGCCAGGCCAGGCCCGGTGCCACGAGCCTCCAGCCTGCGGCCAGTCCCGCCCCGCCAAGCGCGACCATGCCCAGGTCGGGCAGGTACTGCCAGTGGTCCCACACCCACGAGTAGCGCGCGCCGTAGAGATTGACGAAGCCAAGGGCGGGCGAGAGCGATCCGACGAAGATCAGGAGGGCGGCGAGGGGGCCGCGGGTGCGGCTCCTAAGGGCCCAAAGCGCCGCGGCGGCGGCGAGGACGCCCAGCGGGAAGAGCCATTGCCACCAGACCGCGGGGTCCACAATCCAGCGCGGGTAGATGAAGTTGAGGCCCATCGGCCAGACAAGCTGTCCCGCGTAGAACCAGACGGCCCGGCCTGCCACAAGCGGGCGGGCCATGAGGGGCAGATCGAAGTCCGCTCCCTGAGCGCCGACATACGCCTTCTCGATCCAGCTGCTGAAGACCCCCGCTCCGACACCCAGGACCAGCCAGGGGAGCAGCGGAAGGAAGTCGCGCCGCCAGTCGAGTCGCCCGCGTTTCCACCAAAACACCACCAGCAGGGCCTCAGGCAGGGTCGCCGTGACCGTCTTGCATAGAAGCGACAGAACGAAAAGCGCCAGCGCCGCAGCATACGTCCGCGGCCGGCGCATCTCGTCAAACCCCAGGTAGGCCAGCGCAGCCGCGAGATAGAAGGCGAGTGACAGGGTGTTCTTCTGCTCTGTTATCCATGCGACAGACTCGACATGCACCGGGTGAAGCGCGAACAGCAGCGCCGCCAGCCACGCGGCCCCGGCCGGCACTGCCCCGTTGCCGGCGAACAGCCGGCGCAGCACCAGCGCGAACAGCACCGCCGAGCCGGCATGCAGGAGGATGGTGACGACATGGTATCCCAGCGGGTTGTCCCCAAAGAGCCGGTGCTGGAACCAGAACGCGCTGTGCAGGAGGGGGTAGTACTGCTGGGTCGCGCCAGGCTCGGTCCATATGCGGGCAAGGCCGTCGAGGGAGCGCAACGCCGGCGCGGTCACATAGTCGGCGTCGTTCCATATGAAGACGCCCGAGAGAGCCGGCAGGTAGGCGAAGAAGGTCGCGCAAACAACAAGCACGCCAAGCCCGATACTCCTGATGATGATCGACTTGGGGCTGCCTATTTCGGAGGGGGGCGCGTTCACCACCGGAAAACACGAACAAATCTTGTTCCGCCCCGCAATCGCCTAATCGAGAAACACGGATCAAGCGCGCGTTCGGGCCCCCACTCGGAGGAAAGAACGTACGTGTGATGACCTTCACCGATTGCCGATGGGGAGCTCGGCCGTCAGGAACCGGTCGGGACTCAACGCATGCCTCTCGCACGTTTGCGCGAATTGGCGCGGACCTTGCTCGGATGGCTGACAGAATGCTAGTGAAAGACATAGGAATGGGAAAAGGAAGGGCAATGGCGGGCCAAATCCTGCGCCTGCACCGCGTGCGCTCGCGCAGGGTTCTCGAGTCTGAACTGCGGGCCATCGAGCCCAGTTTATCCGACACTCTAGTGACGGGCGGCGGCAACAGACTTTCCCTTGCTAGCCGGATGAGGTTGAATAAGGTCGACTTCTAATGGTTATTAATAGGACCGTCCGGGTCCGAGGATGGACACCATTCCGCAACAAACTTCGCCTATGAGCTTAGAAACGGCTGCCCCGAAGCATCCATCCCCCTCCCCGTCTGTCGCGTCGCGCCAGAAGCCGAAGTACCCGGGCGTCCGTGTCACCTGCAACGGCAACCAGCTGGTGACGCAGCATGTGGAGACTCGCATCACCGAGGGCGGCGTCTTCTACCCCATAACGCCCTCCACCGAGGGCGGGGAAATCTACCAGCAGTCCTACGCGCAGGGTGAGCTCACGGTCTGGGGACAGCAGAAGGTGGCGGTTGAAACCGAGGGCGAGCACGCCGCGCAGGGAGGAGCGACCTCCTATGCCGTACAGGGGCGCCGCACTGTAAATTTCACGTCCGGCCAGGGCATTGTCTATGCGATGGAGCAGTATTACCACGCGCCGGGTAAGCTCTCGACCATGGTGCTCGAGGTCGGCGCGCGGGCGCTGACAAAGCATGCGCTGAATGTGCACTGCGGCCACGACGATTTTTACGCGGCCCTCGACACGGGCTGGACGATGCTGGTCGCGAAGGACGCCCAGCAGGCGGCTGACCAGGCCATCATCCTGCGGCGGGTCAACGAGATGTCGCTCAACCCGGGCATGAACATCCAGGACGGCATGCTCACCACGCATTCCGAGCGGATGTACCTTGCCCCCGAGGCCGAATTGCTGCGCGAGTTCCTGGGGGCGGTCGACGACCAGATCGATTGCCCGACCCCCGCCCAGCGCGAGCTCTTTGGGCCCCGCAGGCGGCGGGTTCCCCAGATGATGGACCTGAAGAACCCCGTCCTGCTCGGGCCCGTGCAGAACCAGGAGCACCACATGAACGGCGTTGTCGCCCGCCGAAACAACTTCAACGAGCACATCCTGCCCATGCTCGAGGAGGCCTATGGGGACTTTGGCAAGCTGACGGGCCGCACGTACGGCCTCGTGCACGAGTACAGGACCGCCGATGCCGACACCGTCTTCGTGTCCCTGGGCTGCGCGGCGGACAACATCGAGGCTGCCTGCGACTATCTGCGCGAACAGCGCAACGCCAAGGTGGGCTCGATCCATGTGAATGTGATCCGGCCATTCCCCGAGGCGGCGGTCATCAACGCGCTTCGTGGCAAGAAGAATGTCATTATTCTGGAACGGACGGACGAGGGGCTAGCCGGCGACAACCCGCTCGCCCGCGACATCAGGGTGGCCCTGGGCAAGGCGAACGAGGTGGTGAAGTACGGCGGCGCGCTGCCCGGCCTCACGCCCGCCGAGACGCCGCGCCTCTTCCGGGGCGCATATGGCATCGGCTCCCGTGATTTCAGGCCCGAGCACACGCTGGGCGCCTACGAGTTCGCCGTCGGCCAGTCCCGTCGCATAGATGGCCGGGGAGCGGACGAGGGCGAGACATTCTTTGTGCTCGGAGTGGAACATCCCTATGCGGTGATCAGCAAGGACACGCCTTCGCTGCTGCCCGAGGGCGCGATCGCTGTCCGGTTTCATTCCATCGGCGGGTGGGGCATGATCACGACGGGCAAGAACCTGGGCGAATTGGTCGGTGAATTCGGCAGGTACGTCTCCGAGCGCGACCCCGTGTTCGATGCCGACGGGTTTCTCGTCGAGCGGCTCCACGTGATGGCCAATCCCAAGTACGGCTCCGAGAAGAAGGGCGCGCCCACCAACTATTACCTCACGGTCGCCCCTTCCCCCATCAAGGTGAACTGCGAGCTCAACCACGTCGACGTCGTCCTCTGCTGCGATCCGAAGGCCTTCACCCACACCAATCCCCTGGAGGGCCTGAAGAAGGGCGGAAGTCTCGTCTGGGAATCGAGCGAGACCCCGGAGGCAGCCTGGGAGCGGATTCCCGCCCGGCACCGGCAATTCGTCCAGGAGAACAATATCCGCATCTTCATCCTGCCGGGATTCGACATTGCGCGCAAGGCGACCAGCCAGCCGGAGCTGCAACTGCGCATGCAGGGAAACTCCTTTCTGGGCGCATTCTTTCGCGTGAGCCCGTTTCTCCAAACGTACGGCATCACCGAGGAGAAGTTCCTGGAGAGCGTGCGCAAGCAGTACCAGAAGAAATTCGGGCGCTTCGGCGACACGGTCGTGACCTCGAACATGACCGTCATGACCGAGGGCTTCGCCCGCGTGATTGAAATCAAGAACGGGCAGGCAGGCGACGCCGACCGCTCCTCCATGCGCAATCCGCTGCTCGCTCCGCAGGGGAAGCATCAGATCATTCCAACGGCCGGATGCGGCGCCGCAGGCTGCTCCAGCATACCGATGCCCGCCCAGCAGCCCGGCCGCGCCCCGTTCCAGACGATGGGCAAGTTCGATTCCGAGTTCCGAGGCGGCCTGGGCTACCACCAGCCGGCGGGCCCGCTGGCTTCGGTCGGCGTGATGGGGGCCGGCACCGGCGCGACACAGTCCAAGTATGTCGCCCGGAGGGAAACGCCGGTCTACATAGCGGAGAACTGCACGCAGTGCATGGAGTGCATCACGGCCTGCCCCGACACTGCTCTGCCGAACATGGCGCAGGATGTCAGCACGGTCCTCAAGACCGCGGTGAACAATTACGTCACCGACGTGGCCGACCGGCGCGCCATCGGCGCCGAGCTTGCGGGACTGGAGGCCCGGGTACGGACGAAGATGAACGATTCGGTCAAGGCAAAGTCCGACGTGCCGTTCAAGGAGATCATCCGGGAGGAGGTGACCGCGCTCGCGTCCGTCTCCGAGAAGGGAAGGGCGGAGCTTACGGGGATCATCGCAAAGCTGCCGATGGCCTACTCAAACGTTCCAGCGATATTCCGGTCGCTTGAGGCGAAGACGCCCGGCGGCGGCGGCCTGTTCTCGATCTTCGTCTCCGACCTGTGCAAGGGATGCGGTGAATGCGTCCAGGTCTGCGGCGACCACGACGCGCTTCGCATGACCCGCGAGACCGAGGAGCTGAACGCCGACCTCACGACGGCCCAGGTGTTCTCCCGCCTGCTGCCGGACACGCCCCAGCGCTTTCTCGGACTGTACAACGATGGCGAGGCGGCGGGTTCCCGCGAGGCCGCCCTGCGCAATCACCTGATGGTCCGCCGCAACTACGAGGCCCTCGTCTCCGGCGACGGCGCGTGCGCCGGCTGCGGCGAGAAGAGCATCCTGCGCTCCTGCGCCAGCATCACGGAGGCGTACATGCGGCCGATCTATCACCGCAAGGCGGACCGCCTTGGGGCGAAGGCGGAGCGCCTGGAGAAGGAGGGAGCCGCGAAAGTGGCCGCGCTGAAGGCCCGCAGCCCGGAGGAATACAGTCTGTTCCGGAAGACTTTCGCGCACCTGATCACCGGCCTCGGTGGCGAGAACGACGCCGACACCGCAATACGGGTGGCCGACTACGAGACCAAACACGGGGCGATCACCGACGAGCATATCGTCGGCGGGCTTGCGGCGATTCTCCGCCAGGAGGCGTTCAACCACAAGGAGCTCCAGGCGGTCGACGGCCGCCGGGCCAATGGAATGTCCGTGATGATGATGGGCGCGAGCACGGGCTGCAACACGGTCTACGGATCGACGCCTCCGTCGAATCCCCATCCCTATCCCTGGATGAATTCGCTGTTCCAGGACGGCGCGACGATTTCCTGGCTGATGGCCGAATCCGTGATCATCAACCACGCCCGCCGCTCGGTCGCCCCTGAGCGCATGGCGGACGCGCTTCTGGACCGCGCCGCGGGCGTGTCCAGCGAGGCCGAGTATTTTACTCTGACCCACCTTGACGACGCGCTCATGACGGAGCAGGAGATCCGCGAGCTGCCGAAGGTGTGGGTGATCGGCGGCGACGGGGCGCTGGGTGACATCGGCTTCCAGAACGTGTCAAAGGTCATCCTGCAGAACCGGCCGAACGTGAAGATGCTGATGCTCGACACCCAGGTCTATTCCAACACCGGCGGACAGAATTCCGACTCGTCCACGATGCTCGGCGGCTACGATATGAACCAGTTCGGCGTGGCCTCACAGGGCAAACTGATCGAGAAGAAGAACGTGGCCGAGGCCTTCACGAGCGGCCATGGCTCGCCATTCATCGCGCAGGTATCGATGGCCAACGCGGCGAAGCTGTACAAGGCGATGTTGGACGGCCTCGAGTACCGCGGCACCGCATTCTTCCAGGCGTACACGACCTGCCAGCCGGAACACGGCGTGGGCGACAACATGAGCGCCGACCAGGCCAAGCTTGTGCGCGACGCGCGTGGCATGCCGGAGTTCATCTTCAACCCCCGCCGGGGCGAGACGTCCCAGGAGGCCTTCGACCTGAAGGGAAACCCGAGCCCCGACCGCGACTGGTGGCGGACAAAGTACGCCACCGACGGCGCCGAATACAATTTCACCGTGGCGCACTGGGCGCTCACCGAGGGCCGATTCCGCAAGCACGTCAAGGCGATCAAGGAGGAGGAGGCGGGCCGGCTCACCCTGCTGGACGACCAGCTCCTTCTCATCACGCAGGACGACGTCATTCACCGGCGCGTATTCGACACCTCCCACCGCAGTTTCGTGACGAATTTCGGCTGTTACATCAAGGCGGAGGAGCACGGGAAGGTGCGCTTCTACGCCGTGTCTCGCCAGATGGTGCTGTTTGCGGTCGAGCGCCGGAAGGCTTGGCGGATGCTGCAGAGCAAGGCCGGGGTCACCAACAAGGACTACCTTGCGCAGAAATCCCTTCTGGCGAAGGTCGACAAGGGCGAAATTCCCCTAGCCGACGCGCGCGGGAGGATACGCGAACTGATCGCGGCCGAGCTGGCGTCCGTGAAGTAGCCGCCGCCGTCCGCTCTGCGACACTATCTCAGTTATCCCTGGCTTGCCTGAGCGCCTCGGCCAGAGCGTGCCTGGCGGCGGGATCATCCGGCTTGAGGCGCAGTGCTTCTTCTTACTGCGCCACTGCTTCCTTGAGCCGCCCGGGGATCCTCAGCCACGCGTTGCCAAGGTCGTAATGCGCCTCGGCGAAATCCGGCCTGATGCGCAATGCCTCCTCATATTGGGCGATTGCGTCGTACAACCGCCCTGGCATCCCCAACAGGGCGCTGCCCAGGTTATAGTAATGGAGCCTAACCTAGCGGAGAATTGGCGCAAATGATAGCCGGTAACGGGAACCGCGCTAAGCCTCGTACAACGCTCGTATCTCTGCGTCCGAATGGCGCATTCGAAGTGCAAGGGCTCTCGCGAGCTCGGCGAGAATCTCTGTTCCCACCTCGGGATGTGACCTCGCCATCTCATCGAAGCGCGCACGGGATATGACGAACAATTGCGTTGCCGTTGTCGCCAGCGCATCCGCGGAACGAACGCCGCCGTCGAGGAATGCGATCTCGCCGAAGAAACTTCCGCGGCCGAAGGACGCCAGGTTGTGATGGCTGCCGTCGCTCAGCGGAAGGATGATTCGCACACTCCCACACCGGATGAGATAGAGCTCGTCGACGAGCTCTCCCGACCGGAAGACCATCTCCCCCGCAGCCAGTGAGCGCTTGAGCGCGCAGTGTTCCACGATCTCCAGCGCGGCGGTGCCTGACAATTGCCGGGTGAGGTCGAATTGGGAGAGATCGAGAGGCGTCTCCTCGCGGTCAGACTCAGGCAGCTCCACGGCAAGGATGCTGTCCTCCACCCATTCAAGGGCGTCGTCGAGCGTGTCGAACAGGCGGACGCTGTCCCTCAGGACGCCGACCTGCTCAAAATACCTGCGGAAATCCTGACCTTTAGAAAGAGACGTTGGCAGGCGGCTGAACACGACGTAGCCGCCGCACTCCTTCATCATCGCCTCAAATTGCTCCAGCATGTGTGCCGCCGTGAAGTCGACCGAGCGCACGCGCCGCCAATCGAGCACGAGGTACCGGCAGCGCTTGAGATCGGGCTCCAGCTCTGTGAGCAGCTGGTCCGTCGTCCCGAAGAACAGGCTGCCCTGCAGCTCGCAGATTGTGGTCCGCCCGCCGCACCGCTCAAGCACGGCCTGCTCGTCGGGCGTCCTGTGCTGCTTCGACGAGAGTTTGTCTCCTGTGATCTTGAACCGCACGACGGAGCCGCGGATCTGCTCGCGGATGAACAGCATGATCGCGAGTCCGAACCCCGCTCCGGCCGCCGCGATCAGGTTGAACCGGACCGCAACGATCACGACGGACGCGATGACTGCAAAATCAAGGAGGGTGGACTTCTGCCGCAGCAGCTCGAAGTTGCCCCAGTCGAACATTCGGATGGCGACTACGATCAGCAAGGCGGCGAGGGCGGGGATGGGAACCCATGCGATCCAGCGTCCCAGAATGAGAAACGCGGCGACCACGAATACCCCCTCGAAGACGCCGGAAAGCTTTGTGGTGCCTCCGCTTTCGCGGTTGACGAGCGTCGCGCCCATTGTGCCGGCGCCCGGCATGCCGCCAAAGAGGCCCGATATGAGGTTTCCCGCGCCCTGGCCGATAAGTTCGCGATTCGAGTTGTGGCGGGTGCGCGTGAAGGTATCGAGCACGACGCATGTCTTGAGCGTATCTATTGATAGCAGCACCGACAGCGTGAGTGCGGGCACGGCCACGAGCCCAAGGTCCGACCATGATATCGAGGATAAGCCGGTCCACCCTGCGGCCACGGTCGAAACCACACCTCCGCCGAGGCTGATGCGCCCGATCACAAGGGGATTGCCGTCGAGATGCCGAAGCGAGGGCTCGTACCAGCTGCAGGCGAGGTACGCCACCAACCCGGCTACAAGGCCGACGATCGCCGAAGGCACAACCCTCGTGAAACGAGGCGCCGCGACGATCCCCGCGATGGTGGCGCCGCCGATAACGAGCGCGTCGATCCGCCACTTTGCGGGCGACAGGACACCGTTCCACGAGGCGAAGTCGCTCGACAGTCCGAGAAACTTTGGCGCCTGACTCACGAAGATCAGGACCGCCACGCCGCTGAGGTAGCCGGATACCACGGGGAAGGGGATGTATTTGATGAATCGTCCGGCCCCGAGCGACCCATAGGCCAGTTGAAACACCCCGGCAAGTGACGCGACCATCATCAGCAAGGCCACAATTCGCGCCGGAGGGATGATGACGCCCGCGCCGTGCGGGATGGCGAGCAGTTCCGAGGCAAAGGCGGCGAGCACCGCCGCTGCTGGGGCGCACGGGGCCGAGATCAGCCGCGGCGCGCCGCCGAGCGTGGGCGCGAGAAGGCCGATGGCCGCGGCTCCTATGATTCCCGCGCTGACGCCGTGGGAGACGTATTCCGGGCCCAGCAGGCCGAACACCGCGATCCCGAAGGCGATGGCCGACGGCAGGGCGACAAGCATTGCCGCGAGCCCGCCCCAAATGTCTCCCGCGAGCGTCGAAGGCGGCCGGGAAGCAACGTTGGCGTTCTGGGCTGACTTCATGGGTTCCCGCGCCGCTCCAAAATCGCTCAGATCGCAGCGGAGAGCCGATTGACCAGGGTCTTCAGTATCTGCACGCGCGCAAACTTCTTGTCGTTGGCGGCCACGAGCGTCCACGGGGCAAACTCAGTGCTGCAACGCGCGACCATCTCATCCACGGCGAGCTTGTAGTCGTTCCATTGCTTGCGGTTTCTCCAATCCTCATCGGTGATCTTGTAGCGCTTGTAGGCGACAGTCTGGCGCTCCTTGAACCGCCGCAGCTGCTCCGCAGGGCTGATCTGCAGCCAGAACTTGTTCAGCACAATGCCGTGTTCGGAAAGCTCCTCCTCGAATTCATTGATCTCATGGTAGGCCCGGCCCCATTCGTCCGGGCGGGCGAAGCCCTCTATGCGCTCGACCAGCACCCGGCCGTACCACGAGCGATCAAAAACCGTGGTGAGGCCGGCACGCGGCAAGTGGCGCCAGAAGCGCCATAGGTAGTGATGGGCACGCTCCTCCTCGGTCGGCGCGGCAATGCCGACGACGCGGTAAAGTCGGGGATCGATGGCCTGGGTGACCCGACGGATCGCGCTTCCCTTCCCGGCCGCATCCCAGCCCTCAAAGACCAGCACCGTGGAAACCTTCTTCTCCCTGGCCGCCCAGGCGAGCTTGCTCAGCGCCTCCTGGTACTTCTCGAGTTGGCGCGCATATTCGGCGTCCGTGAGTTTCCGCGCCAGGTCGACGTGATCCAGGATGGATGCCTTTCGCGAGCCAGCCGTCTTGGAGACTTGCGCCGCCGCCGCTGCCGGTTCCCTAGCTGGCGCGGCCGAGCCGCTCACCGCCGACTTCAGCCGCCGCTGCAGCGCTGCGAGCAGAATCTGGCCGGCGGTGTACTCGCGGAATCGTCTGTCCGTTGCCTCGATCACGTGCCATTTCGCCGCGTCGGTATCGGTGTGCCTAAGGGCCCGCTCTGAGACCTTTGTGAATCGGTTGTAGAGCTCGAAATGCTTCCAGTCGTCAGGCGCGATTCGGCCCTCCTTCTCCAGCTTTTTCAGACGCTTTTTCTGGGCATCCTTTGGCAGGTGGAGCCACAGCTTCACGAATTCGACGCCGTCGTCCGCGAGCATTCGTTCGATGGCAACGATCCGGTCCAGGTCAGCGTCGAACTGACGGCCTTTGCTCTTGCCAAGCACGCGCCGGATTATCGCGGTCGTGTACCAGGATCCGAAGAAGATCCCTATGCGCCCGCGTCCAGGCAACGCCCGCCAAAAGCGCCAATAGGGCGGACGCTCGCGCTCCTCGTCGCTGGTATCCCAGAACGCGTGGGTTTCGACACCGCGTGGATCCAGCCATTCATTGAGCCTATGAACTAGCTCGCCCTTTCCCGCACCGTCGGCGCCCGATATTATGACGACGATCGGAAATCTCTGGAAACGCAGGTCGAAGTGCGCCTGCAGGAGCTTGGCGCGAAGCGCCGGCAGCTTTGCGTCGTAGCTTTGTGACGAAAGCGACTGATTCAACTCTGCGGCTTCGAACATAGGTTCTCCTTTGTTTCATCCGTGTCGGTACCATGTTGGAACGGGCCGGGTGATCCGGCCTGCAAGGCATGCTGGACGCGTGAGATGCAGATTGCGGCCAACGCAAATAAGCCTTTGGCATGCTTCCCGTTGAAGACGCCAAGGTGACCGAGAATCACGACGTTCATTTTAACTCCGGCGTGTGGACCGGCGTTGTTAATCTGGCCAGCCAGATTCGCAGAATCGTTCGAGACACACTCGCCACTTTTTGGCCATTCTTCCGCATATTGTGTTCTCGTGCGCATTGCCATGAAAACCAAACGCCCGTGCTCTCTCACTAGTGGCTTGGAGCCCAAAGCGGCTTGGGGCCCAGTCATTTCGCGATTGCCATTATCAGGAAGCAACTCCGCATCACGACCAACCCCACCACTTTTGTCCGAGTTATCTCAGTGCACGCCCTTTCTAAGACACTTATCCAAGGGCTTTTTGCAGAAGTTGATACAAACGAGGGTCACATTGATATAGGCAATCAGTTAACTTTCAGCGGCTTATGATGGGACAGTATTGGGTAACAGTCTTCCTTGTGTCCCCGCGGGATACGCGATCGGTCTACGATAATTCGGCCCACCTTTCCCGCCCTTCCAATGCGAGTAAGCGGATTCCGCATGTGGCGCCTGCGAAGCAGGCTAAGGTCACGGTTTGGCATCCGAATCTGTTCACCCCGACGATTTCATTGCCGCTGGACCTGTGTTATGGCTAGATGGACGCGATGTGCCTGACCGACGCGCGCACGCGATCATTGGGATGAACACCTCCGGAAAAGGGACCCGGACCGTTTCCCGATTCTCTGACCCATCCCTCCTATCACTGGCCGCGCTGCTTTTCGCTGTTTTCATACTAAGCCGCCTGCCGTTCTTCTGGTATTACCCGTCAGTACGGGCAGCACAGGACACGCCGGGATACCTAGACGTGGTGACGGAGATTAGGGCAGGCCACTTGCCCCATTTCATATACCGGCCCCCGGGATACCCCATTTTCTTCTGGTTCGTCACACTATTTAGCAGCCGTTGGATCGGCGTCGTCTATGCGCAAAACCTGCTTTCCTATGCCTCCAGCCTTTTCCTTGTCTATTCCGTGCGGCGTTATCGCGCCTCGCTGGCGCTGCCGGCTACTCTGGCCATGTGCGGGTTTTTGGGCAGCTCGCAAGTCGTCCTCTACGACATCGCGCTGTTGAGCGACAGCCTGTACGCGAGCAGCATCATTACCGCAGTGGCGCTTCTTGTCATTGCTTTCAGGGAATTCAAGCCGCTTTACCTGGCCTTGACCTCCACGGCCATGGCCCTGTGCGTACTCGTCAGGCCGGCCGGAGAGTACTTCATCGTGATCTTGGTGGCCGTTCTCGCCTATCTATTCTGGCAGCGCCAGCCGATGCGCTCGTTGGCCGCTTTCATGGTTCCCTTCCCGGCGCTGGTTCTGGGCCTTTGCACCTACAACTATGGGACCATTTCCAGCTTCGGATTGACCTCCCTAGGGGAGGCCAACCTTGTGGGCGCGACCGCCCTCTTCTGGGAACCGGATCCGCGACTGCCGGAATCTGTAAATCTCGCCCTAAAGGACCTTCCCGCCTCCTATGCTAGGCAGGACATAACGGCCGAGGATCTCCAAACGATGCGTACATCATGGGACGCCGACCGACTAAACCTCATCTATGAGAAAGCTTTTAACCGGCTGATATTCAGCGAGCGATGGGGATGGGGCAGGCTGGGTTCCGGCGACTATCTCAAGAGCAGGGCAAGCATAAGGGCGGTGTCGTTGATAGCGATTCAGAGGCATCCGGTGCTCTATGCCAAGTTCGTCTGGGTTGGACTGGTCGAGTTCTACAAGGGCGTCGGATATAGATTCGATATTGAGTCATCGATAGCATACCGCAGGCGGGGTAATCCGCTCTATGGGATGAGCGGATCCCATCCTGACGAAATGGCTGCGCGCCTCGCTGCGGGCTCGACCGAGGCCGCGCCCGCTCCGGTATTGCAGGGCGAGGGGGCGGCATCGGGTCTCGAACGCTTCCTCAGATATCTGCAGCACTTATGGCAGCGTCTGCACGCGGCCATTTTCCAGAACGCAGCATGGAGCTATGCCTATTTTATCATATTAACCCTGAGCACCTTCCGATTGGCGCGCTCCAGGGGCCGCGACAAGAGCGTATTCCTTCTGTTCATGATTACGCTCATCCCGCTAGGAGCGAGTCTTGTTGTCTCCCTCGTCGTCATCTCGGCAGACCGATACAGCTATCCCACACAGTTTATTTACTACTTATGCGTGGCGCTGGTTCCTCTGCTATTTAACAAAATCCCTGGGGCGGGCGAGCGGGATGGCGGCCCTTAATGGAACCGCGCGGGTCCCAAATTATGACACTTCAGCCGCGGGGGGCATGTGACCCCATACGCGATTCAATACTGTGCTATAATTTGAAGCATTATAGGCACATGTAAGCCTCAAATGGCATCCTCACTACCAATGCCGTCCCAACAGATTGATCGTCGGGTGTAAAAAGTGGCAGCAGTTCTTAATGGGACACGGGAAGAGCGGATAAGTAGAAGCTTCACCCCAAAGACGGCTGCAACAACTCCGGCGATGCCTTGAGAGAGCGCCCGTTTGCTGCTTAAAGGGGAGGAGCAGTGTGTGACCCGCTACGGCACGCAAACCCCTGCCGAGCTATCGTGTGGGAGCTGCAACGGCGGAAGTGCTCGCTTGTGCGTCATAGCTAATTAGTCGCGAAATGCGCGCGAGATAGCCGCTAACGAAGACGCGCTCGGTTAACGTTTCGAGCACCATACCGGGCAATGTTGGAGTGAGGTTAGAACCGCGCCAAACCTCCCACTGGTTGGTCTCGGTATTGAACACCAAGTCCTGCAGTACGAGTATTTGTCGATAGGGTGTCTTTGGCCACTTTAGCTGCAATAGATCCTCGTTGTGAGCGGCTACCGCAAATCCCATAGCTGGGCGCTCATTACATACAAAGGGCAGTGACGACGCGCTCAGTACTAAAGTGCTTTCATCGCAGTGTGTCAGGATGTAATCAACAGACCACGAGGCCTCGTAGCTTGCGGTCATGTCTTTCGTCGCCTGATGTCGGGCACTTGCCGGCAAAGTGTAACCTAAAATAAAAATACCGCCCACAATCTGTGCGATGCGAAGCCGCTGGGGCGTGTTCAGGAGTAGAGTGCTCGCGTAAAGGGCCGAGATCAGCAACGCTAACTGCAGCGGAAACGAGAGCCGGGCGGCAATCGGATCCGTCCATCTTCCCCAGAAATAGAAGAGGGTGAGAATAGCAAATCCAAGGCCGAACGCGATGAGGCCGGCTACTGCCAGCAGTGGATCGCCGTCCCTCAACAATTTCGGGGCCGAACGCACAAACTTCACCAGACATAGCATCAGCGAGAAGAAGCCAACAAGGGACAGCAACGGAGAATTGACCATCCGTCCGTCCCAGTTGAAGAGAAAATAAATGCCCTCGCTTAAATTCCGGTTCAAAAAACTGCGGCTGAAAGACTCGACTCCGATTCGGTGGCTCTCGAAGAACCCAGGGTTGCCCACATATACGAAATTGATGAGCACTGGCGTCAGTAACAAGAGAGGCGATAACGTCAATGACCAGGACATCTCAATCCGCCGAGAACGCCACCAACCCAGGGCTACCGCCGCGCCAACCAAGAACCCGAGCGTGAGCGATTCGTAGCGAACCTGTGCCGCGAACACGTAGGCGGCAACGAGCAGCTCCGAGTTTTCCAGTGTGGGCGCACGCAAATGCCGGATGATTTGAGCAAGCACGGCAAGTACCATGGCCGCACTCAGTAGATCGAGTCCGCCCCCAGTCGCCGTTTGCGCGACAAGCGGCAAACCCGTGGCAAGCAAAACGCCAAGCAGCCCAAGCCCGGTGCCACCGAGAAGAACACCTATAATATAGACTGTCCCCAGAAAAGCGAAGCCCACCGTTGCGTTCACGATGAAGGCATTCATCGGTCGATATCCAATCACGTCATGGACCAACGAAACCAAAAGCGGATACCCCAATGGTCGCTTATCGACGTAGTCGCCCGTGTACTGCATCTGCCCGCTGGCATTTTGGCCCGTACTCGTAACTGATGCGTGGCGTGTGAGATGCATGTTCATTGATGTCGAAAGCATTGCATACTCATCGAACATCACACGAAAACGATGCGGTTCATTTGCTTGCAAGAGACCCCCGCAAACGAGAACCGAAAGCAACCCCGGAAGATGCTGTCTCCAAGTCGGAAATTGTCTTTTGCGAATTGAGCGAACCAGAAGCCAAAGATACGCGACCAAAGAAAGCAGCGTTGTCCAATACCCGGTGTACTTAACGAAACTGTTGGCTGCACCAAGCGAAAGCACGCCAAACCGGAGGCAAAAGATGAAAGCTAAGAACAGAAGGGCGAAAGACAACCGGCGCACGTTTCCTTTAGTGCTGAAATGGTCTGCTATTTGCGAAGGCATCTTAACGCTCGTGAACCTAAACAACATGTCCTCTTGGACAGCGATCACAAAATGCGCGGAATTCTGCATGCCCATCGCGGCCAATCTGGAGCAGCCTCTTGCCGAAACATCCAGCAATCCCATCAAAAGCACCTTCAACGCGCGTACGATTTCTATTTAGAACACGCACCACGCTCCCGTCTGTTTTCACTGGCATCGCTCGCTTATATACTAATGCCATTGTGATGTCAGGGGTCACCCTATAATGCCGAGCTTGGCATTATAGGGTGACAGCCTGATTCATTTATTGTAGCTGAACTTTGCGCCTATGGGCAATTTACCCACCATTTGGCGTTGTATTGACCTGGCGCACCAGAACTGAGCCGTGGCAATTGAGGGTCTGGGCTCCAAGAATGGAACCCAGATGCCAAAAGGAAGAGGCAGACGCCGGAGCAGTTCGTCGCGATCCTGCACCGGATCGAAGGCGGAGAGTCGGCGCAGGCCGTCTCCCGCGAGGAGAACATCACCGAAGCGACACTCCACGGCTGGAAGCAGCAACACGGAGCGATGGAGATCGACGAGCCGATGGTGTCAAAGGCCCTGAGAGACGAGAATGCCTACTGGAACCTAAAAGCCGCAGTTGAGCTGGAAGGCAATGACGGAACGCGCTGAAGATAACGGACATGGACGCAAAAGCGGGTGAGGAGGCGCTTCACCTGATGGGTGAAGGGGATTTTCGACGCCTGGCGGCCAGGAGCGTTTGTCGATGACGGAGGATGCGTTGACGCCGTTCGGCGACTTGGTTCCATGGGCTGCTTGTCGGATCTTAAGAAGCCAGCGATTCACGCAGTTGCTTTCGCATGGTGATTCCAGCAGCGGACGGGAATTGAATCGCACTGGATCAACCTAGAACCTATAGGCTGATTGCGGTTGCCCCATGGATCATCCAAGGCGCGCCCGGGTGCTAAGAGTAGGAAACCGACCCCAGCCGACAGGTTGAAACACCAAATGAAAAATCCAGCCCAAAGAGATCACGGCGAAGCATCCATCGATGGAGCGCGAAGCTCGATTAGATACGCCATGCAGCGCCACATATTGCCTTCCGTCATAATCATCCTGTGCCTCTCCTGCCTGCCTTTCGGCGTGCGCGCACAACAGGGAGACGATGTGTTGATGCGGGAGTTCTCCAATCCGCCGGAAAGCGCAAAGCCTCGGGTGTGGTGGCATTGGATGAACGGCAATATCACCAAGGAGGGCATAAAGCTGGACCTTGAATGGATGCACCGGATCGGCTTGGGCGGCTTCCAGAACTTTGACGCAAGCCTGGCGACGCCGCAGGTCGTCGAGAAGAGGTTGGCCTACATGACTCCCGAGTGGAAGGATGCCTTCAAGTACGCGACGACCCTTGCCGACCAGTTAGGAATGGAAGAGGCGATTGCGAGCTCTCCCGGCTGGAGCGAGACAGGTGGCCCCTGGGTGCCGGCGTCGCAGGGAATGAAGAAATATGTGTGGAGCGAGACTTACGTCGAGGGCGGCAAGGCGTTGCCGCTCACGCCGGCCCATCCTCCGGCGAACACCGGACCATTTCAGAACTTCGTCGACCGTGACGCTCCCGCCGAAGCGGAAGGCGCTAGGAGGACCCCGCAGTTCTACGGCGACGCCGCGGTCGTCGCGTACCGCAGGCCGCAGACTGACGTGCCGATCGAATCACTGAGTCCAAAGATTACGGCGAGTGCAGGCGCCCCTGACACGGCGGCGCTCAGGGAAGGGGACCCTGAGAGGACGGCAAAGCTTCCGATCCCAGCGGTGGGAAAGAGCGCCTGGATTCAATATGAATTCAACGAGCCCCAATCGATGCGCTCAATCACGATCGCGATGAACGATCTGGATGAGATGACCGCGGTTGTCGCGGGGATTTCCAGCCCGGAGAAGTCCCTGGAGTCCAGTGATGACGGACAGAACTTCCGGGTGATCGCCAAGCTACCCGACGGCGGCGCACCGGAGCACACGGTTTCGTTCCCACCGCAGAAAGCGAAGTTCTTCCGGGTTGTCTTCAAGCGCGGGCCTGCTCCCGCTACGCCTTCGTGGATGATCGGCCTGGATACGTCCTCGCTTGGGATAAAGGTTGGCCCGCCTCCCGCCAACTATGAGATTGTCAGGTTGGCTTTGAACCCGGGGGCGCGGGTGAACAGGTTTGAGGAGAAAGCAGCCTTCACGCCCTATCCGGACCTCTATCAGTTCGCGACACCCTCATTCGCCGCTGACGAGGTCGTATCAAAGTCCGATGTGGTCGAGCTGACCAAGAAACTGCGCATGGACGGCACGCTCGACTGGACGCCCCCACCCGGCGACTGGATTGTGCTTCGATTTGGATACTCGCTGCTTGGGATCACCAACCACCCGGCCACGGCGGAGGCCACTGGGCTCGAGGTAGACAAGCTGAATGCCGGCTATGTGAAGAACTACATGGACGGCTATCTGGACAGCTACAAGGAGACGGTGGGCGCGGACTGGATGGGTAAGCGCGGCATCCGGTACGTGGTGACCGACAGCTGGGAGGCGGGCGCGCAGAATTGGACCGACGATATGATCGCTCAGTTCAGGACCCGGCGGGGCTATGATCCCGTACCCTGGATGCCGGTGCTCGCGGGGCGCGTGGTGGAAAGCGCCGAGGCCAGCGACCGGTTCCTGTGGGACTTTCGCAAGACGATTGCCGACCTGATTGCGGACGAGCATTACGGGCAGGTGCAGGCGTCGCTGAGGGAGCGCGGCATGGGCCATTACGGCGAGTCGCACGAGGGCGGCCGCGCGCTCATTGCCGACGGCATGGAGGTGAAGAAGCTGGACGATATCCCGATGAGCGCGATGTGGACCCAGCTATTTGGCCAGAACGCGGAGAGCTTCAACTACAACACGGACGACCGCGAATCTGCGTCCGTCGCGCATATCTACGGCCAGAACATAGCTGCGGCCGAGTCCATGACCGCCGCCGCCGCGCCATGGGCGTGGTCGCCCTGCACGCTCAAGCCGACGGCCGACTCGGAGTTCCTTAACGGGATCAACCGCTTCGTGATCCATGAATCAGCGCACCAGCCCCTGGTGGGCAAGGCGCCGGGGCTGACGCTAGGGCCCTTTGGGCAGTGGTTTAACCGGAACGAAACCTGGGCGGAGGAGGCCGGCCCTTGGGTGAAGTACATCGCCCGGACGAGCTATCTGCTGCAGCAGGGGCACTTCGGCGCGGACTTGGTCTACTTCTACGGTGAGGACTCCAACCTCACCGCGATCTTTGGCGACAAGGCGCCAGCCGTGCCGGCTGGCTATGGATTCGACTACATCAACGCCGACGGCCTGATCCACGAGCTATTCGTTGCGGACGGCGGCATCGTGACAAAGAGCGGCATGCGCTACCGCGTGCTCGGGCTCGACCCATATAGCAGACACATGTCGCTACCCGTGCTGCGGGCTATTCAAAGGCTGGTGGTGGACGGCGGTGTCGTGTCCGGTTCAAAACCCACGGACGATCCCAGCCTGGCCGATGACCCGTCGGAGTTCCGGAGGCTGACGGACGAGCTGTTTGGCGATGGCACGGGCGTGCATAGCGTTGGCAAGGGTGCAGTGTACGCGGGCCAGTCCCTCGCGGACGTCTTTGGCGCGTTGAAGGTTAGCCCGGATTTCGACTACACTAAGCCGGAAAGCGACACGCGCCTGCTCTTCGTGCATCGTAGGCTTGCCGACGGCGACCTATTCTTCGTGGACAACCGCAGTGACCGCGACGAGGCAGTGGACGCAAGCTTCCGCGTGACGGGCAAGGCACCCGAACTGTGGCACGCCGAGACGGGAGCTGCAGAGCCCGTGTCCTACATGACTGCGGGCGGCCGCACGACGGTGCCGCTGCACCTCGAACCATGGGGCGCAGTATTTGTCGTATTTCGCAAGCCGGCCACGGAGTCCTCGCGCACCCTGCCAAAAGTGACGGAGACGCTGCTGGACACGGCGGTCGGCCCTTGGAATGTGGCTTTTCAACCGGGCCGAGGAGCGCCGACCAGCATCACGCTTGAAACCTTGTCTTCCTGGAGCGACAGCACGGATGAGGGCGTGAAATACTTTTCGGGAACCGGAACCTACACAAAGACCATCGATGCCCCCGCCGAATGGTTCAAGAACGGTGGGCACCTTTGGATCGACCTAGGCGACGTAAAGAACCTTGCGGAAGTGACGGTGAATGGCGAATCCCTGGGCATCGTCTGGCATTCCCCATATCGCGTGGATGTAACCGGAATACTGAAGGTCGGCGCCAACGAAGTGTCGATCAAGGTTACAAACGGCTGGGTCAACCGGCTGATCGGCGACCAGCAGCCACATGCAGCGACGAAATACACATTCGCAGACGTCGAGCCCTACAAGGCGAATTCGCCGTTGCTGAAATCGGGATTGCTCGGGCCGGTGCGGATCTCCTCGACCAACACGCAATGACCCCCTGCTCGACAGGCCATGGTGCCTGGCGTGAAGACTGTTCAGCGTGCTGAAATAATGCCTGGACCGACGGGCTCCCTTGCTGGTATGGCCCTCGCCGGGAGGCGTGGCCGAGGGCCGTTCAGGTGAGTGCGAGGAAATCCCCCCTATGAAAATTGCAGGAACGCTTATCATCATGGCAGCCGTCGCGCCGGTTTCCAGGGCCGATTCTAGAGTGACACTTTGGGGGCATAATGAGTGAATATGCACGGTGCCTCCGGGTCCGCCTCGGACCCGCAAATCGACGAAATATCCTGTGACGAAATCAAAAGACACGTCGAATTCCGGCTCCGATCCTAGCGCCCCGACGATCGGCGGGGCGAAGCATCCCGAGGCCCAGCATCGAGCCGGGAAGCGGGCGACAATCTACGACCTGGCGCGCCTCGCCAAGGTGTCGCCTGGGACGGTCAGTCGCGTCCTGAACAACCGCGACAGGGTCAAGACCGAGACCCGCGAGTCCGTGCTGCGCGCCGCCGCGGAGCTCAATCTCAAGCCGCAGGCATCGGTGCGCAACAGGGAGGTGGCGATCCTTTCCGAGCCGACCTACCCGGACCGCTTCAGCGGGTACGCGGGCACGCTGACGGCTCACCTTTCGTTCGCCTTTTCCCGGCGCAACATCGGCGTTCTCCTGCCGGTGAATCCACTTGTGGAGCTCCCGACCAAGTTCATCGACGGAATGGTCGTGGTGACGGAGGCCAAGGAGCTGCGCGAGCTGGTGTCCGAGCTGGAGAAGAGGATGCCGGTCGTCCACCTCGACAAGTTCCTGATCGCGAAGGACGAGTACGTGGTCTGCTCGGACCACTACGCCGCGGGTTACATAGCGGCGCGCCATTTCATCGAGCGCGGCAAGCGCAAGCTTGCCTTTGTGGGCGGCGACTACGTCGCGTTTGCCGAGCGGCTCAAGGGATTCAAGAAGGCGCTGATCGAGGCGGACCTCCCGGTCGACGACCAGCGCTGTTCCCTCTACGGGCCCGAGAGCAACTACATGTCCGTGGTCACGCGCGCCGTGCGCGCGGGAGCCGATTCCATCTACGCGCCCGGATCGAGCTTCGAGGCGCTCGAGTGCCTGCATATTCTCGCCTACGTCATGGGCCTAAAGGTTCCACACGACATCTCGCTCATTGGCGGGGAGAATGAGAGGGTCTCGTCGCTGCTCAACCCGCCGCTGACCACAATCGAGGAACCGTTGCGGGAGATGGCCGAGCAAGCCGCGGGCATGCTTGACAAGCTGACGGGCGGGCAGCGCATCAACGAACGCCGAGTGATTCTTCCAATCCGGCTAGTGGAGAGGAATTCAGTGTAATGGCTTTCGAGACCAGGCCCCCGATGCTCGGGCGCCGGCCGATCATTGGAATTGACTAATCCTCAGGGGTTTTCTGGCTGAATCCATGGCTGATTCAATGGCCCAATCGGTGAAGGCGCCTTGGCACGTGTGGGTGGTGGGGGCGGTTTCCCTTATCTGGAATTCGGTCGGCGCGATGGATTTCGTCATGACCCAGACCAAGAACAAGGCCTACATGAGCGGATTCACGCCCGCGCAACTCGATTTCTATTATGGCTTTCCAGTCTGGGTAGTGGCCGCTTGGGGGATCGCCGTATGGGGCGGTGTATTGGGATCGCTGTTGCTGCTGGTGCGCAAACGTCAGGCGTTTCATCTCTTTCTCTCGTCGTCCGTCTGCATGGTACTCGCCGACATTCACAACTTCTCCGCTGCCAACGGTCTGAAATTGATGGGCGGAGCGGCGGCGCTGGCATTTAGCGCCGTGATTTTCGTGATTGGAGTGCTGCTGTTGGTCTATGCCCGGACAATGCGCAAGCGGCGCGTGCTGACCTGATTTCTGCCGCAGAGTGGTTCCCCAAGGTGTCGCAGCCGTTACATGCAGATTTCGGCGGCGGCGACAAGAGGTGACGCCACGCCGTCGTCGGCGTAGACTTCCAGGAGACCCGAAGGACGGCTCGAATTGGCAGCTCTCTTCTGCCTCACGGGCATCAGGCAGAGGGTCAATTCTATTGGCAGATCCGCAAATGAGGAAACCCTATCCTGCTGATGGATAGCAAATCAAACCGTGGCGTTCCCATGGGAAATCGAATCCCGGCAGAGTAAACACTCAAGCTGATGCCAGCCCTGCTGCCAGTCGCACAAGCCCTTTCAACTTTCGCAAGGGCTCGTAGTAAATAGCACGCGGCGGGCTAACCGCGCTGTTATCAGCATCATCGCGCCAGCTACGCCAACCAGCGCGGCATGCAGAAGCCAGAACTGCGTGCCCGACATGCGATCCAGAAGTCCTCCAAGCCAGCCGACCAGGTTGTTCCCCAGGAACAGGTGAAGCAAATAGACACCCATCATGGTTCCCGCGACTGGCTTCGGGGATGCGCGCGCATACATGGCAAGCCCGACGGGGAACACGTTCGCAAACCCGATGCTGTTAAAGAGCTCAAACCCGAGCACCCAACCGACGCCCGCCTTATTGCCGGTGGAGGATACCACCGCCGCGGCCGCGAGCGATAGCAAGGCTACGGCGCTTAGGCCAAGACCGATCGTTATCTTGATGGCCTCGCTCGGCTCCTTGTAATACCTCGACCACAGGCGCCAGAACGCCAGTGCGGCGACCAGGCTTGAAACGCTCACCACCGAATCGACGGTGATCAGCCACGTGGTCGGCATCGTGCGACCGAAGAATACGAGGTTCACATTGCTCGGCACCCAAAGCATGTAGGCGTTGAAGATCTGCTGATTGCCAACCGCGCCGATCGCGAGCACCGGCAGCAGCGCGATGAGCACAATGACAGCTTTGCGCTCGTCACGGCTCAGGTTCGGCCGCGCGGCCGATTCGGCGCGAATTGGCTCCGGCGGCAGCCATCTTCTGCCTGACAGGTAGATCACGAGGGCAATCAGCATACCGACGCCGGCGGCACCGAATCCGTATTGCCAGCCGTACACCTCTCCGAGCGTACCTGCAATCAGAGGGGCGACGATGACGGCACCATTTATGAACAGATAGTATATTTGAAACGCGTCGGCACGTCGAAGATCGCTAGGCGCGTAGAGGGCGCCGATCTGGCTGGCGAGATTTCCCTTGAAGCAGCCGACACCGGTCAACAGGCAGAGGAGCGCGATCAAGAATGATGCGTCGAATGCCATTAGAAAATTGCCGGCAGCCATCAGAAGCGCGCCGATGGTGATCGTTCGGGTCCTTCCGAGCCACCGGTCGGCGATAAAACCTCCAGCGATCGGTGTCAGATATACGAGGCCGGTGTAGAGCCCGAATATCGCCGAGGAGAGTGCGATATTTGAAAGCGGCCCGCTGTAAACGCGCTCGATGGCGGAGCGAAACGGGGTGAACCCGAAGATGTGCTCGATGTGCCCCGGAAGCAGCAGCTGTCTCACCATGTACAGCACGAGCAGCGTCTGCATGCCGTAATAGGAGAACCTCTCCCATGCTTCGGTGAAGGCGAGATAGCCGAGTCCACGAGGATGACCCAGAAAGGAGTGGTCGGCGTCGTTGTTCGCGCTGACAGGGGAAGGAATTGCGCTCAAGCTTGCACACTCAACAACCGGGGCTGGCTTGGCAAGAAGCCTGCGGCGTCATGCCGTCTAACCCACAGCCAGCATCCCATCCACCCCCCCCATTTGTTGGTGTGGACTCGAACTTTCCGCTCCGTCACAAAGTGTCCTATTGACGGCACTTAAGCTGGCGTATCCACGGGGACTCGAGTTCAGGTTGACCCAACCCACTATCGTGGATCAACCGCTTACCTTTTTTCGCTCTGAGACCAGGCGGTAGTCGTTTCTGCAAACACTCAAGCTGCCGCTAGCCCTGTTGGCAGTCATCTGGCTACAGGGAACGCGCTGAGATTCTTGCAGCGCGTGTCCGCCTGCACGAAGAGGAGAATTCGCGCGAAGCTGTCCCACGTTTCCCGTCCGCGGGTTCGAAGAGTGACCGTCAGCGCGGCAAGTCGGATTTCAATCAAAACCCGCAGGTGGGCGTTCATCGAGTTGAGCAGGCGCAATGCGAGGTCGCGTCGACGCCCGGGCAATTCACAAATCTCAAACTTTGGGATCAACAAGAAGGTATTTGACGCAACAGCGCGTGCCTCGGCGAGGAATCCGCTCGGGAAGGCAAAAAACCGCCTCGGCATGATATTCACCAGTACGGAAGACCTGGGAACTTTTTCTCCGCATCCGGGATTGTCGAGAACTTCTGCTGCACCGAGAGATAGACTTCCAGCTGATTGCTCTAGCGCGTGCCCAGAATATCGATGTGTTTGCTCAGCTCGTGTCCTCCAACGTGGTGCATCGTTACGTCGGTTGGGGCGATTAACATATTAGTATTCCAATTATTCAAATCGCGTACGATTTTCTCACCGGCCGTGACGCCGCCGCACTTTTGGGCTGTCGCGATTGAAATCAGAAGGAAATTCCAAGAACAGCTCCAATGGCGCAATCCCATGACAAAATGCTGCACCGACTGCAGAAGGAGTCATTCAGCTATTTTGCTCGTGAATACAATCCATCCAATGGATTGGTGCGTGATAAAACGGAGGAATTATCCCCTTCAAGTATTGCCGTCACTGGCTTTTCGCTTGCGGTCTACATCGTGGCAGTCGAACGAGGCTTCATAAGCCGAAGCGAGGCGCTAAGACGCACATTGACCGCGGTCAGGTTCTTTGCCGGTAGCTCGCAGGGCGCGAAGCCTGATGCAACTGGCCATCGCGGTTTCTACTATCATTTTCTAGATATGGTGGAGGGCAGGCGCGCATGGGCATGCGAGTTGTCCACGATGGACACGGGTTTCTTGATCTTGGGAATGCTTGTCGCCGCCGAATATTTTTCTGGTGCGAATGCTCGGGAACGGGAACTGCGCGAACGCGTCGACGAGATCTGCCACAGAGTGGAGTGGGATTGGGCCTGCGACCGCGCTCATACCTTGAGTCATGGCTACTCCCCCGAAAAGGGCTTCTTGAAGTTTAGCTGGCGGGGTTATAGCGAGGGATTGCCGCTGTATCTCTTGGCCCTTGGGTCGGCAGCACATTCTTTATCCGGCGAGAGCTACCGCGCATGGACGCGAACCTATCAATGGAAATGCGTCTATGGTTACGAGTATCTTTACGCGGGACCGCTGTTCATTCACCAGTTCATGCACGCTTGGATAGATTTTCGCGGACTGCAGGACGATTTCATGAGGGGAAAGTCTATCGACTATTTTGAGAACAGCCGTCGCGCTACCTATGTTCAGCGGGAATACTGCCGGAGAAACTCACCGGGATTCGAGTGTCGCTCCGATCTGAGCTGGGGTATCACCGCTTGCGACGGTCCCGGACCATGTGTGCGGCGAATCAGGCGCCGTAAAATGCGCTTTTTCGGCTACCATGCGCGCGGAGTTCCCTTTGGGCCGGACGACGGCACGGTCTCCGCGGGAGCAGCCGTGGCGTCGCTTCCGTTTGCGCCGGAGATTGTGTTACCGACGATCGAATATTTTTTGAGAACGGAGGTTGGGAAACGTGACCCGTGTGGATTCGCCGCATCGTTCAATCCTATGTTCGGTGACTCACCGCCACTGGGTTTTTGGCGATCGAAGTATCATTATGGCCTAAACCACGGCCCGTTGATCCTGATGATAGAAAACTTCCGTTCCGGCCTGATCTGGCGCCTGATGCGAAATTGTCAGCCTATCGTAAAGGGACTGCAACGCGCCGGGTTCTCAGGAGCATGGATGCCGACAACCGCGCCCGATGCGTGTCCGAAATGTCCGGGGAAGCACAGTTTAACACATTAAGATATCTGGCATGGCGTCCTCACGGGGATTCGAACCCCGGTCTCGAATCTCGTTGGTTGCTGAAAACGACTTACATTGATGGCGAGCGAGATATGTATTTCTGCGTCATCCCCGATCATCTGCGCTATTCTCATTCTCACCTGAACGTGAGCATTGCACGCCAGGTTCATGGTGGGTGATGCATCCAATGAAACTTGACTGAATGGAGGATGCGCTACATTTGTAGCGCGTGAGTTCGACCAAAGTTTCTCCGACTTCCCTTCGAATTCCAGCGGCCATCAAACGCAGCATCGCTGCGGCGGCCAGGCGTCGAGGCATTAGCACGCCGAAATTTATCATCGAGGCGGCTCTGCGCGAGGCTTCGCGGGCTCGTACTGCCGAAGAGCAGCTTGCCTCCGAACTTGTCTCTGTAACGCGCCGCCATCTTGCTCGTATCGAGGCGGAAGAAGACGCCGAGGATGCTCGCGCGGGCGATTTGGAGTGGGAGAGGGTTAAGGCCGGCAAATCCGGCGTGCGCACCGCTCAAGAGGTCAAGAGTGCCCTGGACCTTTAAGATCTCAGACGGCGCGGAAAAGAATCTGCGCGACATTGGTCCGTCGGCAGCCCGTGAGGTTTTCGAATTCCTCGAAAAGCGAGTTCAGGGCAATGTGGACCCGCGAGCACACGGTAAACCTCTACGGCAATCTAAGCATGGCCTTTGGCGGTACAGGGTTCGTGATTACCGGATCATCTGCCGCCTTGAGGATTCCGTTTTGACTGTCCTTGTGGTCGCGGTTGGGCACCGATCGACAGTATACGACGATTGAGGTGCTCGCTTGACGGATCTCGCCGGCGTCCCCACCGGGACTCGAACCCCGGTTGACGCAGCCCGCTATTGTAAATCGACTGCTCACCTGTTTTCGCTCCGAGAGCAGACAGTAGTTGCTTCTGTAAACACTCAAGCTGTTGCCAGTCCCGGTAAAGAATTGGCAGTTATAGTTTTGTCAGCAACACCCAACCTGCTGAATATGCACTTCAACCTGCCGAAAACTTCGGCGTCCGGGCGGCGGCCGGACGCCGCCGCGCCAACGAGCTTGCCTGCCCTGCGCTCGCTCGCGTTAGCTGCTCCCGCCGCAGCCCCGCTCCTACGAGCCGCAGCGACGCACCCCGAAAACCTTTCGCCGTTATGAAACCCACGACACCTGACCAATACCTCGCCAGCCTCCCCGCCGATCGCCGCGTCGCGATGCTCGCGCTCCACGCCGCGATTCGCAAGACCGTGCCCAAACTCACCTCCGAAATCATGATGGGAATGGGTTCGCCCGTCATCGGTTACGGCAAGTATCACTACAAGTCTGCCAGCGGCCGCGAGGGCGACTGGTTCTTGATCGGACTCTGCGCGGGAAAGAACTACTACAGCCTACACATCTGCGCCGCCGACAAGGGCGGTTACCTCGTCGAACAGAATGCCGCCAAGCTCGGAAAGGTGAAGACCGGCCGCAGTTGCATCAACTTCAAAAAACTCGAGGATCTGAAGCTCGATGTTGCGATGGCGCTCGTGAAACAGGCGGTGAAGTCCGGTGGCCTCAACGCAGAGGGGTAATCTCTTCGACTAACTCTGGCACGAATCAGCGCGAGTAGTGGCGTTGATGATCTT
>Ga0265318_10000286_pt1 | contig 41428 bp, 43 predicted proteins | sample 4821metaG_FD_192431 | JGI IMG/M metagenome (GOLD analysis project Ga0265318, IMG submission 192431) | Rhizosphere microbial communities from Carex aquatilis grown in University of Washington, Seatle, WA, United States - 4-8-21 metaG | ecosystem: Host-associated > Plants > Roots > Rhizosphere >... | reverse complement strand
GCTCTGGAAGCTCGCGGTGCGCTGCGAGACGAGCGTGTCTGCGAACGCGTTCGCAAGCTGTGCGGCGCCGTTCGCCGACGTGTCCTCCGCCGTCACGGCGACGACGTCGCTGGCGCCGACGACGTGCGCGTGGAGCGCACCGAGCACCGCGTCGCGTGAGCGGGAGAGACCGAGCTGGGAGCGCACGGCGTCCGCAACCTGCGGCGAGGCGAGCATCGCCGCAGCGCTCGCCGCCGCGGTGCGCTTGCCGCTCGAGTCGCGCAGCACGGGGAGCCCGGTGAACGTCGTGTCGGACGCGGGCACCGGCGAGACGAGCAGCTGCGCGGTCGCCCGGTACCGCTTCGGGGCGGTGAGGCCGTAGCCCGCAGCCGCGGCTGCGCCGGCCGCCGTGAGCGTCACGACGAGCAGCAGGGGGACGGCGGAGCGCGGTACGAAGGCTCGCACCCCTTCATTATCGACTTGCGGCTCGGACTGCTTCACTCCGGACGCTGACAGCTCGCTAACACACTCGGGATACGATCGCCCGAGGAATGAGCGATGCGGCCCCGCCACGCAGTGCGCTGATCACCGGCGGAGCCGGCTTCATCGGCTCCCATCTTGCCGAGCTGCTCCTCGGCGCGGGCTGGGAGGTCTTCGTGCTGGACGACCTCTCCACCGGCTCGGAGCGCAACGTCGCGCATCTCCGCGACCGGCGGGATTTCCACCTGGTCGTCGACTCGGTGCTCAAGGCCTCGGTCGTGAACGAGCTCGTGCACCGGTGCGACGTCGTCTTCCACCTCGCCGCGGCGGTCGGCGTGCGCCTGATCGTCGAGGAGCCGGTGCGCACGCTCGTCACGAACATCCAGGGGACGGAGATCGTCCTCGACTACTGCAACGAGTTCGGCAAGCGCGTGCTCGTGGCGTCGACGTCCGAGGTGTACGGCGACCGGCAGGAGCCGGAGGCGCTCGGCGAGGAGAGCAAGCGCCAGTACGGCCCGACGACGGCGCGCCGCTGGGCGTACGCGGAGTCGAAGGCGCTCGACGAGTTCCTCGCGCTCGCGTACCACCAGGAGCGCGGCCTCGACTGCGTGATCGTGCGCCTGTTCAACACGGTCGGGCCGCGCCAGAGCGGCCAGTACGGGATGGTGATTCCGCGCTTCGTCTCGGCGGCGCTCGCCGGCCGGCCGCTCGAGATCTTCGGCGACGGCACCCAGACGCGCTGCTTCTGCCACGTGCAGGACACGATTCGCGCGCTCGCCGACCTGATGAACGCGCGGGAGATATCGGGGGAGATCTTCAACGTCGGATCCACCGAGCGGATCACGATCAACGACCTCGCGCAGCAGGTGATCGCGCTGACGGGATCGCGGTCGGAGATCGTGCAGGTTCCGTACGACGAGGTCTACGGCCTCGGGATCGAGGACATGATCCACCGGCAGCCGGCGATCGAGAAGGTCTTCGCCGCGATCGGCTGGCAGCCGACGCGGCTCCTCGACGAGATCCTGCGCGACGTGCTGCAGGCGACGCGTTCCGCGTCGGCGCTCGCGGCAACCGACGCGTAAGGAGAAACGGCTTTGCCGTTTCTCCTTGAGAGTTAGTGCTCCGCAGAGCGCGCGGCGGCAAAGCCGCCACGCTCTTGACTGACGTGGGTCGCCGTTTCCGGGAGCGCGCGCGGTGGTGGCTTCGCCATCCCCACGCGCGTGGATCCGGCCTGCACGAACGCTTCGCGTTCGCTCCGGCCTTTGGTGGGCTTTCTGGGGCGAGGGCTACGACGGCGCCGAAGACCGCAACCTGGTTTAAACCAGGTTGCGGTCGTAGACGCTCGCCCGCGCCCAGCCCAAGGGCCGCAGGCTAACGCCGCAGGCGTTAGGCGGAGGCCGACCTCACGCGGATGGGGATGGCGCAGCCACCACCGGCCGCGCCACCCGAACGAATCGCCCCTCGTCAGATGAGAGCGTGGCGGCTCCGCCGCCGCGCGCTCTGCGGAGCACAACATTTCAGCGCACGAAGAGCGTCAGCTCTTCGTGCGCAGCGCGGGAAAGAGAATGACGTCGCGGATGGCGTCCTTGCCGAGGAGGACCATCGCGAGCCGGTCGATGCCGATGCCGATCCCGCCCGTCGGCGGCATGCCGTAGGAGAGCGCCTCGACGTAGTCGGGGTCGCCCGGCTCGGCCTCGGCATCGCCCGCTTCCCGCTCCGCCTGCTGCGACGCGAAGCGCTGCTCCTGCTCCTCGCTGTCGTTGAGCTCGCTGAAGGCGTTCGCGAACTCCATCCCGCCGACGACGCATTCGAACCGCTCGACGAGCGACTCGTCGCCGTCGGTCGTGCGCGCGAACGGGGACAGCTCGATCGGCCAGTCGTGGACGATCGTCGGCTGGATCAGCCCGGGCTCCACGAAGTGCGAGTACGCGTGGTCGACGAGCTGCGACCAGGACTGGTCCTTGCCGACGTCGACGCCTGCCGAGACGAGCTTCGCCCGGAGCTCGTCCGGGTCGCGCGTCCACACGCCGTGCGCGTCGAGCGCGTCGGGAAAGCGCACGCGCTGCCACGGCCTGGCGAGATCGACGTCGTGCCCGCGGAAGGTGACCTTCGTCCCGCCGATCGTCTCGTTCGCGACACGTTCCACGAGCGTCTCGCAGCGCTCCCACGTGTCGCGGTAGTCGGCGTACGCCTCGTACCACTCGACCTGCGTGAACTCCGGCGAGTGCTTGTACGAGATGCTCTCGTTGCGGAAGTCCTTCGAGAGCTCGTAGACCTTCTCGAGGCCGCCGACGATCAGCCGCTTCAGGTACAGCTCGTCTGCGATCCGCAGATAGAGATCCTGGTCGAGCAGATTCGAACGCGTCACGAACGGCTCGGCGAACCCGCCGCCGTAGCGCGGCTGGAGGATCGGCGTCTCCACTTCGATGAAGCCCTCGCCGTCGAGATACGCGCGGACGGCCGTCACCATCCGCGCCCGCAGGATCGCCTCGCGGCGCGACTCCTCGTTCATCAGCAGGTCGAGGTACCGGCGCCGGTAGCGCGCCTCGACGTCGGTGAGGCCGTGGAACGTGTCCGGCAGCGGCGTCCGGATGCGGGAGAGGACCTCGAGCGAGTCGACGAGCAGCGACGGCTCGCCGCGACGGGACTTGGCCGGCGCGCCGGTCACGCCGACGATGTCACCGAGGTGGACGTCGAGCTCGCCGGTGCGCTCGGCCGGGCAGAGGAGCTGGATGCGGCCCGAGCGGTCGACGAGGTCGAGGAAGACGAGCTTGCCGAGGTCGCGGCGCGCGAGCACACGCCCGGCCAGCCGCCGCGTCGTCCCCGCCGCCTCGTCGTTTCCGAGCGGCTCCGCCTCCGCGCGGACGGCGGCGATCTCGTGGCGGTCGGGGAAGCGTTTCGGGGCGACCATGGAGGGCGAGTCTAGTTCCGGCGGCGGAGACGCAGCCTGCCCTGCCGCGCGCGCGGACGCGGGGGGAGCGCCGCAGCCGTGACGAGGGCCAGCGGCACGTCGTGCGTCAGCCAGCGCGCCAGCTCCGGGTCGCCGACCACCTCGGCGGCCTCGGTCATCCCGATCGCGCGGATCGCAGGCGCGTGCGCGTCGCTCGCGATCAGATGCACGAGCTCGTCGTCGAGCAGCGTGCGGGCGCAGGCGGCGGCGTGGCGTCCGACACGGCCGTCGACCGACGCGGCGGTGACCTGGACGAGCACACCGGCGTCGACGAGCTCGCGCAGGCGGCCGGGGCTCCGCTGCACGTCGCTGTTCCGCTCCGGATGCGCGAGCACGACCTGGTAACCGCGCGCGCCGAGACGGAAGACGAGCTCGCGCAGCTCCAGCGGCCAGCCGTAGTACGGGAACTCGACCAGGAGGACGTCCGGGTTGCCGCCGAGGCCGAAGCGGCGCAGCGACTCGTCGTCGAGCGAGTGCGCGAACGCGCGGTCGAGCTCGCCGCCGGGCAGCACCTCGACGCCGATGCCCGCGGCCTGCGCGGCGGCGTTGACCTCTGCGACCCCGCGTTCCATCGCCTCGGGCTCGGTCGGGTAGTCGTCGCGCACGTGCGGCGTGGCGGCGATCTGCACGATCCCGTCCTCGGCGGCGGCGCGCAGGATGTCGAGGCTGCCGGCGAGCGACTCCGCACCGTCGTCGAGGCCGGGCAGGACGTGCGAGTGAAGGTCGATCAAGCCCAGATCGCCCAGCCGACGAGGATCCCGGCGCCGAGTGCGAGCGCGAACAGCAGCCAACCGGCGACGAGCATCGGCACCGGCGAGAGGAGCCAGGGCCGTCTCCTCCCCCGCGGACGCAGGAGGTCCTCCGAACGAGGCCAGGCCGCCGCTACCGCCTGGACGGTGGCACCCGTGCCGCCGAGCCGGCGGATGATCGCCTCGCGCACCGTCCCCGCATCGGCGCCGAACGACGTGAGGATCCGGGCGGCGACGCCCTCGTCCTCGCACACGAGCCCGAGCAGGACGTGCTCGGTGCCGATGTAGTTGTGGCCGAGCATCTGCTCTTCGCGCAGCGCGAGCTCGAGCACGTGCTTCGCGCGCGGCGTGAACGGGATCTGTCCCGTCTCCGCCTGGCCGGGGCCGCGGCCGACGATCTGCTCGACCTGCGCGCGCGCCTCCTCGATCGTCACGTTCAGCGAGTCGAGGACGCGGGCGGCGAGCCCCTCCTCCTCGCGCAGTAGCCCGAGCAGCAGATGCTCGGTGCCGATGTACTGGTGGCCGAGCGTGCGCGCCTCGTCCTGCGCAAGGACGATGACCTGGCGGGCCCGCTCCGTGAAGCGCTCGAACACCTGCCCGAGAGGGTAGCCCGGGCAGCCGCCGCTAGGCGGCCTTGATGTCCATGATCTTGAACTTCAGCGATCCGCGCGGCGCCGAGACCTCGACGATCTCGCCCTTCTTGCGCCCCATGATCGCCTTGCCGACCGGCGACTCGTTCGACAGCTTGTTCTCGGCCGGGTTCGCCTCCGCCGAGCCGACGATGTGGTACTCGACGGTCTTGGCCGCGGCCATGTCGCGCAGCCGCACCTTCGTCCCGATCGACACCTCGCCGGACTTGATCTCCTTCTTCGTCACGACCCGGGCGTTCTTGAGCCGTTCCTCGAGCATGGCGATCCGGGCCTCGAGGTGGGCCTGCTCGTTCTTGGCCGCGTCGTACTCGGCGTTCTCGGCGATGTCGCCGAACTCGCGCGCGTCGCGGATGCGCTCCGCGATCTCGCGGCGGCGGTCGCTGGAGAGATGCTCGATCTCGATCTTGAGCTTTTCGAAGCCCTCTGGGGTGAGAATTACTTCCTTCAAACGGTCCTCCTGGAAGACCCTTTCACGAACACAACCGGCGGCTGACCGCCGTCGGCGGGGGCGGATGGTACCTCCTCGCCGGGACCGTCGTCAACAGAGCAGGGCTACGATGTCCGGTCGATGCCGCTCGACCTGAGGCAGTCCTGGTGGATCCGCGACGTGGAGGTGCCGACGCGAGTCGTGCTCGCCCCGATGGCGGGCGTGAGCGTACAGGCGTTCCGGCGTCAGGGTCGCCGGTTCGGGGCCGGCCTCGTCTGCTCGGAGATGGTCTCCTGCGCCGGCATCGAGCACCGGAACGAGCGCACCCTCGGCTACCTGCGGGTGGCGGGCGACGAGCACCCGCTCGCGATCCAGATCTTCGGCTCCGAGCCCGGACCGATGGCCGAGGCGGCACGGATGGTCGCGGCCGCAGGCGCCGATGTCGTCGACATGAACTTCGGCTGCCCCGTGCGCAAGGTGACGAAGACCGGCGCCGGCGCCCATCTCCTCGACGACCCCGCGCTGGCGTGCCGGATCACCGAGGCGGTCGCGTCGGCCGTGGCCGTCCCGGTGACGGTGAAGATGCGGCGCGGCGTCGAGAGCGGCTCGCGCGCCTGCCTCGAGGTTGGGCCGCGGCTCGTCGAGGCCGGCGCCGCGGCGCTCGCGCTGCACCCGCGCTCGGCGACGCAGATGTACACCGGCTACGCGGATCATTCGCTCACGGCCGAGCTCGTCTCGCTCGTCGACGTGCCCGTGATCGCCTCCGGCGACATCACGTCGCGGGCGAAGGCCGAGGCCGTGCTCGACGCGACCGGCGCCGAAGCGGTGATGGTCGGGCGCGGCGCGCAGGGCAACCCGTGGGCGCTGCGCGAGATCGTCTTCGGCGACGCGAGCCCGCCGTCCCGCGAAGAGGTGGCGGCGGAGCTGATCCACTTCATCCGCGAGACGGTGCGCGAGCTGGGCGAGCGGCGCGCCTCGAGCTTCCTGAAGAAGTTCTACGGCTGGTATCTCGGCCACGGCCGCTTCCCGCGCCCGTTCAAGAACGAGCTCGTGCAGCTCTCGTCCACCGAGGAGGTGGTGACGCGCCTGCTCGCGGCCGCCCCCGGCGCCGCCGAGCTGGTCGAGCAGATCCCCCCGGCCGCGGACGAGGTGCTCCTCGACGGCCTGCCGATCTCGATCTACGGCGGCGGCTGATTCCGCTGCCACACGACGCGTAGGCCTTCTAGCGTGAGGAACGGGTCGATCTTCGAGATCGTGCGGCAGTGCGGCGCGATCAGGTCGGCGAGGCCGCCGGTGCCGATCGCGGGCGCCTCGACGCCGAGCTCGCCTCGGATCGCGCCGACGATGCCGTCCACCTGGCCGGCGAAGCCGTAGATGAGCCCCGACTGGAGCGCCGACGCCGTGGTCTTGCCGATCACCTGCGGCGGCTCGACATAGTCCACCTTCACGAGACGCGCAGCACGCGCGAACAACGCGTCCATGGAGATCTCGACGCCGGGCGCGAGCACGCCGCCGACGTACGCACCCTCCGGGGAGACGACGTCGAAGTTGGTCGACGTGCCGAAGTCCACGACGATCGCCGGCGCGCCGTACCGCTCCTTCGCGGCGACCGCGTTGACGATCCGGTCAGGGCCGACCTCGCGCGGCGAGTCGTACTGGATCTCGATGCCCGTCCTGATCCCCGGGCCGATCACGAGCAGCGGCACCTTCGCCCAGCGGGCGGCGAGGTGCTCGTACTCGGGAATGAGCCGCGGAACCGTCGAGGACAGGCAGATGCCGTCGAGCGCCGTCACGTCGAGGAAGTCGCCGAGCAGCGCGCCGAGCTCGTCGCCCGTCCGCTGCGCCTCGGTGGCGATCCGCCAGCGCTCGCCGAGCTCGTCTCCGTCGTACAACCCGAAGACGGTCTGCGTGTTGCCGACGTCGACCGCGAGCAGCATCGCGGAGTGACTCTAGAACTCTTCGTCGCGAGGCGACGCCTCGCCGATGCGCTCGGCGAGCGCCTCGGGGGTCAGCGTCGGCTCGTCACCCTCGCCGCGCAGCTCCTCGATCGTCACGTCGCCGGACGTGAAGATCTCCGTGCGCGGGATCATGCGGGTCGGGCGGTTCTTGTCCCACACCCAGACGTCCTCGAGCTTCAGGTGGAAGAACGGGTACGTCTGCTGAGGCACGTACGTGCGCTCGAGCTTGTTGCAGAGATACGTCGCGTCCTGGGTGAGCACGCAGTAGCGGAACAGGCTGAAGACCGCCTGGTATTCCCGCTTCAGCCGGAGCTCGAGGTCCGCCTCGTACTCGTCGAGATCGTCGAGGTGCGACATCCGGCTCAGTGTAGCCGTGCGAGGAGGGCCTCGACCCTCCCCCGTCCGGGCACTTCGAGGCCCGGCGCGACCTCTGCGAGCGGCTCGAGGACGAATCCGCGCTCGTGCAGCCGCGGGTGCGGCACGCGGAGACCCGGCTCCTCGATCTCGGCCGTCCCGTAGACGAGCAGGTCGAGGTCGAGCGTTCGCGGCCCCTGCGGCGGGACGTCTTCGCGGCTCCGGCCGAACCGGCGTTCGACCTCGAGCAGCAGCTCGAGCAGCTCCCGGGCGGACAGCTCGGTCTCGACGGCGGCGACGCCGTTCAGGAAGCGCGGCTGGTCCGTGTAGCCGACGGGCTCGGTGTCGATCAGGCTCGAGAAGCCGACCACCTCGACCGACGGGTGCTCGCCGAGCGCGACGACGGCCGCGCGCAGCGTCTCCTCGCGGTCGCCGAGGTTCGAGCCCAGGCCGACGTAAGCGCGCTGCACGGCGCGAGCGTAGCGCTACCCTCCCGGCGTCGGTGCGCCGCCAACTGCTCATCGCTCTCGTCGCAGCGCTGTGCGCCTGCGGCACGGCCGTCGCAGCCACCGGCCGCCTCGCCGACGAGCCGCTCCAGGGCCAGGAGTGGTGGCTCCACGACATCGGCGCAGACCAGGCGACGCCGCCCGGGCCGGGCGTCCCGATCACGATCGTCGACAGCGGCGTCGACCCGACGCATCCGGAGTTCTCCGGCCGGCCGAACACGACGTTCCTCAACGACCAGACCGTGGACGGGCCGAACGAGTGGCACGGCACCGCGGTCGCCTCGGTCGCCGCCGCGCCGGCGAACGGCGCCGGCATCCTCGGGGTGTACCCGCAGGCGGCGCTGCAGATCTGGGACACGAGCCCGACGGGGACCGTCTCGACCTTCTCGGCGATCGCCGGCATCGAGGCGGCCGCGCAGCACTGCCCCGGCGTGATCAACCTCAGCTTCGGGAGCACCCAGCCGAACACGCAGCTCGAGGAGGCCGTGCTCGACGCGTTCCACAACGGCTGCCTCGTCGTCGCGTCGTCCGGCAACGACGGCGCCGCCGGCCGCCCGAACTTTCCCGGCGCCTATCCGCACGTCCTGACCGTCGCGGCCACCGACCAGAACGACGCGGTGCCGAGCTTCTCCAGCGAGGGGCCGTGGGTCGACCTCGCCGCGCCGGGCGTGAACATCGTCGGCGCCGTGCCACTCTCGCACGACCCGAGCGGCTATTCGCCGGGGCTCGAGGGGACGAGCTTCTCCGCGCCGATGGTGTCCGCGGCGGCCGCGTGGGTCTGGACGGTGCGACCGACGCTCGACGTCACCCAGATCTTCGAGCTGATGCGGCGCAGCGCGCGCGACATCGGCCCCGCGGGCTTCGACCCGCAGTCCGGTTGGGGGCTGCTGGACATCCCGAACGCGCTCGCCGCGCCGGTCCCGCCCCGAGATCCCGAGGAGCCGAACGACGACGTCGACGAGGTGAAGCCGCAAGGGCTGTTCGCCACCGGGCAGCCGGCGCTGACGACGGCGGCGAAACCGTCGAACCGGATCGCGGGCACGCTCGACGTGGACGAGGACCCGAGCGACCTCTACCGCATCTGGGTGCCTGCTCACCGCGTCGTCCGCGTGTCGGTCGCGGGAGACGGCAATGCGGCCGCGCGGATCTGGGGCCCGCAGACCGTGAGCGTGGACGAGACGCTCGCCGCACGCCGGCGGGATCTGAAAGGTCAGCTCGTGCGCTCCGGAAGCACCGGCTTTGCCGCCTACGTCGAGGTGCTGCTCACCGGCCGCAGCGGCGAAACGCAGTACGTGCTCAGCGTCAGGGCTTCGACACGGTGACGCCCGCGGTTCCCTCGAGGCCGCCGGGGCTCACCGCCGGCTTCGTGACGCGGACGACGACCCGCTCGGCGTCGAAACGGCGCAGCAGCTCGTCCGCGACCGCCGTCGCGAGCGCCTCGAGCAGGTTGTACGGCTGCTGGTCGGAGACCTCCCGCACCGTGCGGGCGACCGCGCCGTAGTCGACGGCGTCCTCGAGCCGGTCGGAGACGCCGCGCTCCCCGACCTCGAGCTCGACGTCGAACAGGAAGTCCTGACCCTGCTCGCGCTCGTGCGCGTGGACGCCGTGGCGGCCGAAGACACGCAGCCCGTGGAGCTGGACGGCGATCACGGCCCGGCCACGACGGCGCGGGCGACAGTCAGCGCCTCCACGTGCTCGCGAACGTCGTGCGCGCGAAGAATCGTCGCGCCTCTCTCGTAGGCGGTGACCGCGGCCGCGACGCTCGCAGAGAGCGAGCCGGTCTTCGCCCCCTGATCGCCGAGCACTGTGCCGAGCGAGCTCTTGCGCGAGAAGCCGATCAGCACCGGCCGGCCGAGTGCGAGCAGCACGTCCAGCCGGCGGACGAGCTCGAAGTTGTGCGCGGCCGTCTTCCCGAAGCCGATCCCCGGGTCGAGGCAGATCCGCTCCTCGGCGACGCCGTGCGCGACGGCGAACCGCAGGCGCTCCTCGAGGAACGCCGCGACCTCGGACGCAACGTCGTCGTAGCGCGGGTTCTCCTGCATCGTCCTGGGCTCGCCCTGCATGTGCATGAGGCAGACGTACGCGTTCGCGCTCGCGGCGACCTCGGCGAGCGCCGGGTCGGTGCGGAACGCGGTCACGTCGTTGACAAGCTCGGCGCCGAGCTCGAGCGCGCGGCGTGCAACCTCGGCCTTCGTGGTGTCGATCGAGACGGGCACGTCGCCCTGAAGCCGCTCGAGCACTGGCAGGACGCGCCGCAGCTCCTCGCCGGCGGTGACGCCGCCGGAGCCGGGTCGCGTCGACTCGCCGCCGACGTCGACGATCGCCGCCCCCTCCTCGACCATCCGCCGGGCGGCCGCGACGGCGACGTCAGGGTCGTAGTGCACGCCCCCGTCGGAGAACGAGTCGGGCGTCACGTTGACGACGCCCATCACGGACGGACGCGGGAACCTCTCCTCGATCGGCAGCACGGCGACAGCTTACGGCCGGGCCCGCGGAGCCATGCCCCGGTGTCAGACACGGGTGTCAGGAGACAGCAAGCGGACAGGGCCGCCGTGGACGCGTCAGCTCTTCGCGGGATCCGGCGGAGGCTGGATGGTGGCGCCGGGCAAGGGGAACGGTCTCGGGCGCGGCTGGCGCTCGCGGCGCGGCTCTTCGGCGGGCTTCGGCGTTGCGACGGCGTCGGGCTCCGCAGGCGGGAAGACGGTCTCCTCCGCCTCGCCGGCGAGCAGGCGCTCGAACTGGTCCTTGTCGATCGTCTCGCGCTCGATGAGGATGAGCGAGATGCGATTCAGCTCCTCCATGTGATCGCGCAGCACGGCGAGCGCGAGCTCGTGCGCCTCCTCGATCACACGGCGGATCTCGTCGTCGATCTCGCGGGCGATCTCCTCCGAGTAGTCGGCCTCGGCGCCGTAGTCACGGCCGAGGAACGGCTGGTCGTGGCCGCGGCCGAGGACGCGCGGGCCGAGCTTCTCGCTCATGCCGTACTTCATGATCATGGCCTTCGACGTGGCCGTGACCCGCTCGAGGTCGTTCGCCGCACCGGTCGTCACCTCGTGAAAGACGATCTCCTCCGCTGCGCGGCCGCCGAGCGTCATCGCCATCTGCTGCATGAGCGCGCTGCGCGTGGTCAGGTAGCGATCCTCGGTCGGCAGCGAGATCGTCAGGCCGAGCGCCTGGCCGCGCGACACGATCGTGATCTTGTGGATGGGATCCGTGTACTCGAGGAAGTGCCCGACGAGCGCGTGGCCCATCTCGTGGTAGGCGGCGATCTTGCGCTCCTGCTCGCTGAGCAACCGCGCCTTCTTCTCCGGCCCGGCGATCACACGCATGATCCCTTCCTCGAGCTCCTCCTGCTCGACGATCTTCTTGCCGCGGCGCGCGGCGAGCAGCGCAGCCTCGTTGACGAGGTTCGCCAGGTCGGCGCCGGTGAAGCCCGGCGTCCCGGCGGCGAGGGTGCTGAGGTCGATCTCCGGCGCGAGCGGCTTGCCCTTCGTGTGCACCTCGAGGATCCTCTGGCGGCCGACGCGGTCGGGCCGGTCGACGACGATCTGGCGGTCGAAGCGGCCCGGGCGCAGCAGCGCGGGGTCGAGGATGTCCGGGCGGTTCGTGGCGGCGATGAGGATGATGTTGTCCTTCATCTCGAAGCCGTCCATCTCAACGAGCAGCTGGTTCAGCGTCTGCTCGCGCTCGTCGTGCCCGCCGCCGAGCCCGGCGCCGCGATGCCGGCCGACGGCGTCGATCTCGTCCATGAAGACGATGCACGGCGCCGCCTGCTTCGCCTGCTCGAACAAATCACGAACTCGAGATGCGCCGACGCCGACGAACATCTCGACGAAGTCGGAGCCGGAGATGGAGAAGAACGGCACGCCGGCCTCGCCGGCGACCGCGCGGGCGAGCAGCGTCTTGCCGGTGCCCGGCGGCCCGTAGAGGAGCACGCCCTTCGGGATGCGCGCGCCGAGCGCCTGGAACTTCTTCGGGTTCTCGAGGAACTCCTTGATCTCCTGGAGCTCTTCCACCGCCTCGTCGACGCCGGCGACGTCCTTGAAGCCGATCTTCGGCGAGTCCGGCGTCATCCGCTTCGCCCGCGACTTCCCGAAGCTCATGACCTTGGAGCCGCCGCCCTGCACCTGATTCATGAGGAAGATCCAGAAGCCGAACAGGAGCACGAACGGCAGGAGGCTGGTCAGGATCGACCACCACGGCGACGAGCCGATGCCCTTCGAGTCGTACTTCAGGCCGGGCGCCTTGTGGTTGAGCACGGCGCTCTGGAGCGCCTGCTGGAACGTGTGCTCGTCCTGGTCGCTGGCGTAGTGGACGACGACCTTCGTGCCGCTCGCCATCACGGCGTCGATCTCCTGCTTCGTCGGCACGAAGGTGACCGTCTGGAAGTCCTGCGGCGAGTTGATCGCAGTCGTCAGCAGCTGCGAGTACGTCTGCTTCGTCGTCTTCGTCCCGTGGCTGCCGAGCGTCTGCAGGGCAAGCCAAACGAGCGCTGCGATGATGATCAGCGGGAAGAGGGCGCTGCGGAAGAAACGGTTCACGGAGCCTCCCCGGCAGGGTACCAGCCGTCGGTTGGTTCGCTGCCTTGCGCTACTCCCCTGCGAGGAGCAGGGAGGGGTCCAAAACGCCTACATAGGGGAGATTCCGGTACCGCTCGGCGAAATCGAGCCCGTAGCCGATCACGAACCGGTTGGGGATCTCGAAGCCGACGTAGCGCACGGGAACCTCGATCTCCCGCCGCTCCGGCTTCGTCAGCAGGGCGCAGATCTCGAGGCTGGCCGGCTCGCGCGCCTCGAGGTTCCGCATCAGGTAGGAGAGCGTGAGCCCCGAGTCGATGATGTCCTCGACGACGAGGACGTCCCGGCCCTCGATGTTGATGTCGAGGTCCTTGAGGATCCGCACAACCCCCGAGGAGTCGGTCGCGTCGCCGTAGCTCGAGATCGCCATGAAGTCGATCTCGCACGGGATGGTCAGGTTTCGCATCAGGTCGGCCATGAAGAAGACGGCGCCCTTGAGGACGCCGACGAGCAGCAGGTCGCGGCCGGCGTAGTCGCTCGAGATCTCCTCACCCAGCTCCGCGATCCGGTTCTGGAGCACGGGCGGCTCGATCAGGACGTCGGTGACTGCACGCTCGAGGAGAGTCGCGCCTGAGCCAGACTGAAGTCTGGCACCGGACTCGTCGGCCGCGCTCACTCGTCCCTCACCGCCGCGATCCCGGGGGCGTCGACGATCCCGGGCACGGCCACGACCTCGTCGCCGCGGACGACGAGCGGCCAGGCCTCACGTTCGGAACGGGGGATCTTGGCGTCGACGAATACGTCCTGGATCTTCTTGCGTCGCCCGGCGAGCCGGTCGCCGGGCCTCCACCCTCGTACCCTAAGGCCTTCGAGCTCGGAGCGGATGAGCCATTCGCCCCAACGCACCTCACCGGCGAGCTCCACCGGGCCGCGCTCGAGCCAGAGCCGGTCGTATTCGCGCACCGCCTGCACGCCGCCGCCGAGATCGACCCGCCTCGAGCCGACGGGCGACGCGAGCAGCTCGGCGAGCGCGGGCGGCAGGGTTTCGCGCACGTCGAGGGCACGCAGGAGGTTCTCGTCGGCGGCCGGGTGCAGGCGGCGCAGCAGCGGCAGGATCTCGTCGCGGATCAGCCCGCGCTTCGTCTCCGGATTGCTCGCGTCCACCTGGAAGGCGAGCCCCTCGGCCGCGCAGTAGGCCTCGGTCTCGTCCCGCCAGAGCGTGAGCAGCGGCCGGACGACGCCGTCGGCGCGGCGCGGCGCGATCCCCGTCGGGGTGCCGCGCGACGCGAGCCGGTAGAGGATCGTCTCCACCTGGTCCGACGCCGTGTGGCCGGTCGCGCGCAGGCGGTCCCGGCCGACCGAGTAGCGCTGCTCCCGGAGGCCGGCCTCGCTCAGGCCGCGGCCGTCGAGCTCCACGACCTCCGCGCCGAGCACCTCCGCGCAGAAGCGCGCGTCACGCTCGGAAGCGTCGCCGCGCAGCAGGTGGTTGACGTGCAACGTCGAGACGCCGTAGCCGAGCGCGCGGAGCACATGCCACAGGCAGCTCGAGTCGGCCCCGCCCGAGACGAAGCAGCAGACGCCGCCGCCCGGCTCGATCAGGTCGTGCCGGCGGATGTGCTGCTCGACACGCTCGCGCAGCGCTTCGGTGTCCACAAAGCCGATTGTGGACTACGAGGTGAGTAAGGGGGTCACGTCGCAGCCCCGCGCGGCGAGAGGCGCCTCGACGCCGACGAGCTGGTCGTGCACGGCGTTGGCGAGCGTGTAGGCGAGCTGGATGTGCACGCTGACGTCGCCGCCGTGGACCTTGGCGTAGACCGCGCGCGAGTACTCGGTCAGCATCGTGCGCAAGAGGCCCTTCGTCAGTGCGAGGGTCGGGTCCGTCGGACCGGTCGCTGCGACCTGCGCCGCCTCCGAATTCGCCTGCTTGATGACGACGCCCGGCGCGACGTCGTTGGTGCGCAGCTCGTCGGCCCAGTACGCGAGCTGGTCCATGTTCGAGCGCACGGTATCGATGAACTGCTTGTCCGGAGCCGAACAGGTATGCGACGTACTCCCTTGTGCGCGGCTGTTGCCCAGGAGAACCGATACTCCGAGAACCGCCGCCGTGCACGCGAGCGTCGCCACGGTGAGTCGCCGTAACCGCACTGGTTCCCCAATCGGCACCCGATCCGGCGGTGCCGATCACCCGATCGAGTCGAGCGGCGGGACTCTCACCAGGACGGTGCCGCGCACCAGTCGCCGATCAGCGCGAGCGCGCGGCGCAGGTCGGCGGAGCCGAGCCGGTAGGGGTGCGCGTACGTCACCGGACGGTCCATCCGCGGCGCCGGCGGCCGGCCTTCGAGCGCCTCCAGGACGTACGCGATCGGCAGCGCATGCGCGACCGCGAGGACGTCCGCTTCGGGCCGCTCGAGCAGCGACCGGTAGGCGCGGACGTACCGCAGGACGGCCTCGAGGCGGCTCTCGCCGCCGCCTGGAGCCTCTTCGTGCGAGCCCGCAGTCCACGCCCAGGCGCGGTACTCGGCGAGCGGCAGGCCCTCGAAGCGGCCGGCGCGCGGGTCGTTCAGCTCGCCGCAGGAGTCGGTGGAAACGTCCCGGCCCAGCAGTGCCAGCGCCGCGGTCGCCCGCGTCCGCTCGAGCGCCGACGTGATGCAAAGGTCGAGCGGCTCCCCGGCGAGCGCCCGCCCGAGCGCGCGCGCCTGCTCCTCCCCCGCCTCGGTGAGCCCGACCGGCACGGAGGCGTCGCCGTTGACGAGTCCCTGCGCGCTGTAGTCGGACTCGCCGTGCCGGGCGAGGATCAGCCGCTCCACGCGGCCCAGGCTACTGCGACGCGCATGTGATCGCTCCGCTTCGCGCGGCCGCGATCGCCTGGAAGTAGGCGACGAACGCGGGCTTCGCGCTCCAGTCCGGGCGGACGAGCCCCGATTGCCAGCCCGAGAGCGCGCTCTCGTCGCGCAGCTCGAAGTTGAAGAAGGCGCCCACGGCCGGCTGGCAGTACGCGAGCTCGACCGCCGCGGTGAGCTGCGCCGCCTGCTCGGCCTCCGAGACGGGGTGCTTGTCGGTCTCGACGCCGCTGTACAGCCCGTCGCCGGCCGGCGGCACGGTCTGGAAGCTGCTCCAGGTACCAGACCGTCACCCGCCCCCGGCCCGGAACGGGCTGGCCTGTGCCGTCGAAGGCCTTGTGCAGCACGGCGAGCAGGCGGGCGAGGTCGCCCTCGTCGATCGAGTCCTTGTGCCGCGCGTCCGGCGCCTCGGCCGAGGTGCTCGGATACGGGTTGTGTCCGAGCGTGTCGAAGATCGGGAGCGTCCTCGCGCTTGCGCGGTACGCCTTGCCGAGATCCGCGTACCAGCGGGCGGGCGTCGCGTGCGCGGCGCTCGTCGCGATCACGTTCACGTCCGGCTGCAGTGCGTGGAGCACGTCCCAGCACTGCGCGAGCAGCGACTCGTACGCGGCGGCCGCGCCCTTCTGCGGCCGCCAGAACTGCGACGGGTTCACGCCCGCGCGTAAGACCGGCGTAAAGCGCGCCTAGAAGATCAGCGAGCGGAACGCGATCGTGCGGTGCATGCCGATCCCGTCGTAGACGCGGATCGCGGCGGCATTCTCGGGTCGCACGAACAGGCACACCGTGGGCACGCGCTCGAGCAGGAGCCGGCAGAGGTCGCGCATCGCCCGCTTCGCGTTGCCGCGGCCCCGCACCGCCGGGTCGACCCAGACCTGCTGGAGCTGCACCGCGGACGGGGTCCAGGCCGACGCCTCCACCTTGAACTGGATCAGGCCGTCTTCGAGCCAGAGCCACGAGCGGCCCTCCTCGATCTGTGCACGCGTGCGCCACCGGAAGCCGTCGGGATCACGCCGTAGCGGGTCGATCCCGATCTCCTCGCGGTGCGCCGCAGCGCAGGCCGGCACGAGCAGGTCGAGGTCGTCGAGCGTGGCGCGGCGCAGCGGCGTCCCACCCGGCTCAGGCGGCTCGGAGAGCACGTAGACGGGCTGGCCGGACCGGTCGTCGCGCGGCTCCGGCATGCGCTCGCGGGCCTCCGCCCAGAGCTCGCCGACCGCGGCCTCCTCGCCGATGATCATCCGGGCGTGGCCGCGCACAGTCGCGTCGGCAAAGAACGCGCACCCCTCGCCCGACGGGACGACGTTGGCGCCGACGTGGCAGAGCGCGACCAGCCGGCCGTCGCGCTCGAATGCGGAGAAGCGCCCGAGCCCGCGCCGTGCGATGTCCTCGAGGAAGACCCGCTCGACCGGATCCTCGGCGCAGAAGGAGAGGATCTGCTCGAGCGCCGGCGTGACGGCGCGCACGTTCGACATCCCACGGATCATCCCATCCGGAGTCGGATAGGGTTGCCCGCGATGCCGATCCATGTCCGCGCCGAGCCCGGCGACTACGCCGAGGCCGTACTCCTCCCCGGCGACCCGCTGCGGGCGCAGTACATCGCCGAGACCTACCTCGACGACGTCGTGCAGACGAACTCGGAGCGCGGCATGCTCGGTTTCCGCGGCCTGTGGGAGGGCACGCCGGTTTCGGTGCAGGCGACCGGCATGGGCTGCCCGTCGGCGGCGATCGTGATCGAGGAGCTCGTCATGCTCGGCTGCAAGAAGCTGCTGCGCGTGGGCACGTGCGGCGGCCTCCAGCCGCATCACCAGCTCGGCGACATGATCGTGGCGTTGACGGCGGTGCCCCAGGACGGGACGGTACGGACGTACATTCCGGAGCCGCACTGCCCCACCGCCGACTTCGCGCTCGTGCACGCGGCCGTGCACGCGGCGAAGGAGCTCGGCCAGCCGCTCCACGTCGGCCCGGTCGTCTCCAGCGATGTCTTCTACAACCCCGACGGCGGCCAGTATCAGCGCTGGTCGGATCGCGGCATCCTCGGCGTCGAGATGGAGGCCGCGATCCTCTTCACGCTCGGCGCCCTGCGCAAGGTGCAGGCGGGCTGCCTCCTGACGGTGAGCGACATCGTCGTCGAAGGCGAGTTCACGCGGATCAGCGACGAGGAGCTGCGCGCGGCGGTCGACCGCATGACGCGGGTCGGCCTCGCCACTGTTACTACGGATTGAGGCTGTGCCTCAATCCCTCGCCACCGTATTCCTCGTCAACCCGGCTTCGGACAACGGCCTCACCGGCAAGCGCTGGCCGGAGCTCGCGCACCGCGCCGCCGGTCTCGGGCTCGCCGGCGAGACGCTCTTCTCGGAGCGCCCGGGGCACCTGATCGAGCTGGCAGAGCGGGCGTCGCGCGACGGCGCCGAGCTCGTCGTCGCCGTCGGAGGCGACGGCACGGTGAACGAGGCCGTCAACGGCCTGCTCCGCGCCGGGGGCTCGACCGAGCTCGCGACGATCGCGATCGGCACCGGCCTTGACTTCGTGCGCACGTACGGGATCCCGGTCCGCTTCGACGATGCGGTGAGAACGGCGCACGAAGGGAAGACGCGCACGATCGACGTCGGGCGCGTCACGTACCAGGCCTGGGACGGCAGCGAGGCGGTGCGCCACGTTGCAAACGTCGGCAGCGTCGGTATGAGCGCCGCCGTCGCACAGCGCGCGAACGGAATGTCGAAGGTGGCCGGCGGACGCGCCACCTTCTTCTACGCGCTCGTGCGCGTGTTTCTCGAGTGGAAGAACACGCTCGTCACCGTCGAGCTCGCGTCCGGAGAGCGGCGCGAGGGCCGCATGCACGACGTGATCGTGGCGAACGGCCAGTACCACGGGGGCGCGATGTGGCTTGCGCCGGAGGCGCAGCCCGACGACGGGTTGTTCGATGTCATCCTGATCGGCGACATCACGAAGCGCGATTTCATGACGACCGCTCCCAAGATCTACCGCGGAACGTACCTCGCGCATCCCAAGGTCGAGCTCCTGCGCTCGAGCGCAGTCGCGGTCGACGCGCCCGAACGCCTGCCGATCGAGCTCGACGGCGAGCAGGTCGGAACGACGCCGGTGCGTTTCGAGGTCGTCCCCGGCGCGCTGCGCGTTCGTGTCCCGGCGTAGCGACGCCGTCATGCTCGGCGCGGCCGCCGCCTTCGCGGCGTTGAGCGCACTCGTCGCCGGCGGTGGACTGACACGGCTCGACCAGTGGGCGATCGACCATGCGATGACGGACGTTCGCGTCACCGGCGCCAAGGCTACGCTCGCCGACGCGCTCGTGCCGCTGCTCCACACGGACTTCGGCTCGCCGCTCGACGTCGTCACCGGCGTGGTGACCGCGCCTGCGTCGTTGATCCTCTCGTTCGTCCTCGTCGCCGGCTGCTGCGTGGCGATGCAGCACCGCGGCCGGGTGCGCGCGGCCTACGCGTGGGCGGGCGTGTGGCTCGCGGGAAACATCGTCGAGGTGCTCTGCAAGTCGACGCTGACCCGTCCCGCGCTCTACAGCCGCGGACTGCACATCGTCGCCTTCGACTCCTCGTTCCCGAGCGGCCACACGGTCAGGTCGATCGTCGTGGCGGGCGCGATCGCGACCGCCTTTCCGGCGGCACGCCGCTGGGTAGCCGCCTGGACGTGCTGCTGCATCGCGCTGCTCGAGGCCGACGCCTGGCACACGCCGTCGGACCTCGCCGGAGGCGTGCTCCTCGCCGCCCTGCTCCTCGCGGCAGCGCGCCGCCTCGGCCGCAGCTAGGCCGGCTTCTTCTCGGCTGCCGTCTTCGTGCGGGCCTTCGCGCTCCGCCGGGCCGGGCCCGCCGAGCCCCCCTTCGAGAGCTTGTCGACCTTCCGCTCGAGCGCCGCGAGCCGCCGCTCGAGCTCCTCGAGCCCGCGGACACGCCGCTGCAGCTCGTCGACCCGGTCGCGCATCGTGTTGAGCGTGCCGATCACGCGGTCGGCGCCCGGCGCGTCGTGCAGGCGCTGGATCGCCTCCTCGCTGATGTCGGCCAGCCGGCCCAGCAGATCCGTCTTGCGCTGTTGCGCCATCGCTCCTCCTCGGTCGCTGCTGCCCTGACGATACCGCTCCGCGATAGGTTTCCTCCGTGGAGACGGTGCGCTGGGAGCAGCCGCTGTCGCGCCGGCGCTTTCTCGGCACGGCGGCGGCGGCCGCGGGCTCGCTCGCCGGGGCAGGCGCTCTCGGCGCGGTGGCACGAGCGGCGGCGCCACCGCGTCTGCCCAAGCCCGGCGCCTCGGGGATCGACCACGTCGTCGTCGTGATGATGGAGAACCGGTCGTTCGACCACATCATGGGCTGGCTGCCGGGCGCCGACGGGAAGCAGGCGGGGCTCTCGTACGCCGACCCGTCGGGCGCAGCCCACCCGACGTATGCGCTCGCGCCCGACTTCCAAGGGTGCGCGCATCCGGATCCCGACCATTCGTACGACGGGGCCCGCGTCGAGTGGAACAACGGGGCGTGCGACGGCTGGCTGCGGGAGTCCGGCGGCGACCTCTACCCGATCGGCTACTACCGGCAGCAGGACTTGCCGCTCCTCGGCCGCGCCGCGCCGGCGTTCACGGCCTGCGACCGCTACTTCGCGTCGATCCTCGGTCCGACCTTCCCCAATCGCCTCTATCTGCACAGCGGCGTCACCGACCGGCTGGACGACGCGTTCAGCCGCGTCGACCTGCCGACGATCTGGGACCGGCTGGCAGCCGCGAAGCTACCCGGCCGCTACTACTGCGGCAACGTCAGCTTCCTGCTGCTCTGGAACGGGAAGTACGACGCGATCACGCACACACACCAGCAGTTCTTCGCCGACTGCAAGACGGGGAAGCTGCCGGCGCTCTCGGTCGTCGACCCGGACCTCACGCTCGCCGACACCGGGCCGCAGTCCGGCATCTGGAACGACGACCATCCGCACGCCGACATCCGCGCGGGCGAGTACTTCCTCTCGACGATCTACAACGCGGTCACGCACAGCCCCGCGTGGTCGCGCACGCTGCTCGTGATCACCTTCGACGAGTGGGGCGGGTTCTTCGACCACGTGCCGCCGCCCGTGGCACGTGACGTCAATCCCGCGTACACGCAGTGCGGGTTCCGGGTGCCGTGCCTGCTGATCTCGCCGTTCGCCGCACGAGGGAGGGTCTCGCACACGACGTTCGACCACACGTCGATCCTGAGGCTCGTCGAGTGGCGCTGGGCGCTCGAGCCGCTGTCGGTGCGCGACGAGGAGGCGAACAACCTCGCGACGGCGCTCGACTTCTCGCGCCGCGTTCTGTCCACGCCGAAGCTCGCAGCGCCGCGCTTCGTCGCGGGCGCGGCCTGCTCCGCCTAGTCGGGTAGCGCGGGCAAGCGAGGCGGCGCCGGCGCGACGGGCGCGTAGGGCGCGCCGAGCGGCGGCCTGGGGTCCGGCTCGTCCTTGTTCGGCCAGAAGGCGAAGGCGCGCTCCGCCTGCGCGGCGATGGTCAGGGACGGGTTGGCGCCGAGGTTCGCGCTCACGGCGGCGCCGTCGACGACGTGCAGGCCCGGCTCCGTCCAGATCCGCTGCCACGCGTCGAGCACGCCCGCCTGCGGCGAGGCGCCGATCGGCGCGCCACCGAGGATGTGCGCCGTGAACGGCCTGTTCAGCAGCACCTCGTTGAGCGCCGAGCCGGGCCTGCCGCCCATGGCCTCTGCGGCGAGACGCGCCGCCTCGTTCGCCTCGGGGATCCACGTCGGCGCCGGCTCGCCGTGGCCGTGCGAAGTCCGCAAGCGGTGGCCGGTCCAGCGCATGCGCAGCGAGTTGTCGCGCGCCTGCATCACGAGCAGGATCACCGACCGTTGCGCCCAGCCCTGCACCCGGTGCGCGCGCACGAACCAGAGCGGGTGGCGCAACGCCGTGGCGAGCCAGCGCAGAGGCCGCGGCGCCCGCCCGTCGCCGTCGACGAGCACGGTCGAGAAGAGGCCCATCATGCTCGACCCCTTCGGGTAGCGCACCGGCTCGATGTGCGTATCCGCCGTCGGCTGGAAGGAGGAGCCGATCGCGATCCCGGTCGAGTAGTCGACGGAGGCGTCACGCGCCGCCGCGCCGACGAGCACCTCGGAGTTCGAGCGGACGAGCGACCCCAGGTTGGGCCCGCCGAGGCCGGAGCGGAAGAGCAGCTTCAGCGTGCCGAGCACGCCGGCGGCGAGCACGACCTGCTCGGCCCGGAACACCTCGCGCCGCGCGCGCAGCCAGGCACCGGGGTGGACGGTCTCGGCCTCCCAGCCGCCGTCCACACGCCGCAGCAGCGTCGCCTCGCGTTCCGGATGCACCGCCGCCCCGCCGCGCTCGGCGAGCCAGAGGTAGTTGCGGTCGAGCGTGTTCTTCGCGTTGTACCGGCAGCCGACCATGCAGCCGCCGCAGCGGATGCACGGGCTGCGGAGCGGACCGGCGCCGCCGAAATAGGGGTCGACGCCGTCCTCGGAACCGAAGTACACGCCGACGGGAGTGCTGCGAAACGTGTCGGCGACGCCTAGGCGGCGCGCGACGTCGCGCACGACGGTCTCGGCCGCCGTCTCGAACGGCGTCTCGACGACGCCGAGCATTCTGCGGGCGCGCGCGTAGTACGGCGCCAGCTCGGCCCGCCAGTCCGCCACCTCCGCCCATTGCCGATCGTCGAAGAACTGCTCGAGCGGCTCGTACAGCGTGTTCGCGTACACGAGCGAGCCACCGCCGACGCCTGCGCCCGAGATCACGACCAGGTCGTTGAGCATCGTCAGCCGCTGGATGCCGCGCAGGCCGAGCCGGGGCATGAACAGGTACCGGCGCAGATTCCAGTTCGTGCGCGCGAAGTCAGCGGGGGCAAACCGGCGGCCCGCCTCGAGCACACCGACTCGATAGCCCTTCTCGGTCAGCCGCAGGGCCGCGACGCTCCCGCCGAAGCCGCTGCCGACGACGAGCACGTCGTACTCGTGCACCTTCACGACACCGGAGGCTACGCTGAACGGCCCGATGCGTCGCCTGCTGACTCTCCTCGCGCTCGTCTTCGTGGCGCCGGCCGCGGCCGCGACGATCCACGGCACGCCGCACGGCGACTCGATCGTCGGCACCCAGGGAGCGGACACGATCGCGGCCGGCGCGGGCAACGACTTCGTGCAGGCGGCGTTCGGCGGCGTCGACCACGTGGACTGCGGACCGGGAGCCGACGTCGTCAGCGCCGACCTCGCCGACGTCGTCGCCGGGAACTGCGAGGTCGTCTCCCGCCGGCTCTCGGTCGACCTCTCGACGAATCCCACGAGTCAGCACGAGACCGCGGTCGAGCCGGACGACGTCGCGTGGGGGTCGACCGTGGTCGCCGCGTACCAGCTCGGCCGCTTCCCGGGCGGCGCGTCGTCGAACATCGGCTTCGCAACGTCGGGCAACGCGGGCCGCACGTGGCAGCGCGGCGTCCTGCCCTTCGTCACGGTGGAGTCGACTCCGGCAGGCACCCAGACGTCGGCGTCCGACCCGACGGTCGCGTACGACTCCGTGCACGGCGTGTGGCTGATCGGCACGCTGACGCTCGAGCCGGGTTCGTCGCACGTCCTCGTCGCGCGGTCGACCGACGCCTTGCATTGGGCGGCGCCTGTGGTCGCCGCAACCGGTCCGACGCTCGACAAGGACTGGCTCACGTGCGACAACGGCGCGGCGAGCCCGCACCGCGGCCGCTGCTACCTCGAGTACACCGACGACGCAAAGGGCATCACCGTCAGCGAGTCGAGCGACGACGGGGGCGCGACGTGGTCGCAGCCGGTCACCGCCGGGAGCACCCTCGTCGGCACGCAGCCGGTGGCGCTGCCGGACGGGACGCTCGTCGTCGTGGCCGGCGACTACGCGGACGAGGACGGCCTGCGGGGAACGATCGACGACCTCCGCTCGACCGACGGCGGCGCCACGTTCACGCGCTTCACGGTCGCCGGCCTCACCGCGAAGGCGAACGACGTGATGCGCTCGATCGCGCTCCCGTCGGTGGAGGCCGACAGCACGGGCAAGATCTACGCGGTCTGGCACGACTGCCGCTTTCGCGCCAACTGCGCCGAGAACGACCTCGTGCTCTCGACGTCGAGCGACGGCGGCCAGACGTGGTCGGCACCGTCGCGCATTCCCGTCGCCCCCGTGTCGTCGACGCTCGACGCGTTCATCACCGGGCTGGCCGCAGACCCGGCGCATCCCGGCCGGCTCGCGGTCGTGTACGGCTACTTCCATCCCGGCTCGTGCGCGCGCGGCGCCTGCCTGCTGGGAGCCGCCGTCCAGCAGTCGCGTGACGGTGGCGCGACCTGGACGGTGCCGCAGCAGCTCGATGCGCAGCCGATGCAGGAGGCGTGGCTCGCGCGCGCGGAGGGCGGGCGGATGGTCGGCGACTACTACTCGGTCGAGTTCGCAGGCAACCGCGTCGTCCCCGTGTACGCACTCGCCGCGCCGCCGCTGAACGGGCGCTTTCGCGAGGCGATCTTCGCCGCTTCGCTACCCGCGCTCGGGTAGCGCTGCTGCGAGCGCGCGCAGGGTCTCGCCTGCGCCGGCGTCGATCGTCACGGAGGCACGGCCGTCGAACGGTGTCGGGCCGCGGTTCACGATCGCGAGGCTGCCGCCGGCGGCGAGCGTCTCGAGCGGCAACCCGGCGACCGGATATACCTCGAGCGACGAGCCGACGACGAGGAGCAGCCGCGCCGCCGCCGCCAGCGCGGAGGCGCGCTCCATCGCACCCGGCGGCAGCAGCTCGCCGAACATGACGACGTCCGGCTTGAGGATCCGCCCGCAGCGCGGGCAGGCGGGCGCGGCGGCGGTCTCGAGCAGGCGCAGCACGTCGTCGAGGGGCACGACCGCGCCGCAGTCGAGACAGCTCGAGGTGCGAATCGAGCCGTGCACCTCGACGAGCGCACGCGAGCCCGCACGCTCGTGCAAGAGGTCGATGTTCTGCGTCACAAGCGCCTGCACCCAGCCGCGCCGCTCGAGCTCGGCGAGCGCCCGGTGGCCGTCGTTCGGCTGCGCACCGCGCAGCATCCCGAGCCGCTTTGCGTAGAAGTCCCACACCTTCTCCGGGTCGGCGAGGAAGGCGTCTATGGTCGCGTACTCGAGCGGGTCGTACTGGGCCCAGATCCCGGTCGGCGAGCGGAAGTCCGGGATACCGGACTCGGTGCTCACACCGGCGCCGGTCAGCACGACGCACGGCTGCCGGCTACGGACGAGCGAGACAAGGCGCTCGACGGTCACGCGGCCATCGTAGAGTTGCGAGAGATGGAAGGCTTCTCGTTCTCGACGCGGGTGCGCGTGCGCTTCGCAGACACCGACGCCCAGGGGATCGCGCACAACTCGGCGTACGTCGTCTGGTTCGAGGTTGCGCGGGTCGAGTACCTGCGCGCGTACGCCCGCGGCTACCAGGCGCTGCGTGAGACCGGGACCGAGGCGCTCGTGCTCGAGTCCTTCTGCCGCTATCGCGTGCCGGCCCGGTTCGACGACGCGCTCGACATCCACGCCCGCTGTCTCGACGTACGCGGCGCCCGCTTCCGCTACGAGTACGCGATCGTGCGCGACGACGGCGTCCTGATGGCGGACGGCTGGACTGCGCACGCGTGCGTCGACGCGGCGACGTTTCGCCCGACGCGCGTGCCGGACTGGCTCGTGACCGCTATCCGGTCGGCTGAGTCGACGGCGTCGTCTGCGTCGTCGTAGGCGGCGCGGACTTCTTCGCCTTCGCGGGCTTCTTCTTCGGCCCGACGCGCAGCAGCTCCGGCGAGGAGCGGTAGGACGAGTACCACACGTTGTGGTAGAGGAGCTTGCCGTCCGCGGCGTAGACGTCGCGGGTGACGCTCGTCGACAGTGCGGGCTCGCCGGGATCGTCGATCACCTTCTCGCCCGGCTTGAGCGTCGGGTCGATCGTCTTCTTGATCGGCGCCTTGCCACGGGTCACGAGCGGGCTCGTCGTGCTCACGACCTTCCGCCCGGTCGGCGTCCCGTACAGGCTGACGGTGAGCGACGAGGGGTTCACGAACGTCCGCAGCAGCAGCCAGTGGTCCGTGTCGTTGACGAACTTCAGGTCGACGTCGGGGTAGTCGACGGTCGCATCCCGGCCCTGCGGGTAGTGGCTGATGTAGAGCGCATGGTTCGTCCGGTCGGTGATCTGCAGGCCGGCCTCGAACGCCGCGTTGAAGACCGTCGTCGAGACCTGGCACACGCCACCGCCGAGCCCGGTCGTGACCTCGCCGTTGACGATCACCGGCGCCTCGAGGAAACCCTTGGCCGCGTTGCGGTCACCCGTGGTCTTGTTGAACGAGAAGGTCTCTCCCGGCGCGATCAGCTTGTCGTCCACGAGATGCGCGACGAGCTCGACGTTGTGGATGCGGTTCGGAATCCCGCCGTAGATCGTCGTGTAGTCCGAGACGAGCGCGTTGATGCCCATCTTCTCCGCCTGCGCAGTGGTGAGCTTCGCCGGCTCCTCCTCGACCACGAGCTGCGCGACGCGCACGCGGTGCCGCAAGGCGGCGCGCAGGACCGCCTGGACGCTGGCGACGACATCGAGCTGCAGCCCAGGCTTCGCCGGAACGAGCCGCACGTGCGGGCCGGAGACGGCCCAGGTCGCGTCGTGCGGCGGCGCCTCGACGCGCGAGCCGAGCTGCTTCAGCCACCTGTCGGCGGCCGGACCGCCGATGCGCAGTGCGGTGTGCCCGCCGGACGGAAGCTCGAGCAGCTGCGCGAGGCGCTTGGGCCGGACGAGCCAGCGCGTCGGCCCGAGCTGCAGCTGCACGGGCGCGGAGAGCGCCAGGCGCGCCTGCGCCGCGACGGCGGTGAGCGCGCGGACGCGCACGTGAGGCTGGATCGTGCGGAGCGGCAGCGGTACGGGCGCGCTCGTGCGGTCGAGCGAGGAGAGCTCCTCCACGATCAGCTGCGCCGCGGCGGCGCGGTCGATCCGGAGGCCCGTCCGCGCCGGCTCGACGACGATCGCGAGCCCGCGGCGGACGACCGCTGCGTCGACCGGCAGCCGGTCGACCGTCTTCGCGATCTGGTTGAGCTCGTACTGGAGCGAGCCGTTGAGCACGGTGGTCGGCGGGGTGACGTCGGCGCCGAAGAAGTCCACGTCGAGGCGCTTGAAGCCACGCAGCGGCCCGAAACCGTCACCCTGGCGCTGCGCCGCGTCGACCGCCGCCTTCCAGTCGGACTCCACGCCGAGCTCGTTCGGTCGCACCGGGAACCGGTGGCCGGCGGCGACGAAGACGATCGGCCGGCCGGCGAGGGCGCCGGCCCTGCCCTCGAGGAGGGCGCGGGCGTCCTTCGCCTCGAGCCCGCCCACGTCGATGCCGTCGATCCGGACACCGCCGGCGATCTTCGTCGGCGAGCCGGCGAAGACGAGCCCGAGCACCACGCCCGCCGCGACGACGGCGGCGGCGAGCAGAAGGATGGCGCGGCGCATTCCAGCGATCCTAGCCGGGGCGTTACACGCCCTGCGGGAAGTCTTCCGGGACACGTGACGGTTGCGGAAATATGATCGAAGTAGGCGGGTAGGAGGGAGGGGTCGGGTCCCGGGTTACCCGCGCGTGTACCTCTAAACGGCGCCGCCGGCTCAGAAGACGAAGAGTTCGACGCCGCCGCTGACGTTCAGCTCGATGCCCGTGATGTAGGCCGCCAGGTCGGAGCAGAGGAACGCGATCGCGTTGGCGATGTCCTGCGGGTCGCCGGGCCGCTTCAGGACCGTGCGGTTGACGATGCGCTCGTTCATCGCCGCGTTCGCCATGTTGAAGGCCTCGGTGCCGATCACGCCCGGCACGATCGCGTTGCACGTGATCCCGTGTCTGCCGCCTTCCATGGCCAGCGTCTTCGTGAGGCCGAGCAGGCCGGCCTTCGTCGTCGAATAGCTCGCCTGGCCGAAGCCGCCGAGCGTGCCCGCGACCGACGCCATGTTCACGATCCGCCCCCGGCCGCGCTCCTTCAGGTGCGGCCACGCCGCCTGCGCGCAGTTGAACGCACCGGTCAGGTTGACGCGGAGGTCACGCTCCCAGAGCTCCGCCGACTGGCTCTGGAACTGCGCGGCGTGATCGAGCGTGCCGGCGTTGTTGACGAGGATGTCGAGCGAGCCGAGCTCCTCGACGGTGCGCGCAACGGCGGCGTCGACCTCGTCACGATCGGTCACGTCGCAGCGCACGGCAAACGCGCGACGTCCCATCGCCTGGATCTCGGCGACCGTCTCCTCCGTGTGCACCAGGCCCTGCTGCCGCGCCACGGTCGCGAGCGCGCCGTAGCGGTCGGTGTCCTCGGACAGCTGCGACTCCACGAGGAGGTCGGCGACGACGACGTCGGCACCGGCACGCGCCAGGGTCAGCGCGTCGGCCCGGCCGAGGCCGCGCGAGCCTCCGGTCACGAGCGCGACGCGCCCGGAAAGGTCGATCTCGATCGCCACGGCGGAACCCTACCCTTGCGGCAGGAAGATCTCCTTCGCGATCACGAGCCGCTGGATCTGCGAGGTGCCCTCGTAGATCTGGAACAGCTTCGCGTCGCGCATGAGCTTCTCGACCGGGTACTCCTTCATGTAGCCGTAGCCGCCGAACACCTGCACGGCGTCGGTGGTCACCTTCATCGCCGTGTCGGCGGCGAAGCGCTTCGCGAACGACGAGTAGAGCGTCGCCTTGCGGCCGTAGCCCTGGTCGAGCATCCACGACGCCTGCCACGTGAGCAGGCGGGCGGCCTCGATCTCCGTCGCCATGTCCGCGATCATGAAGTTCACGCCCTGGTGCATCGCGATCGGCATGTCGAACGTGACGCGCTCCTTCGCATAAGCGACCGCGTGCTCGTACGCGGCCTGCGCGACGCCGACCGCGCCGATCGCCGTGCCGGGCCGGGTGAAGTCGAGCGTCGCCATGGCGATCTTGAAGCCGTCGCCCTCCTCGCCGATTCGGTTGGCGACAGGCACGCGCACGTCCTGAAGCGCGAAAGCCGAGGTGTCGGTCGCGCGCTGGCCCATCTTGTCGAGATGGGTCTCGATCGTCACCCCGGGCGTGCTCATCGGAACGATGAAGGCCGACATGCCCTTGCTCCCCCCGCGCGGATCGGTCTTTGCGAAGACAACCGTCCAGGTCGCGTAGCCGGCGTTCGTGATGAACGTCTTGGAGCCGTTGAGGACGTACTCGTCGCCCTCGCGGACGGCGGTCGTCTTCAGCGCCGCCACGTCGGAGCCGGCGCCCGCCTCCGAGAGGCCGAAGGAGCAGAGGACCGGCGACTCGACGAGCGGTTGCAGCCAGGCGACCTTCTGCTCGTCGCTGCCGAAGAGCAGCACGGGCGCGGAGCCGAGGCCGTTCGCGGAGACCGACGTGCCGATGCCGCTGCAGCCCCAGTTCAGCTCCTCCCCGACGAGCATGCCGTCGAAGGACGAGAGACCGAGCCCGCCGTACTCCTCGGGCACGTGCAGGTTCATCAGCCCGACCTCATGAGCACGCTCGATCACGTCGACCGGGTGCTGCATCTTCTCGTCGTACTCGCGCTCCTTGGGACGAATCTCCTTCTCCGCGAACTCGCGCGCGAGCTCGCGCAGCGCCTTCTGCTCGTCGGTCACGGCAAACGACACGCCGGTGGCGGTTCCGTGCTCGATCGTCGGCATCGTTTCGGTCCCCCGCGTTCGATTGACTAGTCAGTCAAAGATCTTAGCGGCGTCCGTGCCCGGGTCAAAACGCCTGCTCAGGCGGCTGCGCCGACGGGCTGCAGCGCCGGCGGCTCCCGCCGGCTGAGCGCAACCGCTCCCACGAGCACGAAGCCGAACGCCGCCACGCGCGCCGCGCCGCGCCAGCCCTCCGGGAGCGTCTCGCCGAGGAGCACGGTGCCGGCGAGGATCGGGAGCGCGTTCATCCAGAGCACGGCGAGCCCGGCAGTGGCCAGACGGCCGCCGCGCTGGAAGGCCAGCTGCATGCAGACGAAGGCGAGCGCGTGGCAGGCGAGCAGCCCCGGGACGAAGAGGAGCCGCGAGCCGCCGACGACGGCGGCCTTCGTACCGACGTCACCGGCGGCGTAGAGCACGCCGGAGGCCGTGCCGAGGCCGGCGCCGGCCGGCAGAACCCTGGCGATCACGCCCGCTCCGGCGACGGAGAGGACCATCCAGGCGGCGATGGCGGTCGCAGAGCCGCGGCTCGAGGCCGGGTGCGACCCGAGCGACAGCCCGAGCAGCACGAGACCGCTGAGCGCGGCTCCGATGCCGACGCGCTCGGCGGGGCGAAGCCGGCCTCCGCCGATCGCCAGCACGCCGATGCCGCCCGCGGATGCCGCCTGCACGAGCGACAGCGGTGCGATCCGCAGCGCGACGACGTAGAGCACCCACCCGCCGATGCCGCCGAAGAAGCCGAGCGACCAGCGGCCGCTGCGGAAGAGCGACGTCAGCGAGCGCAGCGGCCTCCGCAGCGACAGCGGCGGGAGCGCCGACGCCCATTCGTGCTGCAGCGCGTAGCCGCCGTTGATCGCAATGGAGGAGACCACTGAGAGGACGAGGCCGAGCGCGATCACTGGAAGGGAAGGTACGCCTCAGCGGCCAGAGCTGCGACGCCGACCCGCGGCAGATCGCGCCGCCGCTCGTACACGAGGAAGCGCCGCTCCCACTCCGGGAAGAACTTCCGGTTGAAGAGGAGCAGGCTGTCGAGCTGGAACCAACCCTTCAGACGCCGCAACGTCGCCGCCTCCAGGCGCTGGGCCGCAGTCAGCTCCGCGCCCGGTGTGAGCAGCGCCGCAAAGGGCGAGAAGTTGAGCGACACGTGCGCGAAGCCGCTCTGCCTCGCCCAGCAGATCGCCTCGCAGATCAGCCACTCCGTGAACCCGTTCGGCACGTCGCGCAGCCGCGGCATCGACGAGAGCGACAGCGCGGAGCCGGCGTGCGAGACACCGAAATGGAGGAACCCCTGCGGCCGGCCGTCGCGCCCGAGCCCGATCACGAAGACCGCGTCGTCGTCGTCGAGCTGGAAGAGCGTGTCGAGCGTCATCACGAAGCCACGTTCCGGAGCGGCGCCGCGCCAGACGCGGGCGATCGTCTCCAGCTCCGCACGCGTCGCCTCGTCGATCTCGCTGGGACGAAGAACTCGCGCCTCGAACCCTGCGGCCTGCAAGCGGTGCACCGATTGCCGCACCTTGCGGATCGCGCGGCCTTCGAGCGAGAACGCCGCCGTGTCGACGACCGCCTCGTCGCCGTGGTAGAGCGAGCGCAGGCCGAGCTCGCGGTAGAGGCCGAGGCACCGCTCCGACACGCCCAGCACGGCGACGCGCCAGCCACGCTCGTGCGCGAACTCGAGGAAACGACGGATCAGCTCATGACGGGCGTCTGCGCAACCGATCGGATCGCCGGAGACGATCGCGACACCGCCCACGACGCGGTACGCGAGAAACGCCGAGTCGTCGCTCGAGAAGAAGTACGACTTGTCGGCGCGCAGCGCGAACGGTGCGAGCGTGTCGGCGCCCCACGTCGTGACCAGCCGGCGCACGAGCTCGGGCTCGTGCGCGGCACAGCGCTGGCGATAGCGCCACGGGGCGAGCCACTCCACGAGCACGAGCGCGAGCGAGCCCCAGCCGAGGAGGAACGCGGAGACCGGGAACCAGTCGGCGACCGGGCCGCTCAGGTGATCTGCACCATGGAAGCTGAAACCGGCGAGCGCACGGCCGGTCACGCGCAATGCGAAGGAGACCGTGTACGGCTGGTCGGCCATCAGGCGGTTGATCCAGAGCGTCACAAGTCCGTAGACGACGACTACGGCAGACAGTGCAAGTGCGTGCAGGAGCACGCGCGGCTTCGCCTCCGGGTCGCCGCGCAGACGAAAGTCGGCGCGGCGCGCGAGCAGGGCGACGACCGCGACGCCCGTGACGATCGCGCCTTCGTCGAACCGGCGCTCGACGTGGAGCACGAGCAGCAGTACGAGGAGGGCGATCGCGATCTGCCACGCGCGCCGGTTTCCACGCGCGAGCCCTCGCGCCGTGACGACGAGCGCGGCGGCGAGAGGCACGACGAGCGCCTTCGCGAGGCCGTGCACGTGCGCCGCGTCGAGCGCCGTGACGAGCGAGCGGCGATGCTCCGGGAAGAGGGCATCGAGAGCGGCGAGCAGCCCCACGCCCGCGACGATCCACGCGAGCACGAGCCGCGCGCGCGGCTGAGCGGATCGGCGCTGTCGGGCAAGCAGCGCGCCCGCCGCGCCCGCGAGCGCAGCGGGAATGAAGATCGCCTGCTCCGCTCCCGCAGCGTGAAAGGCCTGATGGGCCGGAATCTGCCGGACGACGAGGATCGAGACGCCGTTCGCGGCGTAGAGCCAGCCGCCGACGGCAGGCCCGAGCAGCAGACCCGCCGTCAGCCGTTCCGCCCCCGTCCAGCGGGCGAGCAGCCCCAGCAGCACGGCAGCCGCTCCCCAGACGGCGAGATAGAGCGGCACCGGGACGCTGCCGTGCCGCGACAGCTCGTCGAGCGGCAGCGCGTCGTGCACGACCGGACCGGGCAGCGAGACGAGGGGCCGGAGGATGTACAGCCACCCGGTCGCCGCCGCGACGACGCCGAGCGCGAGTACCGAGGCTGCGGCCCAGCGCGCAACCCTAGCCACGGCCGAGCCTCGCCGCTGCGGCCGTATAGGCGGCACGCGCGTTACTGCGCCAGATCGCCCAGTTGTGGCCGCCGTAGACCTGGAAGTAGCGGTACCGAAGCCGAGCGACGCCGAGCTCGCGCGCGAAGGCCGCGTTCTGCCGGCGTAGCGGATCAGTGGACCCGGAGTAGAACCAGAAGTACGTGCCGAGCTTCCGCAGCTCGGGTGCGACCTTCCGGAGGAGGCGGCGTGGATCGTTCGCGGGCAAGAGCTGAAGCCTCGAGCCGAAGATCGCGCGCAAGCGGTCGGGGCGCTGATAGCCCGACCAGCTCTCCACCACCGAGAACTCGCGCGGATGGTGGAGGGCGATGTTGATCGCTCCGTAGCCCCCCTCGGAGAGGCCGCCGATCGCGCGGCCCGACCGGCGCGGAATCGTCCGGAAGTGCGCGTCGACGTAGCGCACGAGGTCACGTGCGACAAAGGTCGCCCAGCCGTTCCCCGGCGAGACGCCGTTCACCCACTCCTGGTCTGTGAACGTGCCCGTCGAACCGAACGGGAGCACGAGGATGAGCGGTTGCGCGCGGTGCCTGGCGGCGAGCACGTCTTCGACGATCCCCATCTGCACCGTTTCGAGGAAGGCGAGCGGCCGGCCCGGAAAGCCGTGCAGCAGGTACAGCACGGGGTAGCGGCGGCGCGGATGCTGCGCATAGCCCGGTGGCAGGTAGACGTAGGCTTCCTGGCTGCGTCCGCCGAGAGCGGCGCTCGAAACCAGGAGTCGATGCACCGTGCCCGCCTGCGTGACGAATGACGGCTCCCGGGGTGGCGCGAAGCCGCGGTACGTGAGGTAGTTGTCGAGGTAGCCGCGGGCGCCGAGCAGCCCGAAAGCCACGAAGGCGGCCAGAACGGCAGCGCCTCCTGCCGCGCGGATCCCCGAGAGCCTCAGCCGCGCTGCGGTCACAGACAGGGTGTACCGTGATGACATTAAGCGCGCGTTGCGCGTTGATTGTGTGACAACAGTGAGAAGAGCCGGGCTCCTCGTCCTGGCAGGCATTGCGCTCACGGCCGCCACCGCAGCGCTCGCGTCCACGCTGTTCCAGCGGCGCCAGGACGTCGCATTCCACTCGCTTGCGCTCGGTGGTTCCCTCCACTACGAGGTCTACCTCCCCGCCGATTACGCGACGAGCAGGATGCGCTATCCCGTCGTCTACTTCCTGCACGGGCTCCCGTCCACCGGCACCGCGTACAAGGGCGTCGAGTTCGTCGAGAACGCGCTCGACCAGGTCGGCCGGCCGGCGATCCTCGTCGTGCCGCAGGGCGCCCGGAGCGACGACCCCGATCCCGAATACCTCGGCGACTGGGACACGGCGATCGCCGGCGAGCTGCCCCGTGTCGTCGACAAGCGATTCCGCACCATCCAGTCACGGCTCGGACGCGCGCTCGTCGGAGTCTCCGCGGGCGGCTACGGGGCCATGCATCTCGCGCTCGAGCACCTCGACGAGTTCGCGGTGGTCGAGTCGTGGAGCGGCTACTTCCATCCCACCGACCCGGCGGGCACGAAGCCGCTCGACCTCGGCTCTGCGGCGAAGAACGGCCGCGCCGACGTCCACCGGCAGATGAACGCCGCCAAGGCCCGGCTCGAGCAGCTCCCGACCTTCATCGCCTTCTACGTCGGCAAGGACGACTGGCGCTTCTCGGCCGAGAACAAGCAGCTGAACCGGGAGCTCTCGCAGGCGGGGATCCCGCACGTGTTCCGCCTCTACGCCGGCGGGCACGACCAGCGCCTCTGGCAGAGCCACGCGCCCGCCTGGCTCGCGCTCGCGCTCGCGCATCTCGCCCCCGCTCAGTAGGCAGAGGGATACGATTGGGGTCGTGGTCGCCACCACGAAACCGACCAAGCTCGACCCGCTCGACTTCCTCGCATTCGACGCGCTGCTCGACGAGGAAGAGCGGGCGATCCGCGACACGATCCGCCAGTTCGTGCGCGAGCAGGTCCTCCCGGACGTCGGCGAGTGGTTCGAGCAGGGGATCCTGCCCGGCGAGCTCGCGAAAGAGCTTGCCCAGCTCGGACTCTTCGGCATGCACCTCGAGGGCTACGGCCTCCCGGGTGCGAGCTCCGTCGCGTACGGGCTGACCTGTATGGAGCTCGAGGCGGGCGACGCGGGCGTGCGCAGCCTCGTCTCCGTCCAGGGCTCGCTCGCGATGTTCGCGATCTGGCGCTGGGGCTCGGAGGAGCAGAAGCAACGCTGGCTGCCGGCGATGCACGAGGGCGATGCGATCGGCTGCTTCGGGCTGACCGAGGCGGACGCCGGCTCGGATCCGGGCGCGATGCGCACGCACGCGCGCCGCGACGGCTCCGACTGGATCCTGAACGGCACGAAGATGTGGATCACGAACGGGACGATCGCCGACGTCGCCATCGTGTGGGCGCGCACCGAGGACGGCCAGATCAACGGCTTCATCGTCGAGAAGGGCACGCCGGGCTTCGAAGCGCCGGAGCAGCACCACAAGCTCTCGCTGCGCGCGTCCGTCACGTCGGAGCTCGTGCTCCGCGACGTACGCGTCCCCGAGGAGAGCCGCTTCCCCGAGGCCAACAGTCTGCGTGCCCCGCTCTCCTGCCTGGACGAGGCGCGCTACGGCATCGTCTGGGGCGCGGTCGGCTCCGGCCGCGCGTGCTTCGAGGCGGCGCTCGACTACGCGAAGGAGCGAATCGTCTTCGGCAAGCCGATCGCCGCGTACCAGCTGACACAGCAGAAGCTCGCCGAGATGGCGCTCGAAGTGAACCGAGGTGCGCTCGTGGCGCTGCACCTCGGCCGGATGAAGGACGGCGGCACGCTGCGCCCGGAGCACGTCAGCATGGGCAAGATGGGCAACGTCCGCGGTGCGCTCGACGTCGCGCGCTCGGCGCGGTCTGTGCTCGGCGGCAACGGCATCACGCTCGAGTACCCGGTGATCCGGCACATGAACAACCTCGAGTCGGTGATCACGTACGAGGGGACGCACGAGGTGCACACCCTCGTCGTCGGCGGCGCGCTGACCGGCGTGAGCGCGTTCCGCACCGCCTAGTCAGACCTCGCCCTCCCAGTAGTCGAGCGGCTCGTCGCGGACGACGCGGTCGATGTCGTACGCCCGCGCCGTGACGTACAGCTTCCCGCTGTCGGGGTAGCCGGCGACGGCCGTGTCGGCCTTCGTCGAGCCGATGAGGACGCGGAAGGGCGCGTCCGAGCGGTTCAGCAGCTGATGGGCGCCGGCCTTGCCCTGCGGGAAATGCACGAGGTCGCCCACCGACAGCTCGCACTCGCCCGCCGGCGTCCGCAGCGTCGGCGTGCCCGCGACCACGACGAGGAACTCCTCGCAGCCGAGCTCCCAGTGGTAGGGCCACAGCTTCTCCCCCGGCTGAGTCTCATACAGGGTGGCGCCGAGCAGCTCGCCGCCGAGGTCGCGGCCGACCCGGGCATGCCGGTGCCGATAGCCCGGACGGTCCTCCGTGTCCGGCAGCTCGCCGTCGAGAAGGTTGAAGACGCCCGTCACGCACGCTCCACGTGGCCGCGCACCTGCGGGCCGTCGGGGCGACTCCAGCCGGCGTTGACTCCGACCTTCCCGCTGTCGGGGTAGACGGCCACCTCGGGGTCGGACACGGTCGAGAGAAACAAGACGTGCGCCGGCTCGGCCGCGTCGTTGCGAACCTGGTGCGCTCCGGACTCTCCCCGCGGGAAGACGGCGACATCCCACACACGCAGCACACGCTCTCCCTCGGGCGTGCGCAGCGTCGGCGAGCCGTCCACGACGAGCAGCCACTCCTCTTCGCCGAAGTGCCAGTGATACGGACTCTCTTCACCCGGAGCCAGCTCGTACAGCGTGCCGCCCCAGAGAGTCGCTCCCAGCTCATCGCCGATGCGTCGCCGCCCGCCCTCCGGAACCGCGTCGAAGATGTTCAAAAGCCGATGCCCTCCGGCGCCGGCAGCGGGCTCGTCGCGAGCCCGGGCCGCGCGCCGCCGTCGTTGTACTCCGACGGCGCGACGTCGTTCGGGCCGTCCGCGTAGAAGAGGCCCGCCAGCCGCTGGATCTGGCGGCGACCCGGGCCGAGCTCGAACTGTCCGCCGCCGTACATGCGGATGCCCCGCTGCTCGCACGCGTCGACGCACTCGAGCAGTCCCTGCACGGTGCCGAAGCGCGACGGCTTCATGTTCAGCCAGCGCGGAGCGAGCGGGAGGCCGTCGAGATCGCCGAGCGAGTGCACCGGCGCGTCGAAGCTCAACCGGTCCTCGGCGCCGTGCAACGCCTCGCGGCAGCCGTCCTCGAGCCACGGGTCCTCGATCACGACGTCCGGGAAGGCCTCCGCGACCGCGCGGTAGAGCGCCGGGTCCGGGGCGAGATCGACCGACGTGCCGCGGTAGTACGCCTTCAGGTCGAGCACGCGAACACGGTCGAGCGCCGCGAGCCGGTCCATCCGCTCCCGGTCCCAGTCCTCCTCGACGTCGAGCTTGAACTCGAGCTCCGGGTTCAGCGCGAGGTACGGCTCGACGTCGGCGCGCGTCGACGCGACGAAGTGCACCGGCTGGTATGCACGGCGCGTCAGCTCGGCGAGCGAGCGTCCGGCCTGGCGCAGCCCGAGGTCGAGCGCGGCGCTCTCGAACGCCCAGCGCCGGTAGTCGCGCGACGCGGCCATGGCCGGCTCCTCGGCCCAGAGCTCGAGCCCGCCGACGTGGCGCGAGAACCCCTCGAGCGTCCAGCCGCCGGCGAGCTGCTCCCCGGCCGGGAAGCCGTCGTGGTCGGAGGCCGTGTAGGTGACGTCCTCGCCCTCTCCCTGCTCGCCGCCGCCGCGCAGCACGACGGTCGTCGTCACGCGCGTCCAGCCGCTCGGCACCGGCTGCACACGCCGCTGCAGCACGTAGTCGTCGACCTGGACGTCGAGGCCTGCCAGCGCATCCCAGAGCGGCATACTCCGAGCATATGAGCCGCACGCTTGCCTGTGCAGCAGTGCTCGTCCTCTGCGCCGCCGCGCCGGCCGCAGCCGGCCTGCCCGTACGGGGCGCGCTCGTGCCGGATCGTTCGCTCGGCGGCATCCGGCTGGGCGAGACGCCTGCGCAGGTGCGTGCCGCGCTCGGCAGCTCGTTCGGCGTGTGCCGCGGCTGCGCCCGGACGACGTGGTACTTCACGTATCGCAAGTTCGACCAGCGCGGGCTCGCCGTCGAGCTCGACGCCGGAAGCGTGTCGGCCGTGTACACGCTGTGGCAGCCGGCCGGCTGGCACGCCCCGCGGGGCCTCCAGCTCGGCGCGCCCCAGGGCCAGATCCTCACGCTCGCCGGAGGGCTCCTCCCGATCGCGTGCCTGAGCTACCAGGCGCTCGCGCGCGACAGCGCGACGGCGCGCACCGTGTACTACGTCGTCGACTCGAAGCTCTGGGGCTTCGGACTGTTCCGCCCGAACGCGGATCCGTGCCGGTGATCGAGCTCGAAGACGTCCTGGCCGCGGCGGAACGACTGCACGGCGTCGCCAACCGCACGCCCGTCCTCACCTCGCGGACGCTCGACGGCGTCGTCGGCGCGGCGGTGCACGTGAAGGCCGAGTGCTTCCAGCGCGGCGGCGCGTTCAAGTTCCGTGGCGCGTACAACAAGATCGCCTCGCTTCCGGACAACGTGCGCGCACACGGCGTGCTCGCCTACTCGTCCGGAAACCACGCACAGGCAGTCGCGATCGCCGCACGCCTGCTCGCGACGAGTGCGACCATCCTCATGCCCGAGGACGCGCCGCCGGCCAAGCTCGACGCGACACGCGGGTACGGGGCCGAGATCGTCACGTACGACCGCTGGACGGAGAGCCGAGAGAAGATCGGAGCGCGTCTCGCAGCGGAACGCGGCGCCGCGCTCGTGAAGCCGTACGACGACCCGCTCGTGATGGCCGGCCAGGGGACGGTCGCGCTCGAGCTGCTCGAGGAGGTGGCCGGCCTCGACGTCCTCGTCGTTCCGGTCGGCGGCGGCGGCCTGATCGCAGGCTGCGCGACCGCCGCGAAGGCCCTGCGGCCCGCGATCCGCATCGTCGGCGTCGAGCCCGAGCTGGGCGACGACACACGACGCTCGCTCGCGGCGGCTGCCCGCGTGCGCATCGACGTACCGCGCACGATCGCGGACGGCCTGCAAGCGGCAGAGCCCGGCGAGCTGACGTTCGAGGTGAACAGGCAGCGGGTCGACGAGATCGTCACCGTCTCGGACGCGGAGATCCTCGACGCGATGGCGTTCCTCTTCGACCGCCTGAAGGTCGTCACCGAGCCGAGCGGCGCGATCGCGGTCGCGGCGCTCCTGGCCGACCGGATCGATGCGAAGGGCGCCCGCGTCGGCGCGATCGTCTCGGGCGGCAACGTCGGCGTCGCCCGCTTCGCCGAGCTGCTCGGCGGGCGCTAGACCTGCGCCGGGGCCGGCGCGAGCCCGGCGCAGACGACGTCCACGAGCATGGACTCGGCGGCCGCGACCGTGTCGTCGCCGTCCGGCAGCCGCCCGAGCACCCAGCCGGTGAGCAGCTCGTCGATGCCGCCGTAGAAGACGATGCCGGCCAGCCGCGAGTCGAGGTCGGCGCGGAACTCCCCCGTCTGCTGGCCGCGCTCGACGATGCGCTGGATCGCGTCGATCGGCTTCTCGAGGTCGTCGATCCGCTGCCCCACCTCCGGGCTGCGCACGATCTCGCGCACAAGGACGCGCACGACGTCCGGCTCGTGCCGCCACGTGCGCAAGAGGATCGCCGCGACGTGACGGAGCTGCTCGCGTGCCGGCTCGCCGGACTCCTCGACGGCGTGGATCCGCTCGACGAGGATCCCCCAGTTCTCACGGAAGATCGTCTCCAGCACCTCGTCCTTCGAGGAGAAGTAGTGGTAGAGCAGGCCGTGCGCGACTCCGGCCTCCTCGGCGATGTCGCCCACACGCGAAGTGTGAAAGCCCTTGTGCGCGAAGACGCGCACCGCCGCATCGAGGATGATGCGCCGCTTCTCCTCCGCTACGGTCGAACGCTCTGCCAAGGCCGTCGAAGGGTAGTGGTACCGTCGCGCGGGATGCAACGGCCGCTTGCGGGAATGCTCGTCGTCGACCTCACCCGCTACCTGCCGGGCGCGTTCGCGACCGCCGAGCTGCTACGCCTCGGCGCGCGCGTGGTGAGGATCGAGCAGCCCGGCGGCGACCCGATGCGCACGACCGCGCCCGGCTGGTCCGACGCGCTCAACGCCGGCAAGGAGTCCGTCGTGTGCCGCCTGCCGGAGGAGGCCGGGTTCGCGCAGGCGCTGCTCGAGCGGGCGGACGTCGTGCTCGAGTCGTTTCGCCCCGGCGTGGCCGCCCGGCTCGGCGTCGGCCCGGCCGACGTACCGGAGCGCACGGTCTACTGCTCGATCACGGGCTTCGGGCTCGGCGGACGCCACGAGCAGCGGGCGGGCCACGACCTCAACTACCTCGGCTGGGCCGGCGTGCTCGAGGACACGGCTCCCTCGTGGCCGCCGGTGCCGATCGCCGATCTCGCCGCCGGGGCGCTCGGGGCGGTGACCGAGGTGCTCGCGGCGCTGCTCGAGCGCGAGCGCACCGGCCGGGGGCGGCACGTCGTCATCTCGATGACGCACGGCTCGCACCGGCTCGCCGCGTACCGCCTGGCCGGCGAACCCCGCCCGCGCCTCCTGACCGGCGGCCTCGCCTGCTACCGGGCCTACGCGACCGCGGACGGGCGCCGGCTGACCGTCGGCGCGCTCGAGCCCGTGTTCTTCACGCGCCTGTGCGAGCTGCTGGGGCGGCCCGACCTCTCGGAGCGGCAGTACGACGCCGACCAGGAGCGGCTCGCAGCCGAGCTCGCCGGGGTCTTCGTCTCACGGCCACTGCATCATTGGCTGAGCGTGTTCGAGAGAGAAGACGTCTGCGTAGGGCCGGTGGCGACACTGGCCGAGGCGGGCGCCGACCTCGGCACGGCCGCAACAGGTCGCGCAGCCGCGCTCGGCGAGCACACGGCCGACTGGCGGCGGGAGCTCGGCTTGTGATCGCCACGCCGGGCGCGGTCGTCGCTCACAGACCGGAGCCCCGAGTGGCCAGCATGCTCGTCGCCGAGGCCGGCGCCGTCGCCGCCGTCGCCCCGGACGGCACGCGCAAACCTCTGCTCGCGGACGCGCGGGACGCGACGTATTCGCCCGACGGCACGCTCGTGGCGTTCGTCCGCGAGGGCGACCTCTGGCTTGCAAATTCGGACGGCAGCGGGCAGCGGGTGCTCGCACGCACGCCGAACGTCGCCGAGTGGGGCCCCGCGTGGCTGGCCGACGGACAGACGCTCGTCTACACCGCCTCGGTGAACGGCAAGCGCCAGATCCGGCTGTTCGCGCTTCCGCTCGGCCCGTCGCACCGGATCGCGCCGAGCGGCGCAGAGGAGTACAGCCCCGTCGTGTCGCGCGCCGGCACGCTCGCGTTCGTCTCGACCAGGGGCGGCACGCCCGCGGTCTACACGGCGCAGGCGGACGGCAACGGAGCGGCCGCGTTCGACACCACCCCGGCTGCAACCCCGCCCGTGGGGATCCGCGACCTCGCCTGGTCGCCGGAAGGCACCCGCCTCGCGTACACCGCGGAGAACGCGGACGGCACGACGAGCGTCGTGGTCGACGACGGCGCGACGCAGACCGTCCTGTCCGTCGCACCCGCTCACGACGAGCATCCGGTCTGGTCGCCGACGGGCTCCCGCATCGCCTTCGACGACGGGACCGGCAACCTCGCCTCGGTGGCGGCGGGGGGCGGCGACCGTCGCGACCTCGGCACCGGCTCGCCACTCGACTGGCGCGTCGTGCCCGCCGGCCGGCCGGAGTTCCCGAACCTCGTGCAACGGCCGCCGAGCGAGCTCGTCGTCACCCGCAGCCCGACCGGCCGCTGGCTGCTCGGCTTCACCTCGATGGTGGACAATCGCGGCCCCGGCATCCTCTGGATCCGCGGCACGCGCGCAGCGGGCTCACAGGTGATGCAGGTGCGCCAGCTCGTCCAGCTCGCCGGCGGCGGAACGCGCGTCCTGCCCGACTCCGGTGAGCTGCACTACACGGACGCGCCGCCGCACTATCACTGGCACTTCCTCGGCTTCGACCGGTACGAGCTGCGCAGCACCGGAGATCTGCGGCTGCTCGTGCGCGACCGCAAGAGCGGCTTCTGCATCGCCGACCACTACGGGACGGCGATCGGCATCCCGCACGGGCCGGCGCGGTTCCTCGGCAACTGCGCCCAGTTCCAGCCGGAGGCCCGCGCCGTCGAGGAGGGCGAATCGGTCGGCTACACCGACCGCTACCCGGCGTTCTTCCACGGCCAGGCGCTCGACGTGACGAACGTGCCGCCGGGCCGCTACTGGCTCGTGCACCAGGCCAACGCGGACTTCCACCTGCGCGAAGCGCACTACGGCGACGACACCGCGTCGCTGCTCGTGCAGATCTCGTGGCCCGACGGCCGGAACGGCGAGCCGCGGGTGACGACGTTACGAACGTGCTTGCGCG
>Ga0265318_10000285_pt1 | contig 41459 bp, 37 predicted proteins | sample 4821metaG_FD_192431 | JGI IMG/M metagenome (GOLD analysis project Ga0265318, IMG submission 192431) | Rhizosphere microbial communities from Carex aquatilis grown in University of Washington, Seatle, WA, United States - 4-8-21 metaG | ecosystem: Host-associated > Plants > Roots > Rhizosphere >... | reverse complement strand
GAGGAAGGTCGAAACGATGCCGCGCCGGTTGTTGTAGGTTTTAAGCCCTGCCCGGCCTGCTTCAAAGTAGCCGACGAGCCGCGCCCCGGTCAGTTCGGCCACGGTCACGCGGGGAAAATGCTTTTCCAGCCGCTTTAGATCGCGTCCTATCCGCGAAGGTTCAGCAAAGCAAAGCCGATTGCTGACCGGCTTGGCATCTGTCCCCGAACACTCTTTCGATGGGCGGATGCCGGCATGGTGACGCGCCACAAAATCAATGCTCGCGTCGTGTTGTTCGACGAGGTCGAGGTGGTTGCGCTTATCGAATCATCCCGCATCCTCCCCGCACTAAAAGACCGACTGTCATTGCCGGCGGCTGTCCCGGTGATTGGGATCGTCCGATAATTGATCATGACGGCCGAAAAATCGCGTCTGAATGAGCAGTCCCACAGACCAGCCATTTTCGTCGGTTTGCAGAACTGGGAAAGCCGGACGGAAACCGGACAGACAAAATAATCACTCACACGCGGTAAACGCGTAACTATTTGATTGAAAATGGTGGCAAGTCCCGGAATCGAACCGGGGACACAAGGATTTTCAGTCCTCTGCTCTACCAACTGAGCTAACTTGCCCCATCTGAAGGAGGGCGAGATAAAAGCCCGGGCCGGGGGCGCGTCAACGGGAATTTGGGAAATCAACCGAAAATCGCTCGGCGTGAAAAGCGTCAATATTTGCGAAACACCAAGGCGGCATTCTGACCACCGAAGCCCAGATTGTCGCTCATCACCGTCCTGATCTCAGCCTTGATTTTGACGTTAGGCGTGTAGTCGAGGTCGCACTCGGGATCGGGTGTATCCAAATTGATCGTGGGCGGTACTTCCCCGGTCTGAATCGTCTTCACACTGATGATCGACTCAATGCCCCCGGCCGCGCCGAGCAGGTGACCGGTCATCGATTTGGTGGAGCTGATGTGCACTTTGCGGGCGTGATCGCCAAACACTTTCTTGATTGCGAGCGTCTCGAACTTGTCGTTATACGGTGTGGAGGTGCCGTGGGCATTGATGTAATCCACTTCGCCGGGCGCGACACGGGCATCGTTGAGCGCGCGGTTCATCGCCAGGGAAAGTCCTTTGCCCTCGGGATCGGGCGAAGTGATATGGTACGCGTCACAGGTGGCGGCGTAACCGGCAAGCTCGCAAAGAATCGGCGCTCCCCGGGCCAAGGCGTGTTCGAGAGTCTCAATCACGAGAATGCCCGCGCCTTCGCCCATGATAAAGCCGTCGCGACCGGCGTCGAAGGGCCGGCTGGCCTTGTGCGGTGTCTCGTTGTTGGTGCTCATCGCCTTCATCGAGCAAAAACCGGCATAGGCAAGCGGAGTAATCGCCGCCTCGGAACCGCCGCAGACCATGACATCGGCCTCGCCGGTGCGAATCATGCGCAGCGATTCACCGATCGCATGCGTGGCCGTGGCGCAAGCGCTAACCACTCCAAAATTCGGGCCGCGCGCACCCAGCTCGATCGCGACGAGTCCGCCGCACATGTTGCTGATCAGGGACGGAATCATGAATGGCGAAACTTTGCGCGGACCGCGCGACAACAGCACCGAGTGCTGGGTCTCGATCGTCATCATGCCGCCGATGCCGGAGCCGATGATGACACCGACGCGATCGGGATCCTCCCTGGTCATGTCGAGCTTCGCATTCGCCACCGCCTGCCTGGCCGCACAAAAACCAAAATGCGTGTACCGGTCGTTGCGCCGGACTTCCTTCGGATCCATGTGTTGCGTGGCATCCCAGCCGCGCACCTCGGCACCGATCTGGCAGGTGTAATCCTTGGGGTCGAACAGCGTGACGCGGTCTATGCCGTTTTTCCCGGCCAGAATATTGGCCCAGAAATCATCGACGTTATGCCCGAGCGAGGCGATGACGCCCATGCCGGTCACGACAACACGCTTATGCGGAGTGGCTGTTTCCATCGGTTTAAAAGGGTGGAAAGAAAAAGGCGTCCTACCGGTCCGGAGAAGCCAGACGGCAGAACGCCTCCGCTAAGATCAACTTACTTGGCGCCAGCTTTCTGCTCGATGTAGGCAATCACATCACCGACAGTCTGGAGCTTTTCCGCGTCAGACTCGGGAATCTCTCCCTTGATTTCATTTTTAAATTCTTCCTCGAAGGCCATGATGAGTTCGACGGTGTCGAGGGAGTCGGCTCCGAGATCGTCGAGAAATGAAGCTTCGCGCGTGATCTGCTCTTCATTAACATTCAGTTGGTTAACGATGATTTGTTTGACGCGCTGTTCGATTGTTTTTTGGTCGGCCATGTGTGAAAAAAGTATGAGGGTAGGAAGGAAATGAGGCATCACATCACCATGCCGCCGTCAACGGTAAAAACTTGCCCGGTAATATAGCCGGCTTCTTCGGAACAGAGATAAGCAGTCATATTGGCGATATCCGTCGCTTCTCCGAGTCGCTTGAGCGGGATGACGGAGGTGATTTTTTCCGCCGCTTCAGCGGGCAAGGCAGAGGTCATGTCAGTCTTAATAAAGCCAGGAGCGACGGCATTGCTAGTAATATTGCGCGAGGCGAACTCCTTGGCGATGGCCTTGGTGAAGCCGATCATGCCGGCCTTGGCCGCGCAATAATTGGCCTGCCCGGCATTGCCCATCAGCCCCACCACCGAAGTGATGTTCACGATGCGTCCCCAGCGCTTCTGGGTCATGGGGCGGGCCAGATACTTGGTCCAAAAATAGCAACTGTTCAAATTGGTGGAGACAACCGAATTCCAATCATCCTCGGACATGCGAAAAAGCAGGCCGTCCTTCGTGATCCCGGCGTTGTTGACCAAAATGTCCACGGTGCCGAACTCAGCCAGCAAAGCGGCGCTCGCCTTCGCCACCGCCGCCCCATCGGCCACATCGACCGCCAGAGCCTTCGCCTTGCCTCCCGCCGCGACAATCGCAGCCGCCGTCGCGCCGCAACTCTCGGCCGACTTGCTGACGCAGATGACGTTGACACCGTTCTTCGCCAGCAACTCGGCAATGGCTTTGCCAATGCCGCGACCTGCGCCGGTGACGAGTGCAACCCGATTATTAAAAGTGAGGTTCATTTAAGAGTAAGATGCCTATCGGACGCACTCGCCCCCGGCTCGGCAAGCGCGAAATCCCAACCATGCCCCGCAGTACTTCCGGGGGTGTTCCCACGCAGGCGGTCAATAAACATCCCGCTGGTAGCGCCGTTCTTTCTTCATTTGCTTCACATATTCCGCCGTGGCCGCAGTATCCATGCCGCCCTGCTGCGCGATGATGTCGTGCAAGGCCACATCCACGTCCTTGGCCATGCGCCGGGCATCGCCGCAAACGTAGAAACAAGCCCCACCCTGCAGCCAGCGCCACAATTCGGCCGCATTCTCACGAATCCGATCCTGCACATAGATCTTGTGGATCTGATCGCGCGAAAACGCCAGATCGAGCCGGGTGAGGGCGCCCTTCGCCTGCCAGTCGAGCCATTCCTCCCCATAAAGAAAATCGGTCGCCCGATGCTGATCTCCATAAAAAACCCAGTTGCGACCGGTAGCCCCGGCGGCGACGCGATCCTGCATGAACGCCCGAAACGGCGCGATGCCCGTGCCCGGTCCCACCATGATAACGTCCCTCGACCCATCCTCCGGCAGGCCAAAATGCGAAGCGGAAACAAACACGGGAGCCAGACCCGATCCCACCGGGACCCGATCCGCCAGATAGGTCGAACACACACCGACCCGGTCGCGATGATTGGTCTGATAGCGCACGACTGCGACCGTCAGGTGCACCTCATTCGGATGAACTTTCGCGGACGATGCGACGGAATATAACCGCGGCATCAGCTTGCGCAGATGATCCGCCAGTTCCTGCGGGGAGATTTTCGCGCTGGGAAATTCGGCGAGCAAATCCGCGTATTCGCGCTCATACAAAAACGAGGCCAGCACGTCCTTGGATTCAGGCGTGAGCAAGCCCGTGAGCCTGGCCTTCTCGCCCGCATCAACCGCCCTGCCGGCCAGTGTGCCGATGATTTTTGCGGTTGGTCCGGCCAGCGCCAGCCGGGTGGTCAACACTTCGCGCAACGGCAAAGGCGCCGGCAGTTTCAGCATCGCCGGCGACACCAGTTCCTCGCCGGTGGCCCCAAGCAGACGCAAAATCTCGTCCACCTCGGAAACACGATTGCTGGGAAAAACGCCCAGCGAGTCACCCGCCTTGTACTGCAAACCGCTCCCCGCGAGACTCAGGACAAAATGCCGCGTCTCCTTGGCCGACCCCGGCTTGTTCAACATCCGGCTCTCCGTCAGACGGGCCAGAAAGGGGTTGTCCTTGCTATACAGGGGTGAGACAGGCTCCGGAATCATGGTGGGTGCCAACTTCATTCCGGCACACCCGCTCCGGGGCAAGAACGATATTTTTCCCCACGCCACCGCGCCTGATCCGGTGCGCGGCTTTCCTGTTGCCCCGCCGGGTAGGGCATGCCATCGACGGTGCATGGAGTCTGTTCGCATTCAAAAATTCATCGCCGACGCCGGCATCTGTTCGCGCCGCGCCGCCGAGGTCTTGATCGCCGCCGGGGAAGTCTACGTAAACGGCGAACGCGCGGAGCCAGGCCAGAAAGTCGAACCCGGCGTCGACAAAGTCACCGTCAAAGGCAAGGCGGTGCGCGCCATCGCCCAGCCCAAACTCACTTTCGCCGTTCACAAGCCGCGCGGAGTTGTTTGCAGCAACAGCGATCCGCACGCCGACATGACCATTTTCGACCTTTTTCCCCGCGAACTCGCCAAGCTCCGGCTCTTTTGCGCCGGTCGCCTCGACAAGGACAGTGAAGGCCTCGTGATCGTGACCAGCGATGGCGATCTCGCCAACAAACTCATGCACCCATCCAACGACGTGGTGAAACGCTACTATGTCACTCTCGAGGAACCGTTCCCCGGCGGCCGGCTCAAGCATCTGCTCAAGGGCGTCACCATCGAGGGCGAACACCTGAAGGTCGAACGCGCCACCCTGGTGAATCCGAATGCCGGCAAAACCTCCAAAAGTCTCGATGTGCACATGCACCACGGCAAAAAGCGCGAGATCCGCCAGCTCTTTCTCCATCTCGGCTACCCCGTGAAGCGCCTGCGTCGCTACCAGATCGGCGCCTTTCCACTGCGCGGAATTCCTTTGCGCGGCGTGAAACAACTTTCTACCAAAGAGATCTCATCCCTCTTCACCGTTCCCGCCCCTCACTGGCGCACCCCGGTTTCCACTACCTCTGATGAAAACTAAATCCGCCCTCCCTGTTCTGCGCAGCCTTGGTCTGACCGTTGCCCTCACCCTCCTCGCCGCCACTCGTCTGTCGGCCGACATTCTTGCCGCCGACACGGCGGTATTTATGCAAGCCGATGCCAAGTCCCATGTCATCGTCCGGTTGAAAAGCGGCAACACGATCATCTACACCGGCGACGCCCCGGCCGGCTGGCGCCGCGTTGAGATCAGCGGTACTTTTGAAGCCTTCGCCCACAGCCGCGACATCACCAAGGGCCTCGAAGTCCACGAAGGCGCCAACATTCTTACCGCCCCGGAAAAAAACGCCGCCGTTCTCACCGTCGCGCAAAAAGGCGACGTCACCGAGGTCGTCGGCCTGAAAGGGGAATTCTGTCAGATCAGGGTCACCAAAAAACTTCAGGGCTTCATCGCGACCGGTGCCACCGCCAACACGCCGGGCACGACTGCCGCTCCAGCTCTGCAGACCATTTCGGGACCGGTCGCCCCGGCGGAAAATCCCGGTGCTCCCGGCCGCCCGGTGACCATCACGGGGAACACCGCCAATCTCCCGCGACTTTTCTCCGGCACATTCGTCAGCGCCCGCCGGCCGATCATCAATCCAAATCCGCTGTATGATTATCAGCTCACGGATATCGAGGGCCGCCGCTTCGCCTTCGTCGACACCAAGCGTCTCGTGCTCACGGAAAAAATCGAATCCTACCTCGGCACCGTCGTCACCATCAACGGCACCATCCGCAACACGGTTGATGGCAAGGATCTCGTGGTCGAGGCGCAGTCGATCTCACGGAAAAAATAATCGCAGCGCCTGCTGACGGTCGCAAGGCCGGCATTGCTTGTCTATTATCATGGAAATTATTGACGGAAACCAAATCGCCGCCGCCATTGTCCAAGAGCTGAAAGCCGAGGTCGCCACCCTCGCCGGACGCCAGCCTTGCATAGCCCTCGTGCGCGTGGGCGAAGACCCTGCCTCGGTCTCCTACGTCAAAAAGAAACAGGTCATGGCCGCAGAGATCGGCATCGAGAGCCGGCTCATCCTGCCGCCGGCCACGATTCCACAGGCCGAGCTCTTTGCCCTCATCGACCAGCTCAACGCCGATGCTGGCGTCGATGGCATCCTTGTCCAATCCCCCCTGCCCAAAGGCATTGACGAAGTCGCCGTGTTCCGCCGCATCGCTGCCCACAAGGATGTCGATGGTTTTCATACGATGAACCTCGGTAAGCTCGCGCAGGAAGACGACACCGGTTTCGTCGCCTGCACGCCCGCAGGCATCATGGAGTTGCTCCGGCGCAGCGGTGTCAGCCTCTCTGGCAAACACGTCGTGGTGCTCGGACGCAGCCTCATCGTCGGTAAACCGGCCGCCCTGCTCGCCGTTCAACGCAAGGCCTGGGCCAACGCGACTGTAACGATTTGTCATTCGCAGACGACCAACCTTCCGGCTATCACCCGCCAAGCCGATGTCCTCATCGCGGCGATCGGCAAAGCCGAATTCGTCACCGCGGACATGGTCAAACCGGGAGCTGTGGTCATCGACGTCGGCGTGAGTCGGGTGCCTGACGCTACCAAAAAATCCGGCTACCGCCTCACCGGCGACGTTCATTTTCCCACCGTTTCGCCGCTCTGCGCCAAGATCACCCCGGTCCCCGGTGGTGTCGGTCCCATGACCGTCGCCATGCTCATGAAAAACACCGTGAAGGCCCGGCGACAGAATCTGCCCGCGTGAGTTGGGAAATGTCGCTTACCGGTGGCCAAAGCGGGACTTGCCACCCTCCAATTTAAGCTGTTCAGTCCCGCTTAATCCCATGGGTGTACCCAAAATCCTCGTCGTCGACGACCAGCCGATCAACGTCCAGTTGCTTAAGCGTAAACTAGAACGCGAAGGCATGACCGTGTTCACCGCCAACAGCGGACACGACGCCCTCAACCTCGTCACCACCGAGAAACCCGATCTGATTCTCCTCGACGTCATGATGCCCGACATGGATGGCATCGAGGTCTGCCAGCACCTGCAAGCCGACGAGGAAACCCGCACCATTCCGGTAATTTTCATCACCGCCCGCACTTCCAAGGAGGGCAAACTCGAAGGCCTCGGCGTCGGCGCGGTTGACTACATCACCAAGCCCATCGACCTCGACGAGACTTTCGCCCGCGTCCAGACCCAGTTGCGTTTCGTCACCATCAACCGCGAACTCGTCGATCTGCAACGCCGGCTCGGTGATGCCCGCCGTGCCGCCACCATCGGTGCCGTCACGCAGGGCATCGCGCACAACCTGAACAATCTCCTCGGCGTGGTCATCGGTTACGTCGATCTCATCAAGGCCTACCACGACAAGCCGGAGCAGGTGAAGAAAAACGCCAAGCACCTCGATGATGCCGTCACCCGCATCGTGAACATCATCCGGCAGCTCACCGGTCTCGTCGTCCGCAACAAACCGCCCGTCACCGGCATGACTTTGACCAGCCTGCTTGAAAGCAGCATCCGACGCTACCAGACGGACAACCATATCGACCAACCCGTGGAAATTCAGAATCCGCTCGGCGATCTGGTGATCGATTCCAATCTCGAAGTCCTCGAAGATTCGTTGTCCAAACTGCTCATCAACGCTTGGGAAAGCTACGAAGACGAGACCCCGAAGGACAAACGTCCCATCACCCTGCGCACCGAAACGGTGGAACGGGAAGGCGAAGGGAAATTCTTCCTGATCCACGTCGAGGACCGTGGCCGCGGCATCCAGAATGACGTGCGCGATCACATGTTCGAACCCTTCGTCAGCTCCAAGCACACGGTCGGGGTCGGCATGGGTCTCACGATCGCCCGCCACGCCGTGCGCAATCTCGGCGGCGACGTCGGCCTCGAGGACCGCGAAGGCGGCGGCGCCATCTGCACGCTCCGCCATCCGATCCAGCGCCGCCAGCGCTGAGTCTGGGAAATCCCCTAGAGCGGCCCTTCTCCGCGCACAATCTGTTTAACCAATGTCTACTCATCGCATTGTTTTTCTCGGCGTCGGCAATCTCGCCTCCGCCATGGTCCATGGGCTCCTCGACAAAGAAGTATACACGCCCTCTGAGATTGCTTGTACCAGCAGAACCAACGTTACCGCAAAAAAACTGGCGACGGTCACCGGCATCACGCACGAAGCCGACCTATCGCTCCTCCTTGCCCCCGCTGATGTCGTAGTTGTTGCTTTCAAACCCCAATCGCTCGCGAGCGCCGATCCACGTCTCGCTGAACTCACCGGCGGCAAACTCGTCATTTCCGTTCTAGCGGGCAAAACAACTAAAACACTGGCAAAAACGTTTCCTAAAGCTCGCAATATCATACGGACCATGCCCAATACGCCGCTGAGAATAGGCGCTGGCATGACAGCCTACTGCACACGTAGCCCACTGAAATCGGCCGACAAAGCGAAAGTACAACGCATCTTGCACGCATTCGGTGAATACACGCGGCTTCCGGAAAAACAGATGAATGCCGCAACTGCGCTTGGTGGCAGCGGCCCGGCCTTTCTCTTTGAATTTGTCGCTGGGTTGCGCGACGCCGGTATTGCCGCTCACTTACCAGATAAGATTGCGCTCAAAATCGCAGTCGAAACCGTTCTCGGCGCAGCGCGCCTGTTAGCCAGGAGAATCGCAGAAAACAAAAAAGAAACACCCGAGACGCTCCGCGACAAGGTCACCTCGCCCAATGGCACCACCTACGCCGGATTGCAGGTGCTCGCCGGCCGTCAATTTCGCGAAACGTTGAAAGAGACGATCCTCGCCGCCACCCGCCGCGCTGGCGAACTTTCGCGCGATAGCTGAGCCTCATTTTGACTCGGCGCTTGCCGCCGCCCCGCCAGCCGCTACGTCTAGCCAATGGAATTTGGCTGGAGAATCGTTGATGACCAAGGAATCAAGTGGCAGATCTGTGCGCGCTTTCACGGCGGCAACGTCGTGTTCAGCCGTAAGACCGGCAACAACACCGGCTGGGACGACTTCGAGGCCAACGACGAGCAATGGGATCGTCTGCTCAAGGAAGCCGAGCGGCGCCTGCCCAGACGCCTGATGAGCACGAAAGAATTCAACCGGCTCAAAGAGGCCCGCCCGAAGTGATCCGTTTCCAAATCAGCCGGAACGACGTGCAGTAATTTTCCGGATTCTCCGCGATGCGGCGATTGAGTTCGTCCGGCGGCACCCATTCGCCGCGCTCGATCTCCTTCGGACATAAAACGAACGGCCCCTCGGACTCGACACGGTAGACCCAGACAAACTCCTCCCCGGTTTCGGCGCACGCTTCCACTCGAAACCAGCGGACCGGAGCCTGCGCCAATCGCAGGCCGATCTCCTCCTGCAGTTCACGCCATGCCGCCTGATCGTAATCCTCGCCCGCATCCAAATGCCCGGAGCACGAGGAATCCCACAACCCCGGCGATTTGTCCTTGGCCATGGAACGTTTCTGCAAAAATACCTCACCGGCACGATTGAACACGAGCACATGCACCGCCCGGTGCAGCCAACCCCGCGCATGCACCTCGCGCCGCGACGCCTGCCGGATCACCCGGTCGTGCTTATCCACCACATCAAACAGTTCGTCCCCTTGATTCGCCATACCCCACCCTCGTTCGCACAATCTTCATGGGGCAAGCCCGGAACGAAATCATTTCCGATTAAGTCAATACCGCGTCGTGATCCGCTATCCGCTCAGCGTACGCCAAACACCTGTTGGAGCATAATCTCCAGGTCTTCGCCAGGTTCGTAGCCGTTGCGGCGCAATTTCACGAGCGACTTGCAGCGGTAGGCATGAACCGCTCCGGCATCGACAGAAACAATCTCCACCGATCCCGGGCGCTGGCCGACGACTTCATTGGCGGAGAGCGGAGTCCACGCAAAGGGCAGGCCGGTGGCATTGCACGCCACTTCCCAACCGCCGACCAAGCCCATCGGCAGGGGTTTCTGGAGCAACGTCGGATAACGCTGAATGAAATCCGGCACGCGGTTCGTCACCACCCGCACCCGCACCACCGGATGCAGCCTGTCCAAGTATTGCTGGAAGTCATCCACTTTCCCGGCCTTCCACTGGCGGAGAAAATCGAGCGGATCAAATCCCATCAGATTCATGCCATTCCAGAGGCCATGCTCGTTGGCGTTGCCAAATTTTTTGCCGTGATACCAGGCTTCGAAATTATCAGTGACCCGCAGCCCGATCTCGAAATGCAGATGCGCCCGGTCGCGCGGAATCGAACCGCTGGAGCTGTGGCCCATGAGCGCAATCTCCTGGCCCGCTTTCACCGTCACGCCGGGCCGGATGCCCGCATCCACCCGGGCGAGATGTGCATAGAGGGTATAAACCGCCGGCTTGAGCCCCGGATGTTCCAGCACGATGTAACGGCCATAATTGCTCTCGCCGGGATGGTTCGCAACATAACGGACCACACCGTCCATCGCCGCGAACACCGGATCGGCCGGCTCGCCATGCCGGTCACGCTGGACCGGCTTGATGTCGAGTCCCTCATGAAACTGCGTACCGCCGCTGCGCACGCAGCCAAAAACGCCCGACTCCGGATCGCCCGACACCGTGGGCTGAATAAAGTCCTCGATGCCCCGACCCTGTTCCCAAGCCTTGTTTGGCGTTGGCCAGACGAAGTCGAGCTTCGCGGCCAGCGCAGTGGACAACTGGGAGAACAGGATCAGCAGTGGAAAAATGAGACGACGCACGGTGTTACTTGTTGGCGGTTTTTTTCACTGCCAGGGCCAATTCAGTCGAGGTGAATTTTAACCGCGCCACGATGCCGGGCAATTGCTCGTCGGGCACCTCCAGAAACACCGGCACCATACCATCCGCCATCGCGTGATCGAGGCGATGCACCCCGAGAAACACCCCGTCAAGCGACAACGCCAGCCGCCGGCCCCGCGCCGGAACCGAAAGCCGGTAGAGATCGCGGGTCGCCGTCGGCGTCAGTTGCACCAGCAGGCAAAGCCCCAGTTCCACCCGGGCCACTTCGGCGTTGCTGATATCGTATTCGCTGAACACCGGTTTGGGCGCGACGTTCAGGCCGACCCCGCTCTGCGGCAATTGCACGGCCACGGCAATCTCACCAGGCAGGGTTTCAAGATGGAAACGGGCCGTGACAGGTGTAACGCCGGCAGGTTGGGTGGGCGACGACTGACAGCCGGCAAGAACAGCCAAGACCACCGCCCACCAAATTTTCGAAATTTCCCTCATGATGCAACCGTGTCGTCGGAAAAAGCTGCGATGACCTCGGCCCCCACCGCATCGGCCAGCAACCGCCCACGCGGAGTCAGCCGGATGCGGCCCTCCAAACTGTCAACGATCAGTCCTTCGAGCAGCATTTTGGGCAGCAGATCGAAAAATCGTTCCCAAAGCGGCGTGGGAAAACGCCGGCGCAAGGCAGGCAGAGAAACTCCTTCGTTCATCCGCAGACCAAAAGTGACACTGTCCGCCGCGAGCAACTGGGGCGTCAGCGCGGTACGATCGCCGGTGCTGCGCCGGCCCGCCGCCACATCGGCGTGCCATTGGACGAGATCCGGCGGATTGCTGGAGCGCCAGCCGGAGTCTTGCGACGCCCCCGACGGGCCGAGCCCCACCCATTCGTGCATCCGCCAAGTATTCAGATTATGCCGGCAAACATGGCCGGGCCGTGCGAAATTGGAAACCTCGTACTGCGCGTAACCCGTCGCCGCGAGCGCCTCCCATGCGCGCAAATAAAACTCCGCCTCCCTGTCCGCATCGAGCTTCACCCTGCCTTGGGAAAGTTTCACCCACAACGCGGTGTCCTCCTCGAAGGTCAGGCAATAGGTTGAAATGTGATCCGGCGCCAGCCGCACGGCCTCGTCAAGATCGGCCCGCCATTCCGCCTCGGACTGGTTGGGCAGCGCAAACATCAGGTCGAGATTCACGCTCGGGAAACCTGCGGCGCGGATCAGTTCGTAGGCCCGGTAGATCTGGCTGGTCGTATGCTGACGCCCGAGCGCATCAAGCAACTCCGGACGGAAACTTTGCACGCCCATTGAAACCCGCGTCACACCCAGAGTGCGCAACACGGCGAGCCGGTCGGTCGTGACCGTGGCGGGGGCGAGTTCGACGGACCACTCGTCCGGCGCACCACCGGTGTGATGCAGGACGGTCTGCCCAAGTTTTTCCAGCTCGGCCGGCCGGAGCAGACCGGGCGTACCTCCACCCCAGAAAACAGTGGATACCTTTCGTCCCTTCCATTCGACCAAGGCGGCCTCCTGCTTCACCGCCTCAAGATAAAGCGGCACCGCATCCGCCTTGGGCACGGTCTGATAGAACGCGCAAAAATCACATGTCGTCGCACAAAACGGCACGTGCACATAGAGGCCAAGCGGGTCCGCCGGCCCGGTTGCGGGCGTCGCCCCATGCGCCGCCGCCGGCGTGGCGGCGGAGGCCAATGTCGGGGAGGCTGAAGCTTTGTCTTGCCCTGTGGGGAATACGGCCATTAGAAGCCATCAGGTTTCAACCGGCGCAACGATCTGCGCGACGGTCAAATCCTCCTCTCAATGCATAAAACTACATTCCCACAGGCGAGCAGAATATTTTTCATCCTGGCCGCGCTGGCCATGCTTGTGCTCACGGGCTGTCATCTCCAGATCACAAATTTGACCCCGGACACCGTGCCGGCCAATCCATCGCAGATCTACACGATCACCGCGCGTTTCGAGCCCAAGAGCGGCAGCATCATCACCAGCTCCATCCAGCCGCGGATCATCATCGATGGCCAGAGCTACAACATGACCAAGGCGTCCGCCGGGGTTGACCTTTGGGAATTCGAATACCAGTTGCCGGCCGGCCGGCCGGTTGCCCGTTATTACTTCATCGCCGATTACGAAGTCCGCTCGGGTGAAGGTTCCAGTCCGCAGGAAATGACTTCCGAATTGCAGACCCTGAATATCGCCGGCCGTTATTTGCTGCGCCCGGAAGCGAGTCGGGCGCCGGTCGGCAGCCGCGTCAGCATGCTCGGGGCGGGCTTCACCCCCAGCGATGTGGTTTATTTCGACAACACTCCCACCCGCACGGTCTTTGAGTCGCCCAGTTCCCTGAGCTTCTTCGTTCCGGCGGTTGATGCCGGTCGCAGCTACAGCCTGCGCGTCGCCGGGGGCGGGGTGGAGCTTTCCGCCGGAGCCTTCCGGGTCGATGCCATCAGCTTTCAAGTCTCACCTTCGGCCGTGACTCTCCGCACCGGTGAACAGCAGGCCATCACTTTCACCATCCCCAATCCCGCTCCGGCGGGTGGCATGCTGGTGGATGTGACCACAGATGTGCCGGAAAGTGTCGTGATGCCCGAAATCATCATCGCCGCCGGTGCCTCCAGCATCACTGTTCCCATCCAAGGCGGCAAACCGGGCAACGGTTCCCTTTTCTTTAAGAGCAGCGCGGGGGAAAGTTCGATTCCGATTACCGTCACCAGATAGCTTGGGATCAGGAGCGCAGTTGGACTCGCCATGGGTCTAAGTGTGCTAAAGAAGACCAAACGTGTGCCGATACGGGAACAGGAACGTTGCCATCATGCACCCCATTTTCATTCGATTTTTGCTCATCGCCGTCGCCCTGAGCCTCGGACCGGCTTCGCTCCACGCTGCCGGCCATAAGATCGGTCTGTTGCTCAAAGGGAAGACCAAGTTCTGGAGCGCGTGCGAACAGGGGGTGATGGCCGAAGGGGAAAAACTGGGGGTCGAAGTCATAGTCAAAACTCCGCCCACCGAATCGGATATTTCCATCCAGATCCAATTGCTCAACGCCCTCGCCAAGCAAGGCGTCGAAGCGATCATTCTCGCCCCGATCAACAAGGAAACGCTGGCGAAGCCAACGGCTGCAATTGCCGCCCAAGGCATAAAAATCATTCTGGTCGATTCTCCGCTCGATGGCGATATAGCCAGCACCTTGATCAGCACGAATCACCACAGCGCCGGCGAGGCGGCCGGAAAATTATTGGCAAGCTTCGTAACCGAGGCCGACCAGGTCAGTCTGTTCCGGCACGACCAGAACAACGCCGCAACCAGCAGTCGCGAGACCGGTGCCACCGAAATCCTGCGCGAAGCTTACCCCAAGATCCAGATCCACGGGGATATTTTTTCCGGCAATGAAAGGGAACTCCAGATCGAACGCGCGAAACTGCTCCTGACCAAGCATCCCGCCTCGAATGCCATCCTCGCTTCGAGCTCCACGGGCACGATGGCCATGCTCGAGATTCTATCCCACCATGAGCCGCTGGGAGCCATCAAACTGGTCGGCTTTGGCTTCAATCTGAACGAAGAGGTTTCGGCCGCGCTTGAAGCCGGCACCCTTTATGGTTGGGTTGCGCAACAACCCCGGGAGATCGGCATCAAAAGCCTTGAAGCCGCTGTGGAGCTGCTTGAGGGCAAGACCGTGCCGCCGGTCATCAGTGTCGATGTTTATATTATCACCAAGGCAAACCTGCACGACCCCAAGTCGCAGGCGTTGCTGAAACTCTGAAGACAGGTGGAGGCGAAACCGGCCTCAGACTCTCGCCGCTTTCCAGATCGCGAGGCATTCTTTTATCAATAAGGGAAACTCGACCAGCGGAATCATGTTCAATCCGTCCGAGATGGCATTCGCGGTATCGGGATGGGTTTCGATGAATAGTCCGTCGGCGCCGGCCCCGAGCGCGGCCTTGGCGAGCGGGGACACGAACTCACGCTGTCCGCCACTCTTGCCTCCGGCCGCGCCGGGCAGTTGCACACTGTGCGTGGCGTCGAAAATCGCCGGAGTGCCAAAGCCCTTCATGATCGAGAAACTGCGCATATCGACCACGAGATTCTGATAGCCAAAGGTGGTGCCGCGCTCGGTCTGCCAGATTTCCGTCGCCTTTCCCTCCTTCAGTTTGCCGACGACAAATTCCATTTCCTGCGGGGACAGAAACTGTCCCTTCTTGACGTTGACGGTCTTGCCCGTCGCGGCGGCGGCGAGCAGCAGATCGGTCTGCCGGCACATGAACGCGGGGATTTGCAACACATCACACACGGCCGCGACCGGGGCGGCCTGCGAGCGTTCATGGATGTCGGTCAGGACGGGAAAACCGAAGTCGCGCTTCATGAGGGCGAGCAGTTTCAGCCCCTCCTCCATCCCCGTGCCACGTTCGCCTTTCAGCGAGGTGCGGTTGGCTTTGTCGAAAGAACCTTTGAAAACAATGTTCAGCTCGTGATGCTCGCGGCCGAGCTTCTGCAAAGTTTTGCCAACCGCGCGGCAGACCTGCTCGCTTTCAAGCGAGCAGGGACCGGCAATGAGAAGAAAACGATCGGGGTCGAAGAGCATGGGGTGGTAAGAACTGGATAACGGAAGAACGGAAAGACTGAAGAAAAAACGGGCGAACCAATGAGAGGGCAAACGGCGGAAAATTTTCAGCCTTTCAGTCCTTCATTTCTTTTTCCCGCTGTATTTGATGGCGGCGGCAATGAAAGAGGCAAAAAGCGGATGCGCCTTGTTGGGTTTGGACTGGAACTCGGGGTGGCACTGCACGCCGAGGAACCACGGGTGGCCCTTCAGTTCGGTGATTTCGACCAGTCCGCGCTTGGGATTCCAGCCGGAGATGACCATGCCCGCCTTTTCGAGGCGTTCGAGATAATCGTTGTTCACCTCATAGCGGTGGCGGTGGCGCTCGGAGACGACATCGCCGCCGTAGGCTTTGCGGGCGAGCGTGCCGGGCTTGAGCGAACAGGTGTAGGCACCGAGGCGCATCGTCCCGCCTTTCTGGACAACGTTGCGCTGCTCGTCCATGAGGGCGACCACGGGTTCGGGAGTTTTTGGGTCGAACTCCATCGAGTTCGCCTTTTTCAAACCAAGGACGTTGCGGGCAAATTCGATCACAGCCACCTGCATGCCGAGACAGAGACCGTAATATGGAATTTTCTCGCGCCGGGCAAAGCCCGCAGCGGCGATTTTTCCCTCGATGCCACGGTCGCCAAATCCGCCGGGAACCAAGATGCCATCAAGTTTCTTCAGTTGCTTCAGCCCGGTCTTGTTTTCGAGCTCCTCGGCGTCGACGCGAATGATGTTCACACGGGCACGATTGGCGATGCCGGCATGGCTGAGCGATTCGTAGACGGATTTATAGGCGTCCTGCAGCTCGATGTATTTGCCGACCACGCCGATGTTGACCGTGTGCTTCGGGGACTTGATGCGGTCGACGATGTCGGCCCAGATATTTTTCGGATTCGCCCGGGCGCGAATGCCGAGCAGATCGCACACGAGCTGATCCATGCCCTGTTTTTGGAGCATCACAGGGAGTTCATAGATCGACGAGGCCACGTCCTCCGCCGCGATGACCGCCTTGACGGGGACGTTGCAGAACATCGAAAGTTTTTCGCGCATCTCCATGGTGAGCGGCTTTTCGCAACGGCACACGAGCAGGTGCGGCTGGATGCCGATCTCACGCAGCTTCGCCACGCTTTGCTGCGTGGGCTTCGTCTTCAATTCACCCGCCGCAGCGACGAAAGGAACCAACGTGACGTGGATAAAAACACATTCCTTCGGACCAACCTCGAGGGCGAACTGCCGCAACGCCTCCAAAAACGGCAGGCCCTCGATGTCGCCCGTCGTGCCGCCGATTTCCGTGATGAGCACATCGACGCCCTTGCCGCCCCGGTAAATGCGTTCCTTGATTTCATTCGTGACATGCGGGATCACCTGCACGGTTTTGCCAAGATAGTCGCCGCGCCGTTCCTTCGCGATCACACTCTCGTAGATCTGGCCCGAGGAGAGGCTGTTGTTGCGCGACAGGCGGCCGGAGGTGAATCGCTCGTAGTGCCCGAGATCGAGATCGGTTTCCGCGCCGTCATCAAGCACGTAGACCTCGCCGTGCTGGTAGGGGCTCATGGTGCCCGGATCGACATTAAGGTACGGGTCGAATTTCTGGATGCGCACAGTCAGCCCGCGCATTTCGAGCAGTGCGCCGAGCGAGCCCGCCGTGAGGCCTTTGCCCAAGGATGATACCACCCCGCCTGTGACGAAAATATACTTCATCGGTGCGATGAAAACCGGCGCGTTTTCCAGACACAAGAAAAAGCTTTGCCAGCGAGCCGATTCCCCGCGCATTTTTGCGTGCTGTGCAATCCAAGCCCCAACTTCTCGTCTGGTTGATGTGCGACGCCGTCCATATCGACCCCGCCACCGGCAAACACACGATTCTGGGGGTTTTCTCCAATATCAAGGGCCGCTCCTTCCCTGTCGTGCACCCGCACATGGTCTGGTTTCTCACGCTCACTGACGTCCAGGCCGGCCGACACATCATCAAGCTTTTGCTCGGTCTTGATCCGACCAATCCGGCCGAACTCATCCGCCGCGAATTCGAATCCCAGAGCCCGCTCCACCGCATCAATCTCGTCAACGAGCTCCGTAATCTCCAGTTCAACCAACCGGGCGACTATCACATCGTCATCGAGGTGGATGATGAACCCATTTTGGCCACTAACCTGACCGTCAGTCTTTGATCCAATAACATGCCTTCATCCTCCCTTGATCTCATTGGCATCGGCAGTCCCATCATGGATGTGCTCGCCCACGTCACCGACCGTTTTCTCGTGGAAAATGTCCCCGGTGACAAAGGCGGCATGGTGCTCGTGGACGACGCCGACATCACCGGACTCGTCGAAAAGATCGGCCCCAAGGTTGCCGTGACGCCTGGCGGTTCCGCCGCCAATACCACGCTGGGCGCCACCCGACTCGGCCTGACAACCACTTTTCTTGGCAAGATCGGCTCCGATCAGACCGCCAAGTCCTACCACGCCAATTTTACCGCCACTGGCGGCGATGGCACCCGGTTCAAACATGCCACTCTCCCCAACGGCCGCTGTCTTTCCCTCGTCACGCCCGACGGACAGCGCACCATGCGCACCCACCTCGGTGCCGCCATGACGCTCAGTCCGGATGAGGTGACTCTCGCTGATTTTAGCAATATCCGCCACGCCCACATCGAGGGCTACCTGATGTTCAACCCCGTGCTGGCCCAAAAGGTCGTCGCCACCGCCCGCTCCGCCGGTTGCACAATCAGTCTGGACCTCGCCTCCTTTGAAGTCGTCGGCATCGCCCGCGACTGGATTTTCGCCCAGTTGAAAGAAGGCGTGCACATTCTTTTCGCCAACGAAGACGAGATCCGCGCCCTCTTCCAGAAAGAAGCTTCTTACGATAGCTATGCCCGCCAGCTCGCCCACTACGGCGGCATCGCCGCCGTGAAAATGGGCAAGGACGGCGCCTGGGTCGCCTACGGCGGTGAATTGCACCGCATCGACCCCGTCAAAGCCGTGCGCGTGGTCGACACCACCGGTGCCGGCGATGCCTGGGCCGCCGGTTTCCTTTATGGCCATTTGCGCGGCCATTCGCTTGCGGCAGCGGGCGCTCTCGGATCGTTGCTCGGCTCGGAAACCGTCCAGCACCTCGGAGCCAGCATACCCGATCTGCACTGGCCCCGCCTCCGAGCCCACGCCGAATCGTTGGGGCGCAACCTGCCTGCTGTTTAAATCCGACCACTGCGCATAGCAGGGGGTCTGGTCCGCTCGTTGCACGCTATTTCGTCCGAACCGGTGCATCATTTTGGTGTCATGCTTAGAATGCCGCCCCGCATTGCCAGAGTCATTGCTGCCTGCTCTCTGCTGGCTGGTTTTGCCAGCCTATCACGCGCTCAACTCTCGGATAAGATTCGTGCCGCCATCGTGGAGCCTTTGCCGAAGTTCGAGACTCCCCGAGCCGGCCAGCCGGCTCCAACTCCCGCCGCCGGTTCAACCCCTGCCCCGCTGAGCGATGATCCGCTGGTACACCTGCCCGATTACCACATCAAGGAAAAGCGCGGGCCGGACAACGATCCCGATCGATGGCTGTCGCAACGCGCCATCAACCACAAGGCGATGAGCGATTACAGCGACTCCATGACCGATCTGGAGTGGGCGCTCAACTGTTGGTACATTCCCTTTGTCACCCCTTCGCCCCAAGCCCGCGCGAATTCCCGATACGCCGGTAATAAAATTTTGGGCGAACATCAGCGCCTGATTTCGATCGTCCAGGCTCTCTCCCGATCGGACTCCGCCGAGGCCAAAAAACTGCTGCACGAGCTCGATCTTTCCAGCCATCCCGGCAAGTAGCCGCGCCGTCCGAGAACGAAAAGGCACGCGCCGAAGCGCGTGCCTCGTGATCAATCATCTTGGGTCAATACTCAGTCGTGGCTGCAGCCGCCCGAGTGGCAGCAATCGCTGCAACTTGCGCAGTTGCCCGGCGTCGCATTGACGCTCTTTTGCGCTTCAAACGCAAAAGCCGCCGTCGCCGCAACGGCCAGAACAATTGCGATGAGCAGGCCGAATGTATGTTTTTTCATATTGGTCATAATGAGGGTTAAACTGTCTCAAATTGACGGCGTTAAACACCGTCCCGGATTTCCGTGGGCTGACCACGGTCGTTTAACCTTTTGGTGGCGGCAAAAGTGGACGCGGATTGCGCCGCAGGCCCGTACGGTCAGCCGTCATCAGTTGTTGGAGCGATGCCTCAGGCGCAGGAAAGACAAACTCCGGCTCGGTCACAGCATTGAATGCGGTTTGCACGCTCAAGCTCAGGCATACCGCCCAGCAATCGCTTTTCGCATGGATGCGGCCACACTCGCCCTCGGCTATTTTTCGGTCACAGAGTTCCCGCATTCTTAGCGGCTGATTTCCGGCCTGAATAAACCCCAGGGTCAGCACATAGGCCAGCAGCAGCGTAATCAGACCTTTTTTCTCCATGGCCGGAAACATGCACGCCCGAAGCTTGCGGGCAAATATTTTTGGCGTGAAACAACCGAACTGCTCAGCCGGACTCAGCCGACTTGAGTAAGGTTGCGGCAATCTCCCGCCACTCCGCCGCCAGATCGCCCGTCGCCACCGGCCGGCCCGCCCGGGCATACCAGTAGGCGGCGTTGGCTGCGTCTTCCTCCTTCCGGTGCAGGTGGGCATGCACCCACGCCCCGTCACGAGCCTCGTTCTTGCTGAGATCTGCCGCCTGCGCCAGGGCATGGGCGCCCGACCAGTCCCCCTTCCCCTCGAGCCACAGCGCCCGCAACGGAACACTGAGCCGGACGGGAGGATGGGATTCGCGCCCCAAGGAAGCTTCAAATTCAGCAAATGATATTTGCGCTGTCATGGGTTAACGTTTTGTTAATTCACTCCCCAGGTCACCACCATCCGAAAATCATGTCCCAAACCGAAGTCGTTATTCTCCGTGAACTGCTCGCCGGGGAACCGCAGCCAGTGTCTGGGCAGAAACTCGCCCGTCTCCTCGGTTTTTCGCGCGTGGCCATCTGGAGCCAGTTGCAAAAGCTGGAGACGCTGGGCTTCAAATTCGAAGCCATCCGGAGCAAAGGCTATCGGATCGTCCAGACCCCGGCCAATCTGCACCTGGCGCTCATCCAAGCCTTTCTCCGCCTCCGCCAGCCGCCCCATCTGATCTGTCTCGACCGCGTGGACAGCACCAATGCCGAAGCCGAGCGGCGCCTCGCCGCCGGTGAATCCGTGCCGCTCGTCATCATTGCCCGCGAACAAACCCACGGTCGGGGCCGGCTCGGGCGCCATTGGCACAGCGCGGCCAACGGCAATCTCTACGCCACGTTCGTCTTTCGACCGCAGATCGAACCGGCCCGCCTGCAGGATTTCACCCTGTGGATGGGCCTGAACGTCTGCGAACTCGTCCAGAATTTCTGCAAAATCCAGCCCGGTCTGAAGTGGCCCAACGATATATTCGTCGAGGGACGCAAGGCGGGCGGAATGCTCACCGAAGCCCGGGTCGATGCCGATCAGGTGCGGGATCTGGTGTTCGGCCTGGGGCTGAACATCAATGGCCGCACCGCCGCCTTGCCGACCGATTTGCGTCGTACCGCCATCGCACTTTCCGAGGTTGCTCCCCAGCCGCTCGATCTGAACCGCTTTACCGCCGCCCTGATCGGTCGTTTGCAGGCCGCCTACGACAACTTCATCACCGGCGAATACCGCGACAAATGCGCCGAGCTCTGGCAACGCTACGATATTTTGCGCGGCCAGCCCGTGACCGTGAACCAGGGAGTGCGCTCCGTCCGGGGCACGGCGATGGGTATCGACGACGAAGGCTCGCTGATTGTGCGCCTGGATACGGGACGGACCGAACGTTTCCGCGCCGGCGAGGTCACACTGGGTAAACAGGTGGCTTGATACGAAGCTTGCCCGCCGGGCAAAATCTCCGTGTTAATAAGGCTGCATTCGCGTCCCGCCGCATGGCTGATATCCCAGAAAATACCATCGAGGTCGAACACCTCGCCAAAAAATACGGTCCCCTCAACGCCGTTGACGATCTGAGCTTCACGGTCAGACGCGGCGAAATCGTGGGCCTCCTCGGGCCCAACGGCGCGGGCAAGAGCACGACCATGCGCATGCTCACCGGCTATCTCCCCGCCACTTCCGGCTCGGTGAAGATCTGCGGCCTCCCGGTGGCCAGCCATCCCGAACTCACCAAACGCCATATCGGCTACATGCCGGAAAACAATCCGCTGCCCGACGACCTGCGTGTCTCGGAATACCTCTGGTTTCGCGGCCGGTTAAAAGAAGTTCCGCGTGACAAACTGCGCCACCGGATCGACGAGGTGCTGGAGCTCTGCGATCTCAAACGCAACCGTCACCGGATCATTGGCCGTCTTTCGAAAGGCAACAAACAGCGCGTCGGCATCGCCGAGGCCATCCTCGCCGAGCCCGCCGTCATCATCATGGACGAGCCGACCATCGGCCTTGACCCGCACCAGATTCTCATCGTCCGGGATCTCATCGCCAGCCTGCGCGGGCGCATGAGCGTCATCATCTCCAGCCATATTCTGCCCGAAATCGAAGTCACCTGCGACCGCGTGCTCATTATCAACAGCGGCCGGATTGTCGCCCAGGGAACTCCCGCCGAGCTGCGCCATGAGATCTTCGGTCACATCAGTTACCGCGTCGAGCTCGCCGGCGATCCCCTGGCGCTGCCCGCCCTGCTCAAGGACATTGAACCCAGCCTCAAGCTCGCCTCGCTCGGCGAATGCGGCCCCGATGGATTTTGCGTCGCCACGCTCACCACCGAACAAGTGGACCAGTTGGGTGAAAAGATCCTGCTCGCCCTGCCGACAAAGGGCTATCGCATCCGCTCCTTCAGCAATACCCAGCCCTCGCTCGAAGACGTGTTTCTCGCCGCCACGCGCCGCAGTTGGGATGCGCGGTTGCCGGACCATGGCGGCGAAAACGGCATCGGCCGCGCCCCGCTGCCCAAATTTTAAACATGCGCCACTTCCCCACCATCATCTCCCACGAGATCCGCGCCCTGCTCTACAGCGCCAGCACCTACATCGCGGCGGTGCTTTTCCTGCTGTTCATGGCTTTTATTTTTGTGACCCTGCTTGATGATTACAGCCGGGCTCCCAGGGAAATCGCTCCGGCCACCGTCTTCTTCCAACTGTTCTGGATCCCGGTCTGGTTCATGGTGCCCTTGCTGACGATGCGTTCACTGGCCGAGGAACGCCGCCTCGGGACGCTGGAAACACTCCTCACCACTTCCGTGTCCACCGCCGAAGTCGTGCTTGGAAAATTTTTCGCCGCCTACCTGCTTTATCTCCTGCTTTGGGCCTCCACCCTGGGGTTTCACTACATTCTGCATTATTATGCCGGCGACCCGCGGCTGCTCGCACCGGGCCCCTTGATCGGCGGCTATCTGTTCATTGCCATCAGCGGCCTGCTGTATATCGCCGTCGGGATTTTCGCGAGTTCCCTGACGAGCAGCCAATTGGTCGCCGCGATCATCAGTTTCACGATCCTGGTCGGACTGACCATTGGTCTTCGGGAGCTGAGCACCACCCAATTCCTCAACCAGGAGTCTTTCCACACCCTGAAGTCCACCGCCGAATCGACCGAGGTTTTCCAGCATCTGTCTGACTTCTCCAACGGTATCATCGATACCCGTCAGATCATCTACTATGTCAGCGGCTGCATATTGGCGCTCATCTTCAGCATCCTCGGGGTTGAGTACAAACTTCTCCAAGGCTGATCCCATGCGCTTCGCCGACAGCTTCCGTGCCGCCCGCTGGGTCCGTCTGATCAATCTGATGTTGCAGGCGGTGCTCTTCGTGTCGTTTTTCGCCGGCCTCAACTACATCGCCCTGCGGCATACCTGGCGCTTTGACCTCAGTGACACCCATCGCTCGTCACTTTCGCCCGAAACCAAGGCGTACCTCAGCCAACTGGAGCAGCCCGTACGCGTCATCATCACGCTCACCGATGACCCGGAAGTATCCGAGTTGGCCCAGGCCTTCCACGACATCAGCGCCCTCCTCCGGGAATACAGCTACACCAGCAGCAAAAACGACCGCGGTCGGGTCACCGTGGAATACCTTGACGTTTTCCAGAACCGAAAAAAGGCCGAGGAACTTGACATCGAAAAAAACCCCAACGTCGTGCTGCTGATCTGTGGAGAAAACCGCCGGGTGCTGCTGCCCGCAGAATTTTATCAGGACAAGAAAAACGGCAAGGTCTACACCCATGAAGCATTCCGCGGCGAAGCCGTCCTAACCGCCGCGATCCTGGATGTCTCTTCCAAGGAAAAAAAGAAAATCTACTTTTTGGAGGGGCACGGCGAACTCAAGCCCGAGGATGTGAGCGCCCGCGGCCTCTCGCAGATTTGCGATCAACTGCGCATCCGCAATTTCGAACTGCCCACCGCCCTTGTTCTGAGCCAGACCCACCGGGTGCCCGACGATGCCGCCCTGCTCATCATCGCCGGCCAGCAGGAACGCTACCAGCCCTTCGAGGAGGAACTGCTGCGCAATTACCTCCAAACCCGCGCCGGCCGGCTTATTCTGATGGTAGATCCCTGGCGCAGCACCGGCTTGGAAAACCTCCTCTTCGACTGGGGCGTGATCGTTTACGACAAGCAGATTTTCGATGACAACCCCAATGAGCAGGATCAGAACGGCAACCTCCGCCTCCGGCATTTTCTGCCCCACCCCATCACCGATGTTCTAATCAACAACGATCTCCCCATCGTCGTCGGCCCGGCACTGGCGGTCAGGGATGATCCCGGCCGCGCCCGGGACGACGGCCTGTCGGTCCTCACGCTGATCAAGACGAGCCCGACCGCGTGGGGCGAAACCAGCTACCGGCTCCGCAACCGCGTTCCGGAATACACTCCCGGCGAAGATCTGCGCCTCAAGGATGGACTCGGCGTGATGACCATTTCCGAGCGGCTCAAGCCCGCCAACAATCTCCCTCTCAGCATCCGCGGCGGTCGCCTCGCCGTCTTCGGCACCTCCGATGTCATTACCAACAATCGCTTGATCGTCAGCAATCTGAATCTCTTCCTCTCTACCGTGAACTGGTGCGTGGACCGCGATACCCAGCTCAACATTCCCGTCCGTCCCATCGAACGCTTCCAACTGGCCCTTTCCCAGGAACAGTTGGAAAAGCTGCGGCTCGGCCTCCTCTTTATTGTTCCCGGAAGCGTCGCGCTGCTTGGTTTTTTTGTCTACTGGACCCGTCGCCGTTAACCGGCGGATCAGAACCTGCCCCGCCCCGACCCAAGACCCAGTTTCCCGCCCATTCTCCCATGCGCACCAAAGTCACCCTCGTTCTGCTTTTTCTGAATGTCGTCCTGTTCTATTATATCTCCCATTTTGAAATTAGAGAAATCGACAAGCTTCCCGGCAAAATCGTCTATGGCTCGGAAATTGCCTCCATCGATTCCTTCGCGCGCAAAGATCGCAGCGGCGTCGCTGTGTTGCTGGAAAAACGCGGCTCAAACTGGTGGCTGACCAAACCCTATGAATGGCCGGCCAATCCGAATGCGATCTCGGGCATCATCAGCGAACTCCAGCACCTCAACCATGAGACCAGTTTCACCGTGGCCGATCTGGCCAAGAACGGTCAGTCGCTCGGCGACTACGGTCTGATCAATCCGGTCCTGACCTTCACCTTCGTTTCCGGGGGGAAAAGCTACGAAACCAAGGTCGGGAACACCACCCCAGTCGCCAATCGCCTCTACCTGCTTTCCCCCGACGGCAGCCGGATTCATGTTGTCGGCAGCAGCCTCCTGGACCGGCTCGAGCTGTCCCTCGACAGCCTTCGGTCTCCCTCCATTTTCAGCATCCCTCTTTTTGAGATTCGCTCCCTCAGCATTCAAACCACTGCAAAAGTCCGGCTCAGGCGTGATGGCGAACGCTGGAGTCTGGAAGCCCCGATTCAAACCCGGGCGGACAAGAATGCAGTGAATACAACCGTCAACGCGCTCAACAGCCTGCAGGCGGTAAAATTTCTCGAGGCCCGTGATGCCACCGACCTGGCCCTCACCGGTCTTGCCACCCCAATTTTGCAGGTCACGCTCGAGGGCAACGCCCGCTGGGAAACCCTCCTCCTCGGTCGTCCCGTGGCTGAAACCGCCCGCCCGGTCCGCAGCGAAGGCGGCACCATCTACCCGCCAATCTATTATTATGCCAAGTTTGCGGACAAACCCGCTGTCTTCATCACCTCGCTCCCCTCCGCCCCACTCGAGGGATCAAAGTCCACCCTGCTGGAATCATTGCTGGGCGCGCAAGAAAAGCTGCGGGATGCCCACATTCTGGATTTTGATCCCCATGGCGTCACCGCCATTACTCTCGCGGCACCCGGACAACCCGAGCTCAATCTCCATCGGCTTGAAGCAGCCGCCGGCACCGAAGCCTGGCAGTTGATCTCCCGCAACGGCAACAGCCAGGCCCCTCAAACCATTCCCGCCGACACGACCTTGATCGCCGAGCTGTTGAAGAAATTGGATCTGCTTTCGGCGCAAAAATTCATCAGCGACGCGCCTTCGGCGGCCGACCGAGAAAATTACGGATTCAACCGTCCCGAACGGGAAATCACTCTCAACCTCAACAGCGGCGGTGGCCCACGCGGCACCGACGCATCCACCCTGACACTGCAGATCGGCGTCAAACCGGAGGAGCGTGGCAGCGCCTATGCGATGATGGCCAATGCCCCTTATGTCTATCAGGTCGATCCCGTCATTTTGGAATACACCCCTGTCGACATCCGGCAATTCCGCCAGCGTTTGCTGCGTGAATTGCAAGAAGGCGCCCGCATCACGGCCCTGAGCCTGACGGAAACCGGCAATCCCAAGCCGCTTTATGCGCATCAACTTGGTGAAGGGGAAACTTGGGAGAAGGCCCTGTTGTCCGAGCCTGCCGCCCGCCAAAAAGCCCTGATCGCTTTGCTGGTTCAACTCAGGTCACTTCGGGCGCAACGTTTCATCAGCGAGTCGTTCAACGCCGATCATGCTGAGTCCGCCGGCACCAGTTACCCGTGGAAATACCAGGTCGAGGCCACGCTGGCCCTCGCCGGCGGCAATGGGGCCACCCAGACTTCCACCACCGTCCTGCAACTGACGGATCGCCTCGACGCCTCGACGCAACTCGCAGGTTCCGCCGAATTCGGCGTCACGTTTGCCGTCATGCAGGAAATGCTCGATGCCCTCTTTGCCCTCACCTATGCGGAAAAACACGACCCGGGAGCCCCCACCGGCAAACCGGAAAATCCGCCGGCTACGGGCACCTGACGGTCGACCGTGACCCGGGCAAGCGCGGCACCTTCCCCCGATATTTTCATGCGTTTCTTCTGCCATAGCCGGTTGCATCGCCCATGAATGACACGCGGCCTCCCCACACGACCGCCTGGCGCTTTTGCGCCTCGTGCCTGGCGACTTTGTTGTACTGGGCCCTTTGGCTGGTCCTCGGCATTGCCTTGGGCTGGCAGGCTTATGTGGCTTTGGCCAGGGAAGTCTCCGTCCCGGATTTCATTCTACGCCGGATCGAATCCGCCCTGGCCGCCGAAAATTTCTCCGTGCGGTTCGGCCATGCCACACTTGATCCCAGCGGTGGAATTCTGCTGGAGCAGGTGCAACTGCGCTCGAACTCATTCGAGGATCCGCTCCTCACCAGCCAGTACATCTACCTGCATAAAAGCATCTGGTCGATTCTCGCCGGACAGCCCATGCCCGATGTCGTGCGCCTTGCCGGCGCCTCGATCCATCTGCCCGCCATGTTTTCTCCCAGTGGTACCGCCGAACAATTGCTGCGCGATGTGAATGCGGATTTCCGTTTCTCGGGCGAACTCTGGTCGGTGGAACGCCTGACCGGCCAGATGGGCAACCTGCCGCTCAGCATCACCGGCAAGGCCGCCCGACCGCGCACCACCCGCGGCATTCCGCTGACTGCGGCGGAGATCACCAGCCGCTACCTCCAATATGCCCGACAGGCCGTGCTGGCCCTGCCGAAATTGCAGACGACGGACCAGCCCCGTCTGGAAATCGCGTGCACGCCCCGCGAGGAAGGCGGCATGAACCTGGAATTGAGTTTTTTCGCCGAGTCCGCACGGCTCCCCGGCGATCAGCCGGTTGAACTTGGCCCTCTCTCGCTCTCCGGCCAATGGCGGTGGGATGGTCTGAAATCCTACCCCTTGCAGCTTCAGCTCACCACGCAATCCGTCACCAGCGAGCTGGCAAGCGCCCGGCATATCCAGACCTCCCTCACGTTGGAACCGGGCACCGGACCCGCCTTGTTCGGCCCAATCCATGGACAACTGGCGGCGGCCAGTCTGCAAGCGGTGGGAGAGAAAATCGGCGCACCCATGCTGACGGGCTCCTATTGGCCGGACCCTGCCCGGTTCGAATTCGCCACTGCGTTTGAATCCCACGGGCAGGTGCTGGCACTCAACGGTTCGGTTGATCTCGGGCAAAAATCCGCCGTCGCTGATTTTTCCGGCCGCATCCCGCCGGCCCTCGTCACCGGAATGCTGACCCGCTATCGACCGAAGCTTGAACCGTATTTTCGTTTTGGCGATCCGGTGGTGGTGGACGCCCATGCAAAAGTGGACGGGAACTGGCAGTTCGGCGGTATCTGGAGCCATGTGCAGGTCGGACGGATGGACTCCCGCGGCGTCCTGATCACCTCGGCCCGTGGACGCGTCGACATCGATGCCGGGTTGAATTTCTTCGCGCACGAAGCGTTTGTGGTCGCGGGGGAGAACCGGGCCGGGGGCTCGTACTGGATGAATTTTCATTCCATGGACTATCGCTTTCTCCTCAGCGGCTGGCTGCGCCCGGTGGAAATTTCCGGCTGGTTTGGCGGCGACGGCAGCACATGGTGGCCCGACTTCTGGAGCAATTTCGCCTTCCCTTCCGCCCCGCCCCACGGCGACGCCGACGTCCAAGGCCGTTGGGGCAAACACGAAGGCTGGCACATGACCTATTTCGGCCTCGTCGACACCGGGCCCGTCGAAGTGCTGCATGCCGGCTTTGAACGCACCCATCTGCGTATTTTCCTACGGCCGCAATTCACCCATGTCATGGATCTCTCCGCCTCACGGGCGGGAGGCGCGCAACAGGCTGCGGGCTGGTTCAAACGCACGGCCTCTCCCGATTCACCCAGCGCCAGCGAGACGATCTTTGATCTCACTGGAAACCTCGATCCGGCCACACTAAAAAAACTCGGGGGTGAAACGGCAGAGAGTCTGCTCGCCCCTTTTGCGCTGAACCATCCCCCGCAAATGCATCTTTGGGGCCGCACCGGCAAATCCGACAACCAGCCGCAGAGCGACCTGCAATTCACCGGTCAGATTGCCGGCCCGTTGACGTACAGTCATTTTCCACTCGATGAAGTGGCGGTGCGCGGCCGGCTAAAGGGCGATCTGCTGAACCTCGATCAAATCGAGCTGCGCACCGCCGGAGGCCAGGGACACGGACAGGCGACACTGGAAGGACCGTCGCAAAATCGGCTGCTGCATTTTGATTTCAAGATCAAGGAAGCCGACCTCGCCCGTTCGATCCGGGCCGTCGAGGCATTCGAGGCCGGTCGCACCGGGGTGAAAGGCGAATCCATGACGGACAGCAAATTCATCAAGCGTGCCAGCGGCGGCAAACTCGATCTGGCCATCACCGCCCAAGGCAACCCCGAAAATCCCACCCGGTTGAAAGGCGAAGGCACCCTGCAGCTCACCGGTGCGGAATTGGGCGAGATCAATCTCTTCGGCCTGCTCTCCCAGGTCCTGCGGTTCAGTTCCCTCAAGCTGGATGCGGCCCGCAGCAGCTTCCAACTGGCTGATGGCAAGGTCTACTTTCCCGATGTGCGGATCACCGGCAAAAGCGCGCTCATCGATGCCAAGGGCAGTTATCTCATCGACAACAAGACGGTGGACTTCATCGCCCGTCTGAAACCTTACGAGGAAGTCAGCAACCCGCTCACCGCCGTGGTGAGCCTGTTCATGAATCCGCTCACCAGAATGTTTGAATTGCAACTCACCGGACCGCTCGCGAATCCCAAATGGACGGTCAATTTCGGCTCATCCGCCCCCACGCCCGCCGAACCGGAAACCAAGCCCGAGACACCGCCTCCGGCCACTGCGCCCATCCCCGTCCCGGAGCCGTGAATCGGACGTGGCAACCGCGCTTCAGCCGAGAAACGGATTGAACCTGCGTTCGATGCCCGCCGTCGTGAGCGGGCCATGACCCGGGGCGATAACTGTCGCGTCAGGCAATATCTCCAGCACACGACGGGCGTGTTTCATCTGCCGCTGACAGCAAAAATAGCCGCCGCCGAGGGAGCCCGCGAAAATCAAATCGCCCGAGATCAGCACCTCACCCGGACCCGACCGGCCGGCCAGACCCACGACGTAACAATTGTGCTCCGCCGCGTGACCCGGGGTTTGCAACGCCGTGATCCGCAGACCGGCGACCTCCACCGCCTGGCCCTCCACCAAGCCGGAACAATTTTTCCAGCGTCCGTTGGGCGGGCCAAAAAAATGCGGCAGTCCGGTTTCCTGCAACACCACCCCGAGGCCGCCAATATGCTCGGCTTCGTAATGGGTCACAAACACCGCCTCCAGTTGCTCAATGTGACGCGGCCAGGCCCAGTGCAGTTCGGCGTGGCTGGCTCCCGTATCGAACAACACCGCCCGGTTCCCGCCTGTCGTCAGCAGGTAGGCGTTGGCCACACCCACGCCGTAGGGCATGTGCAGCGGATGAAGCGCAAAGGGCAGCGCGCCCCACTCCGCCTGCGGATAGCGCCCTTGCGCGAGCGCCGCCAGGCCCACTTCGTTCAGCCCCAGCACGCGCGCAAGCCGGCCCAACTCGGCCTGATCCAGCTCGGAACGGTAATCCAGCGCGTCCTTGATCCGTCCCATTTCCACTCCGGCGGCACCGGCCATTTTTTCATAGTTCATGCCGGCATGACGGGCGGCTTTTTCCAGCACGTCCCCCAGCTCGTCCTCCAGCGCAGGCGTGATTATCGGGTTCATGGCGACTCTGGCCAAAAATAAATTCCATTTTCTCCGCAAATGCCACAGCTTTTCCGGAATGGATAACGTTCAGCAAGAGGTCACCGACATTTTCATCCGCACCCGCGCCCTCCTTCAGGGGCACTTTGTGCTCCGTTCCGGACTGCACAGCGGGCATTTTTTCCAGTGTGCGCAGGTCTGCCAGCACATGCCCGAGGTCGAGCGCCTCGGCACGCTGCTCCTCGGCAGGCTGGGCAATTTGAAATTCACCACCGTGCTCGCCCCCGCGATGGGCGGACTGGTGATCGGCCAGGAAGTGGCCCGGCAGGCCAGGTGCCGTTTCATCTTCGCCGAGAAGGAAAACAACGTGCTGGTGATGCGCCGCGGCTTCACGCTCGCTCCCGGTGAGCGGGTGCTGGTGGTGGAAGATGTCATCACCCGGGGCGGTCGGGTGCAGGAGTGTCTCGAAATCATCCAAAAAGCCGGTGGCCAGACCGTGGGCGTGGCTGTGCTCGTCGACCGCAGCCAGGGTCAGGCAAAATTCCCCGTGCCGACCCTCTCACTCTTGGAGATGAGCTATCCCACCTACCCCGCCGACCAACTGCCACCCGCGCTGGCAAAGATTCCCGCGACCAAACCGGGAAGCTGATCGTGAAGCTATCGATCACGAACTACAAAAGCCTGCCCCGCCGTTCTCTTCTCTGATGAGAAAACTTCATTAATCCCAAACCCCAATTTTGCCCACTTCCGCCCCCCCCCAACCCGATCGAAGGACTTTCCGGTGTCTCGGAAGCGAACGCTTTAGCCGGGCGCAGCCGAAACTGAGCGTGTTCTCGAAGCCAAGCGGCACCTGCTAACCTACACGATAAGACTTTCCGCGTTTGCGCCTTGTGTGCTTTGGTCGAGTTTTCCCGGAGCGCCGCTTCGGACCAACCCGCTTGATCAGAAGAGTCAACGGGTCGGCGCCATGGGCCATCAGGTCGGCGACGGAAATCTTCAGTGCTTTGGCCAAAAGCATTACCTCCCAATCTCCTACCCAGCGCACCTGTCCTTCGATGCTCGCAACAACACTGCGAGTAATATCCCAACCGACGATCTGACATTTCGTCGCCAAGTCCGATTGAGACCATTCCCGTGCATTGCGGTATCGCGCAACCGCCGAACCAATTATGTTTCGTGCGTTACGATGGACGGGCATGGCTGGAGCTTGATTTCCAAGCCTCAATCCTATCCGTTTTCCCAGACGGCTATGTCTGGAATTCCAGACAACCTATAACTGACACTTTGCGCGCGGGCCGTTCGGCTAATAAGAGGTAAGTTTTAGTTGATTTCTTGTGAACATCCCGCCTTCTTCCACTTGTTGCCAAGCGGAGGGCTGCCCGACTTAGCAACAACTAACCAGTTGCCCCATGAATGCTCTCCAATATGGCCGCGCCGCATTGCCTGATCTCAGGCAGGCGGGTGACTTGTGCCTGCGCGGGAACGGCACCCTGATTTTTTAACCACTGATCTTTTTCTCATGCGACTGAACCCCCTCCTGTTCGTCCTGTCATTGTCCCTGCCACTGGGTGCCGTGGCGCAAACCAACGTCGTGACCGCACCAAGCAATGCCATCGTATCCTTCACGATCGGCGACCTGCCGGGGATCACCAGCCCGGGCTCCGCCGACGGTACGCTGGGAACGGCCTTCAACTATCAGATCACCGGAATCAACAGTCCGACCAGTTATGGTGCGAGCGGCCTGCCGGCGGGATTGAACCTGAATGCCGCCACGGGACTCATCACGGGAACGCCGACAGCCTTTGGGGTGTTCTCCGTCACTTTGAGCGCCACCAACGCCACCGGCACTTCCTCAACAACCCTCACGCTCAACATCGTCAACTACGTCGATTCCAATGGCAATGGCGTCAATGACGCTTGGGAAATGACTTATTTTGGCAATCTGACGACCGTGACCGCCACCTCAAGAAACAACCCCGATGGGTTGCTGGACCGTGACGAATACCTCCTGGGTCTTGATCCGACAAAAAACAATCTCACGGCTCCGTTAAACACCACAAATTATGAATACAATCTGCGCAACGAGCTGACCAAATGCACGGCACCCATCACCGGTGCCACCCTGACCTTCAGCCCCGATGCCGAGGGCAACCTTAACTAAGCCGCTCGATGTCCTCTTCATTCCTGTTTTCCACAATTCTCCCGAAGCCGGTACGGACAGTGCTGTTGGTGCTGCTGACCGCAGGTTCATTGTCCGTGGCTTATGCCGACTGGCGAACCCTCACCAACACGACCGGCGAGCCCTCATTCGGCGGCACCGAGCGAAAGGCGCAACTAATTGTGCCAACGAATGGAATCACCGCGTCGGCTTTTTCGCTGTCGTCGAGCGCCCAGCCCGCAGAAACCAGTTCCCCCGAAATCGCCGCCCTGGCTCGCGGCCTGCTCAACAGCCCCGAACGGATCTATGAGTTTGTGCTGAACAACATCGCCTATGAGCACTACTTTTGTTCAAAAAAAGGCGCAAGACTGACATTGCTTGAGGGCAGCGGCAACGACTACGACCAGTGCGCATTGCTGATCGCCCTGCTCAACGAGGCGGCAACCAACACCGGAGCCGCCTGGACCGTTAACTATCAGTTGGACGATCAGGTCGTGCCCTACGGTGACGGGACCGGCAACGATTTTGTCTCCTGGGTCGGCTCCGCGCCGGCCTTGGTTTCCTACGCCCAATTGTGGCAAAATTTCGGCTTCACGAGCGATCCCCTTTCGACCCTTACGTCCTGGTCGGATGATGCCAAGGCCAAGTATTTCTATGCGTATGAATATTCATTCCAGCGCGGCTGGCCGGCGTCGCTCATGGGCTTTCAAACGGGCACGACCAATTTCTTTTTGACCCGGATGCTCGTCAAGTTCGTGCGCGGCGGCACCGTTTATCTGCTCGACCCCTCGTTTAAACGCAGCGTGCGCTCCACGCCCACCGCGCTTGGCACCGCTCTGGGCTATAATCAGGCGAACTTCCTTTCCTCCGTGACCCCGACCACCCCGGCCAATGCTTACACCGCAAAAGGGATCGGCGAAAGCGGCATCCAAACCACGCTGAGCCAGTACGCCAACAACCTGCGGACAAACCTGCAGGGCAGCGCCACGCCAAATATATCCGTCGATGATTTTCTGGGCCGGATGAAAATTATTCCGCAGGAAATCACTACTCTGCCCACGGCCACGACACTGACGACATTGGCCGTTCGGCAGGACAACATCTCACCCACGATGGACAATGGGAGCCGGCTGACGCTGACCTTTGAAATCGGAAAGGGCAAAGCGTACGATGTCTCGACCACCATTTTTGCCTCTGACCTCGCGGGCCAGCGGCTCTCCCTCACCTTCTCCGGCACCAACATGTACCTCTGGCTGGAGGACAACAAAATCTTAACGGCCACCAACGTGTCGGATGCCAGTGTGGAATTGGACACCACTTTTGCCTTTCCTACTTTGTCCGGGAGTACCAGCACCACCTATTACACCAAAAACGACGGCAACGCTTGGGCTCTCTATTATGGCTTTACGCCCAACGGGCTGCAGTTGCGCCAACGGCAACGCATCCTGGACGGTTTCTTGAGCAGTGCCAAGGCCCTCGCCGGCGTGACATATGACTCAGCCGGAAACCTGAATCTTTCGAGCATCAGTGACGCGACGCTCAAACGACAATGCATGACCGAGACGCTCAACGTTATGGGGCTGACTTTTGCTTACGATACTTGCCTGAGCAACCGTTTGGTCGGCACCCAATTCCAGACTGACATGTTTTTTCATTACCATTTGGGACGCATGGGGCAGGAGGACAGATACTATATCGATGCTTTCCAAGATCTTCACGGCATCTTTTCCTGGAGTGGCAACGCCGATGTCCCCAATGCCATTCTCGCGGCCACTATTTTCAGTTCGGGGTTTGAGCATGGCGTCATCGAACAATTGCAGCCCAGCGCCGGGGCGTTATCCACCGTGAAAGTCATCGCCATGGCGAATGACTCGACCACGGCCAGCCTGAACACTCTCTATCGCGCCGACGCCACTTCATGGGCGAGCATCAGGCCGCTTGTCTACACGAATCTTCCCCTCGACCTTCAAGCGACCATTGATACTAACATAAATACCAACCATTCCGTCTATCTGTTGCCCAGTGGGGGATCGTACGCCCTGGGTAGTTGGACGGGTTATGCCTACGCGAGATCGTCCCGCACTTCGGCGGCAATGGCCATCGAGCAATTTGTAAACTCGACCATCGTTTTCACTTTGGGCGGTGCAAATAGCGTGGCCGGAGTGGTGACTTCGAAAACTGGCACCAATGCCCAGACCGCCCCGGCAGCCAGCGTGACCAGCGGCAGCGCCACTCAGCCTCTCTCCAGCAGTCCGACGCCCAATGCCATCGCTCTTCACTCCAAGGAGCCCGTGGACATGAGCACCGGGGCCTACTTGGTGGAGAATGAAGATCTTTCCCTGGGTGAAGGCGAGCCCAGGGGACTTCACCTGGTCAGGGAGTATAATTCCAACAGCACCAACTTCGACCCCACGGGCCTCGGCTGGGGCTGGACGCACAGTTACAATATCGAGGCCACTGTGCGCTCCGCCCCGGAGGTTGGCATCAGTGAAGGCACACCATACGACATGGCTGCGTATCTGGCGGCGGTCTACACGACCGTTGATCTCCTGAAACATCCGACCACTTACCTGGCCAGAGACTGGACGGTGACCGCGCTCGTCGCCAACTGGGCCGTCAACAATCTCAATAACAACGCTGTGGCCATTACCCTCGGCAAGGATTCATGGCAATTCATCCGGCAACCCGACGGCTCTTATCAGCCCCCGGCCATGTCCACCCTCAGCCTGACCAAGGACGGCTCGGGCAACTATTCGCTCACGGAGCGTTTCGGGCGGACTTTCTTTTTCGCCGCCACGAATGCGCTGCGTTGCACTTCCATCACCGATTTCGACGGCAAGGCGATGACACTGACCTACGACTCCGCCCATGCTTATCGCCTGACGAAGGTCACCGACGCCAGCAGCCGCAGCATCACTTTCAATTACACCGGCACGCGCCTCAGCTCGGTCACGGATAATAATTCTCCGGCGCGTACGGTCACCTACCTTGCCGCGGACGGTAATGGCAATCTCACCGGCTGCACCGATCCCGAAGGCCAGACTTGGAGTTACTCCTATACAAATCGTCTTATCATCCAGACGAGCAATCCTGACAGCGCCGTTATTATCAATAATACCTATGATGCACAGAACCGTGTCGCGACTCAGCTCAACCAGGGTCTGTCCACCCGCACTTGGAATTATTTTTGGTCGGGCGTGCGCAATGTTGAGCAAAGCCCGCTGGCTCAGCAGACCACTTACTTTTATGACCGCCGCGGGCGCAGCCTCGGCATCATGGACGGGGATGGCAACCGCAGCCGGCTGGCCTATGACGGACAGGATCATGTCGTGCAAGCCATCACGCCCAAAGGCGAGGCGACGGGCTTTGCTTATGACGCCAATCAAAACCTGACCGTCATCACCGATCCGCTCGGGGCCACCGTCACCAACACTTACGACTCCTTCCAGCGGCTCACGCAGATCGCCCAGGTCGATTCGGCTGCCACGGTGCCAACTCGCACCAGCACCCTGGTCTACAATGCGGGCAATGTCACCAACCGCCCCGACAGCACCAGCGATCCGCGCGGGGTCACGACCCAGTATACCTATGAGACCACCAGTGCCGCCGCCGGCAAACCGACCACCGTCAAACTCGCCAGCGCCGACGGCAACCGAACCGCGACTTGTTATTATGACTCCTATGGTCTCCTCAAGGAGCTTGATACCCCCAATCCTGCTGGTGGCGTTTTCTCGGAACTGTACACCTTCAATTTTCTGGGTGACCTGCAATCCTTCACGGACAAAAACGGCAACGCCTTCGGTTTCCAATACAACAAACGTCGCCAGAAAATCTCGGATACCGGCCCCGGCGACGGTTACACTGGCAACCCGGACTACACCTCCGCGATCACCCAGTATGTTTATAGCAACGAGGGCGACTTGCAGTACCTCGTCGATCCCCTGGGCCACACGATCAAAAACATCTGGTCGGCCACCGGGAAGTTAATTTCGACCCAGGCGGGGCTTCAGCAAACCGCTCCGAACACCTATGACGCGACGAATGCCATCACCACCGTCACCAACAATTATGACGTGAGCGACTGGCTGACAAGTTCCGTCGGCCCGGTGAACAGCCAGGCTCTGGACTTCACCTATTATAATTCCGGACGCGTCCTGTCCCTGACCGATCCCAATTCCTATGTGACGACTTTCTCCTATGACGCCAACGGACAGCCGGTCACAGCGACTGATTCCCCCGATGGTTCAACCAGTCGTTCCGTGAGCCAGACCTATAATGCCCGTGGTCAGTCTGACTCCGCCACCGATGCCCTCGGCAACCAGACTCTCTTTACCTACAACGCTTGGGGCGACCAGCTCAGCCTCAAAAACCGGCTGGGTAACACCTACACTTTCGCTTATGAAAACAACGGTCTGCCGAATGCCCAGACGACTCCGCTGGGCTTCGCCACCGGCCTGGCCTATAACGACCGCAATCTTCTGAAAACCCTGACCAAGCCTTCGGCGCAGCAGACCACCTATTCGTATGACGCCGCCGACCGGGTGAGTTCCTTGACTGAAAAGCAGGGTGCCACCCAACTGGGTTCGGTTTCATTCGGCTACGACGCCAACACCAACGCCACCACCGTCACCGAAGGCGGCACCACGATCACCCGCACCTTTGATCCGTACAACCGGGTGAAAAGCTACACGGATTCCCGGGGGAACGTGATCCAGTATCATTATTACGCCAATGGCCTGCTCAAATCCGTCACCTATCCCTATCCGGCCAACCGCACGGTTACCTACACCTATGATAGCTTGAACCGGCCCTATCAGGTCACAGATTGGGCGGGCAATGTCACCACCTTCGCCTGGCGGGCCGACGGTTTGCTCTCCATGATCACCCGGCCCAACAACAGCACCCGCAGTCTCACGTGTGACAATGCCGGGCATCTCAAGCGCATCGAGGAGCGTGATCCCGCGGGTACTTTGCATACCCTGCTCAACTACCAGCTCGATCCGGCCGGCCGGATCAAGGCAAAGATGCAAATCCCCCTGCCGGTGGCCCCGTCTCCGGCCCTCGCCGCCATGACGTATGACGCCGACAACCGGCTCGCCACTTTCGGGGGCACCCCTGGCACCTGCGCCTTCGACTCCGACGGCAACATGACCTATGGCCCGCTCGGCAACGCCACGGACGGCACCGCTGGTTTTGGCACCTACACTTTCGACCAGCGCAACCGGTTAACCGCCAATCCCGGCCAAACGCGGAGCTACGATGCGGAAAATAATCTGCTTTCACGCACGGATGCCAGTGGCACGACCTATCACGTTTATTCCGGCGGAGCCATGGCGCAACTGCTCACCCGCGAGCCGCCCAGTGGCACGAAATACTATTACGTCTACGGGGCCGGCCAGTTGCTCTATGAGATTTCGGAAGGCGGACCTGCGCCGACAGGGCTGATCAATTATCATTTCGATCACAACGGAAACACGATCGCACTCAGCAACAACGCCGGACAGATCGTCCAGCGCAACGAGTACAGCCCCTACGGCCAGTTGACGCAGACCAGCGCGAATTATGATACGCCGTTTCTTTTTGCCGGAGCATTGGGCGTGCAGACCTCGGGCGACGGCCTGCTTTACATGCGAGCGCGTTTCATGAACCCCCGCATGGGTAGGTTCCTCAACACTGACCCAATTGGCTTCGGCGGCGGATCGAATTTTTATGCGTACTGCGGAAATAATCCGGTGTCGCTCAGTGATCCGTTCGGATTGTGCCCGGGGAGTTCAACTAGTCAATCGGTTTGGGATCAGATTGTCGCGAACAATAGGGCTACATTGAAAAGAGCAGACGCTGAAGTTAGTGATATGATGAACGGAGGTGCCGAAGGCATCGTGAACTTAACAATAAAGCCAATAGCACTAAGTGCAGTGAGTGGCATTGAGAATGGTAAGGCAGTACGTCAGACAAGTAGACAAGGTGATTATTCATTGGCGACTTTGTACGGCCTTGCCATGATTGGCGATGTAGGAAATGTAGCGCTCAGTCTAATCCCGGGCGAAGGTGCCGAGATACAAGCTTTAGAGGACGCGGTACGATTCCATCACCCATGGCCGATGTATCTTGGTGGGAAAACCCAACAAATACTTGAGGCACTTCCCAAGGCGATTCACGATGCATACCATAGCGGATTGGATAAAATTCTGGCGCGGCAAAAAGGCGCAGCATATTACGCGGCCCTTTCACCCGCTGCACGTGCTGAGGCGCTACAAGACCTAGCCGCTTATACGAAAGCATTTGATGCAAAATATGGAACCAAACTTTACGATGCTATGGTCAGAGAAGGATTTCCTCACTAATGAATGATCAAACCAAAATAATCGAAGCGTTAACTATCACTGACCTGACGAGTTTTCCCGTCTGGCAGTATACGAACGATGAAGGGAAGTACGATGAAACCGCCGTGCTACCGATAAAAAAGACTCCGGTGAAGAATCTGACCGGGCGCGTTGTCGGCACCCAAGTCCGACTGGCGAATAACACAAACGTATGGGCGTTGATTGGGAATATAGATGCGAGCAATCCACGGTTAACACAGCACTTCTTGACTCTATCTGTATTCCGAAACGGACATTGGTTCACGATGGCTCGTTATCACGACTTTGACGCCAACGAGCGTGGTCCGCGGGAGCTAGCCAATTTCTTAGACCTAGGAGTCGATGAGGTTTTTCCAATCCACTATGATATCCGGCCTTTTTGCTTAGGTGATCACACTGCTCTCTCTGGAATAATCACGAAGGAGCCTCGTGAGAGACTCTCGCGTGCCCAAATTATTGCTCTTGCGGTGCCATAGAACCGCATGCAATCCACGCACAATTCCGTTCTGCAGGCCAAGCCTAAGCAAGTTTCGCGATATCGGACCCACAATGAATGGAAGGTCTAATCATGAATTGCTGTACATCGAAATCGTCCGCCTGGTGCTTCCTTCGATTGTTATCCGTTTACCTCGGGACAAGCGTTTTATTCGTTCCCATGAACGCTTCTGCGCAGTCTCTTGGGCCAAAGTCTGCTTCCTTGTCCGCCGTAGAAATCAGCAGGTTGCGTCGCGAGGCGGACGCCTGGCTCGCATCGACCGATGATATTGCGTTAAGAAAAGCGTCGGGCGAGTTGTATCCATTGATCGATGCTCTTTTGTCTAAGGGTGAAGACGACAATGTGGTGCGCTATTTAGCTCGAATTCTAAAAGCAGACCCCTGCGCATATGAATACCAGCTAACATACGGTGAAATTCTCGCTCGTATGGGGCAGCCAGAAATACTTCAGGCAAAGGCATTGCAAGCGATGCAACGTGCCGAAGACGATGATACTATCCGTCGAGCCTATCGCCTCGCTGGGCAAACACCTCCGCCGCCACCAGCGTCTCTCGAAAAATCATCTCAGGGAAGTCCTGAACTCATACTGGTACGACTTGGCAACGTGAGTGATTTCTGGATGTTCGACCTACGTGACGCGTTATCGCGCAAACTGGGGATCAAAGTGAGTGTTGCTCAATTCCAGTTTTCTGCTGGACCGGCTGATCGGACCGGATTGCAGCAATTCATAGAGGCATCGAGACGCCGATTGTTAAAGAGTGCGGGGACGGACGATGGTCTCTTTGAGTTTCTGTCTGCGCATGGATTAACCCGGAGTGTGCTTGAGACAAATGACGATGAAGTCCTTCACGCATTGCGACTGATAATAAATGAGTCCGAAGGAGAAGCAGCCGCGCAAAAGCTGGACACCCGCATAGAGTCATTGCGGCATACAGGAATGCAATGGGATGCGGACAAAATGCTTTTCAGAGTTGAGGGATCGGTTGTCGATTTTAATCGTCCACATCGATGGATTCTGGCCGTGACTGACCTCGACATTTATTCGGACAAAAACAACTATCAGTTTGGCGTTGGTGATATCAATGGACCAGTCGGCCTGATTTCGGCAGCTCGCTTTTCAGCAAAATTCAATGAAGAGAACCCCAAACGGGAACGCCTCACCACACGACTGTTAAAACAGGCCCTTTCAACTTTTGGGTTTATGATCGATGTTCCTCGTTGTTCGACTCCTGATTGCGCCCGCGCTTACCCGAGCAGCTTGCAAGAACACGACGAGAAATCTGATCAACTGTGTGCCGAGTGCGAAGCTGCTTTCAAGAAAGCCCTTGGCCAAGAAAAGCGGTAACCATAGCGACGAGGATGTTGAGCAAATCCGATTGCCACGAAGTTGCCAGAAACGCTGTTTCTTGCTTCCACTCGTTTCCACGATCTGCTTTTCTTTGCCTGTTCTGCTAGAGAAACGATCCGAAAGGGTCAGGCCTTGAAACGATCCGAAAGGGTCAAAACGATCCGAAAGGGTCAGGCCTTGGGGTTTGGGGTTGACGGCTGCCAAGTGCGTCCCCAGGAACAGGCCGATGGCCCGACCGTTGCGCATGGAATCCGAAGCCGGAGTGTATCACGTCCTGAACCGGGGAAACCACCGGACGGATATTTTTCGGACGGAAAAAGCCAAAGCCGCTTTCCTCCAGTGCCTGGGCGAGGCCTGCCAGAAGACCGGCTGGCAGGTGCATGCGTGGTGCCTGATGTCCGACCACTATCATCTGGCCCTCTCCACCCCGCACGCCAATCTGGTCGAGGGCATGCGTTGGCTGCAGGGTGCGTTTGCCAGCCGGTTCAACCAGTTTCGGCACGAACGCGGTCACCTCTTTCAGGGCCGCTATAAAAGTCTGGCGGTCGACCCTGCCGA